>Ga0114971_10002523_pt1 | contig 12586 bp, 12 predicted proteins | sample M_140625_MF_Meta_FD_87320 | JGI IMG/M metagenome (GOLD analysis project Ga0114971, IMG submission 87320) | Freshwater microbial communities from Lake Montjoie, Canada to study carbon cycling - M_140625_MF_MetaG | ecosystem: Environmental > Aquatic > Freshwater > Lake | place: Lake Montjoie... | reverse complement strand
GCACGTCTTGAGCGATTTTTACAAATGTGTGCAGAAGACAACATTCAAGTTTGTTATCCGACAACTGCTGCCCAGTATTTTCATATGTTGCGCCGTCAAGTACGCCGTGATTTCCGAAAGCCACTCGTCGTAATGACTCCAAAGCAACCGCTCAGAATGAAAGAGAGTAGGTCTTTGGTCAGTGAACTTACTTCGGGAAGCTTTCAAGAGATTCTTGATGATCCCGCAGTTAGTGATAAAGAACGTATTACTCGAGTTGTTTTATGCACCGGGAAAGTTGCTTGGGACATAATAGGTGAGCGCAACAAGCGAAATGCATCTGTTGCAGTAGTTCGCATCGAGCAGTTGTATCCGTTTCCAATTGCTGGTCTAAATGAAATTCTCGCGCGCTATCCAAATGCGAAACAAGTTGTGTGGGTGCAAGAGGAGCCAGAGAATATGGGTGCGTGGCGGTTCGTTGATGACATCGTTTGGTGCATTAAGAGCCAAGGCTTTGACTGGCGTCATGTCGCCCGCTTTGAGTCAGGAAGTCCTGCAACCGGATCAAAGACAATCCACGACCAAGAATTAGCCAGCCTGCTCGAACAAACCTTTGCTGACTGGCAATAAAAACTTTAATTAACCTAGAAGAGTTTTAAAACTCAGCCTGGTTCGCCGAATGTAGCGATGCTGTCAACCTTGCAGACGAATAGCACTCGTCGCTCGTTGATCGACGGGTCACGCAATCCGTATTCTTCGCCTTGGCCGACGTACTTCGTCCAAATTCGATTCAACTGTGAAGTCACCCACGCGCCTTCTTTGGCATCGTCTTCTAAAACTTCACGCTCAACAGTTACCTTCATGCTCATCCAGTGGTACATGTTGGCCGGGTTGACAATGACTATCGTGATTGTTGGCGTTTTTCGAATCCATTTTGTCTTCGTGCGTTGTGAAGCGACATTTACTAAAACTTTGTCGCCCTCGTAGTCAAACCACATTGGCGTTAGATTTGGCCGACCGTCAGAACCCATTACTGCCATAACGCAGGCGAATGGTTTGTCCATCAACATTTTGTATTTTGGGTCGATGTCAGCGATTGAGTTGACAGTGGTTCGGTCTCCAACTGCAAACTGACCGGCTTGTAAGCCGTTTGCTACGTCGCGAAACTTAGCGAGTTTGATTGCCATATGTTTGTTCCCCTTTGAGTCGTTGACAGATTTTTTTAAACATTAGTTCATAAATTTTAAGTTTGCAAAAATCAGCTATTTTGCGATGAGTAGACTCAGCGACGTGATGGCTCGAGCTAAGTATTCACGAAGGTTTCTATTGTTTGGACGCTGCAATTAGGCCAATGAAGGTTTCAATCGTCGGTGGATCGATCGGTGGATTAACGGCCGCTTGCTTGTTGCGTGATGCGGGACATCAAGTATCGGTATACGAGAGATCTGCGGTTCGCCTTGAGCAACGCGGGGCTGGGATTGGCTTTTTGCCTGCGAGTTATCGCTACCTACAAACGCGTGCTGCAATAGATATAGACAAAATATCGGTCAAGACTGAACATATTCGTTATCTGGATAAAGAAAGCAAATTGGTTTACGATGCCAAACATCAATACCGCTTCAGTTCTTGGAATACCGTGTACGCGTCAACGCTTGATCACTTCGGGACAACCGAATATCACTTGGATTCTGAGGTAGTTGATTTTTCACAGTCTTCTGAAAATGTCTCGATTTCGTTAAAGAATGGTCAGTCGATAACCGCTGATCTTCTGGTCGGCGCCGACGGTATCGGTTCATTGTTGCGTGACAGGTTGGTACCAACAAGCAAGTCTGCGTATGCAGGTTATGTTGCCTGGCGAGGGATGGTTCCAGAGGCAAAATTATCTAGTGAGTTAATTGAACGCTTAGGTGATGCAATTACTTATTTTGTATTTCCAGGTTCTCACATTTTGGTTTATCCGATTCCTGATCATGAAGGTCGCGTAACGCCTGGTGATCGACTCATCAATTTTGTTTGGTATTGCAACTATCCAAGTGGTAACGAATTTAATTCTCTGATGACCGATAAAAATGGTTTGCTACGAGAAGTTTCAATTCCGCCAGGATTCGTCAGTGAGCACAATGTTGAGCAGGTCAAGTTAATGGCACTTAATTGTCTGCCTAAGTTACTTAGCGATCTTGTTGTTGCCACGATCGAACCTTTTGTTCAGGTTATTTATGATGTTGACATCGATCAGATGGCTTTTGGACGAATATGTCTAATTGGCGATGCGGGTATTGTCGCGCGCCCTCATGCCGCTGCTGGTACAGCTAAGGCTGCAGCCGACGGCTGGGCTCTTGCCGAAGCACTAGAAAAACACGAAGCGCTTGATGATGCTCTTGATGCTTGGCAATTGTCACAACTCGCTGTTGCGAAAAATCTTTTAGAACGAACACGGCGGGTGGGTTCAAAGTCGCAGTTTTTGAACACATGGGATTCACGGGACCCAGAAGTTATTTTTGGATTACATCAACCGGGTAACTAAAGGATTAACAATGTCAAGAAGTATGGTGAGTGCGGCCGAAGAACTGTTTAATAGTTTTGATGACGCGCAGCGAACTCGAGGATTGTTTGACTTCGCCGATTTGAACGAACGTAAAAAATGGTTTTATACACCGACTAATCATGGTGGGTTACCTCTTGCCGAGATGTCATCTAGTCAGCATCGGATGGTTCACAAGTTATTAGCCACGGCGTTGTCAGAAGGTGGGTATGTAACTGTCTCAACGATCATGGGTTTAGAAAACGTACTTGACCGTCTTGAAGGATTTATCTCCGAATTTGAACGAGAGCGAGGAAGAGATCCGCTGTTGTATTGGATTTCGTTCTTTGGAGAGCCACTTGAAACTGGTTTTTGGTCGTGGCGATTTGGCGGACATCATGTGTCGCTACATTTCACGCTTAATGCCGGCGAAATTACTTCGACAACTCCGTGCTTTCTTGGCGCAGACCCAGCGAATTCTCTACTGCTTGGACCACATTTGTTGAGGCCGTTGGCAGCAGCAGAAGACTTGGCAAGAGAATTCATACATTCGTTAACACTCGAACAGCGTGCTACCGCGGTTGTGAATAAGGTTCCACCTACTGACATTGTTGGTGCGAATCGAAGTGCATTGACCGAAGGAGACACCGCACTTCCTTTGTCGGATGTCTGGCGAAAACAGTTTGATGGGGCATTGGGTGATGCGATACATAAGGTTCAAATGCGTGCTGATGCTGAACTATCAATTACGTCTGAAGACCTTCGGAAGTTATCGTTTTCTCGGGTGCCGAAAGGTTTGTCGGCCAGCCATTTGAGTATTTCGCAACGTGGCGATCTAAAAGAATTGTTGAAGATTTATATCAATCGAATTTCAGATGATGTTGCCGACCGTGAATGGGCAAAACTTAGTGATGACAAAATTCAAGAACTTTCTTTTCTATGGGCCGGTGGAATAGAGAAAGGTCAACCTCACTATTACCGAGTACAAGGCACAAGATTGTTTGTCGAATACGACAATACTCAACGAGGAACAAATCACATCCATACGGTGTGGCGCGATTTAGAAAACGATTTTGGTGGTGACGTGCTAGCAAACCATTACACGCATGAACATTGATGGCAGAATACTTTGTATTACTAGCGCGCTGAGCGTGGTTGAATAGAGATGTGGTTAAACCGTTCACTCACGTTGTAGTTGATGGTTCAAATTTGGCGACCGAAGGTCGAACTGAACCAAGCCTGAAGCAACTTAACGAGGCGGTGCTCTCATTTATGAATGAGTTTCCTGGCACAAAAATTACAGTCGTGGTTGATGCAACATTTGGTCATCGGGTTGATAGAAAAGAACGAGCAGAATTTGATGCCGCAATTAACAACAATGAACTTGTCGCTCCACCAGCTGGTGCAGTTGGTCGTGGTGATGGATTCGTTTTAACAATCGCTGACAAAGTCAAGGCCAGCGTGTTGTCAAATGATAGTTATCAAGAATTTCACGACCAATATAAGTGGCTATTTGATGAAGGTCGACTTATTGGTGGCAAGCCTGTGCCAAATGTTGGTTGGGTATTCATTCAACGACTTCCGGTGCGCAAACAATCTGGTCGAGAAAGTGCTGCAACTTTGCGACGAGCGAAAGCTGTTCGTGCGCCATCGCGCCCGATGCCGGTACCGAAAAGTCCACCTCCAACAGCAAGAGTTGCAACAAATTCACCAAAACCAGTAGCGCCAAGCAATAAGCCGACGCCTAATTCAAAGCCGACTCCAAAACTAAACGAGATCACTGCATTTCTGAATTTTGTCGAGAAAAATCCAGTTGGCACAAAACTTAAAGGCATCGTTGAGAGCTATGCGTCTCATGGTGTTTATGTGAAAGTTGGCGAAGTTCTGGGTTATTTGCCAATGCGACTGATGGCCAATCCAGTTCCGCGAAGTGCTCGCGAACATGTCAAACTCGGGGCTTCTCTGAATCTTGTAATTGTTGGTTACACACCGTCAAGACGAAGTGTTGAACTTGCCGTTTCTGGCGTAGAGCCTGTATCTACTCAGCGAACTGTTGCCCGTGCAGTGACACCGCGAAATGTTGGACCAATTAGAACGGCGACAACTCGAATCGCGCAAATCAAAAAAGCCAAGCGTCAGCGCCGAAAACCCAAAGCAGTCCTGAAAAAATCGCCGCATAAGAAACGCTGATAGTAACCAACGCAGAATAAGCGACACACGCGGCATTTTTAGTACGGTGATGGCGTGCTGATTGCGACATGGAACGTCAATTCTCTAAAAGCCCGTCTTGAGCGTGTGACTCAGTGGGTTAGCGAGAACAAGCCAGACGTTTTGTGCATGCAAGAAACAAAAATGAAGAATGAGGTTTTTCCGACTGCAGTATTTTCTGAACTTGGCTACGAGTCTGCTCATTTTGGTCAAGGTCAGTGGAATGGCGTGGCAATCATTTCACGCGTTGGTCTAGAAAATGTAATACCAAACTTTGCACCGACAATTGAGCCAGACGGCGAGGCGCGAATTATCTCTGCAACTTGCGGTGGAGTCAAAGTTGTCAGCGTCTATGTGCCAAACGGCAGAGCTTTAGATAATGATCATTACACCTACAAACTTGAGTGGATGAAGAAGTTAAAAGAACACGCAACAAAAATTGCCAAGCCGACCGAAGATTTAGTAATCGGCGGTGACTTTAATATCGCGCCAACAGATGACGATGTTTGGGATATCACCAAATTCGAAGGCGCAACCCATGTCAGTGCACCAGAGCGCAAAGCGTTTTCTTCACTATGCGAATGGGGATTGACCGATGTTTTTCGAGATATGCACCCGGAACCCAAAGTTTTCTCTTGGTGGGATTATCGCAACGGGAGTTTTCATAAAGGCGAAGGCATGCGAATTGACTTTTTGTTGGCGACTAAATCATTAGCCAAACGTGTTAAGTCTTCAGAGATTGACCGTAACGCTCGTAAAGGTGAGAAGCCGAGTGACCATGTGCCAGTGATGATCACGGTCGAAAAGAAATAGCAGAAAACGTAATCCGGGCCGTAAAAATATGTCAACTCCTGATCCTGCTAATCTGCCAAATCCATTTAAGGGTTTTCATATTCGAACTGAAGAACGCTCGCCAACCGACGAATTGCGAATTCAGATCGCCCAAGAATTAAGAGTTGTGGTCGATGAATTATTGGCTACTTCGGCACCAGTTGAAGAACTCGAGCGAACGCGAGTGATTATCGATCAAGCTGTTTCACTTTTAAAATCTCGACCACATAGGCATGATTACGAAGGGCCTGCCGAAGGTTCGCTGGCGCCGATGAATAGTTTTCTAGATCGCAGCCCGATCATTGGCGCGATTAATCCACTCTCGGTGCCGATGCGTATGGACATTGAAGGAGACGGGGGTAGCGAATCGACTGTTGTTGGTCATGCGACGTTTCCAGCTGCTTACGAAGGGCCCCCAGGTTGCGTGCATGGTGGTTTTATCGCCGCATATTTTGACGAAGTTTTAGGAATGGCGCAATCGTTGAGTGGTAACCCTGGCATGACGGTGAACTTGACGGTTGATTATCGGGCACCGACACCGCTAAAACAACCAGTTATCTTTCGTGGTCGAGTCGTATCAATTGACGGGCGCAAGATCAGCGTTGCCGGAACTTTGCATCACGGAGAAACTTTATGCGCAGAAGCCAAAGGGCTTTTTGTGTCAATGCGCCCAGAAGTTTTTTCGCGTCTGGTAGAAATTCGCCAAGCCCAACAAGCGAAATAACTTTCAGACCGTGACGCCGGCCCTAGCGATTATTGAAAGTAGATCTGGTCCAATTTGCTTTGCAGTTATCTGACCAACAATTTTACCGAGATCTTCGATGCTCGTGGGCTTTTGTAGCGCAATCAAATTTAGTTCGTGATCTGCAAGTACGGTATTTGGTAATTGTCTGATCAAGCGCGCTCGGTTGCTGCGCCATTTTTTAAGTTGATCTTCAAGCGAAACTTTGCGCCCACTTGAACTTATTCGAGCGGTTCGTTTTGTAATCTCGCTGTGATCAATTACTGGCGATAAATCAGAAATCTCCGCGACAAGTGAGCTTCGACCAGTCGTACGACCTTTACGACTTTCGCTCCAAGTGATAAACAGTTGCTGAGATGCTCGCGTCAATGCGACATACGCCAAACGCACTTCCTCTTGTTGTTGTTCTTTACTAATCGCTGAAATGTGAGGAAGCAGTCCGACTTCGGCCCCAGCCACAACAACGCAATCCCATTCACGACCTTTAGCCGAATGAAATGTCAAAACTTCTACGCCATCGGGGCCTTGTTGTTCGGCTGGGTTGGTGCGCATCCATGATGCAAATGTTCGACCATCCACCGAACCTGGGTGATCAAGTTTGAGAAAAAGTTGTAATTGTTCAGCAACCCATCGTTGAATTTCGGATGCTGACTCGGTGAACACATCAGTCGCCCAAGTCATCAGGCTGTTTCTGTTGGTGCATTGTGATGCATCACTGATTGCCGAAGTGAGTTCTGGCGCGGGTCGCGATGTGCGAACGGGGATTCCACTTGCAACCAAAGCATCAACTATTGGTTCTATTTGGTTATTCGTGCGAACTAATACGGCAGACACCTTCCATGGGTTGGCGCCACCGCGCGAGGCGTAACTCCATAACATTGTGGCGATTCCAGCGGCCTCTGATTCGTTATCCGAAAAACCTTTCGCAATTACTGGCTCCGAGTCTGGTCGCATCGACTTGGCATTCAGTCTGTGATCTGCATGCGCAGCCACAGCCTTCGCTGCGGCCAATATTTGTGGCGAGCATCGATAGTTATTTGGCAGATGCAAAACCGTTGTGCCGCGTAATTTGTCGGGTAGTTCGTCAAATAGTTTTTTGTCTGAACCATTCCATCCATAAATTGCTTGCATCGGGTCGCCAACCACAAAAACATCGGAGCGTTGTCCGCGAATAGCGTCAAATAATTCGTATTGCAGAGGGTTCATATCTTGGGCTTCGTCGACAAACAGATGTCGGTATCGCCAGCGCACTGCTTGGGCATAAGCGTTATCGGTTCGCATTGCTTCAATCACGCGAGTAATCAAATCATCTAAATCCAAAACGTTGCGTTGTAACTTTAGTTGTTCGTACTTTTTGTAAATCGTGGCGATCTCGTTGTGTGGAGCAGGGGCGTAGCGTCCCAAACGTTTTGCAGTTTGAGCAAATGTTGCAGGTTGAATCAATCTTGCATGTGCCCAATCAATTTCGATAAGTATCTCACGAGCACGCGACGCAAGTGGATGATCACCAATCGCAGTTGCTAAAAGTTGTTGACGGTTATTTATTATTGCCGGCATCGGCTTGTGAAGATCAGAGAGTCGTTGTCGTAAAAGCGCAAGTGCAATCGCATGAAATGTGCCAACTGTTACTGACTGCAAATCACGCGCCACGCCAAGATGTATTAGTCGTCGGCGCATTTCGCTGGCGGCTTCGCGGGTGAAAGTGATCGCCAAAACTCGTTCCGCGGTGGCTGAACCTGTGGCAATTCGATAGGCGATGCGGTGGGTGAGAACTCGAGTTTTGCCTGACCCTGCACCGGCATGGATCACTGTGGCCGTCTCGGGGCAAGTTACCGCAGCGCGCTGATCGGCGTCCATAGCTCTGAGTAGTTCTTCGGCAGCCACATCTCAACGCTAGGCGGTGAGTGTGCGGACTTATAAACTCAGGCAATGGCATACTCACGCAAACTTTTAAATCCTGATGAGCAAGTGCATCTTGATCTGCACCCTCACTGGGTTGTGTTTGCCAAGCCGGCGGTGCTCGTAATTCTTCTTGCGATAGCCGATATTCGGGCGCAAGAAATTGCTAATGCTTCGTTGAAGATTGGTGTTGATCGTGTTTTGCTGGTTGCGCTAGCTGCAGCACTTGGCTCACTTTGTTTTGTTGGCTTGAAATGGTATTTCACGTTTTTCGTCGTGACTTCGCAGCGTGTGATTTATCGTGAAGGAGTCTTGGCACGACGTGGAGTTGAGATTCCGCTTGACCGAGTCAACAATGTCAATTTTGCTCAATCAATTATTGAAAGAATGCTTGGCGCAGGAGATTTATTGATTGAGTCAGCCAGTGAAGACGGTCAACAATTATTTAGTGATATTCGAAAACCTGAACAAGTGCAAAATATTATTCAGGAAGCGATTCACGTTAGTGGGGGCAGCTCAAGTGGCTACGATTCGGTGGTCGAGCAACTTGAGCGCCTTGAAGCGCTACTTAACCGAGGCTCGATAACAATCGCCGAGTTCGAAGTTCAAAAACAACGTTTGTTGCAAGAGTAAGAAGGAAATATGGCACGTGCAAAGATTTCTCAGACTATTGAACTTGAGTACGAAACATTTGGTGATCCAAAAAATCCGGCTCTGATTTTGATGGAGGGCCATGGTGCCCAGATGGTTAAGTGGGATACAGAATATTGCAAAATGTTTGCGGCCAAGAATTTATTTGTAATTCGTTTTGATAATCGTGATTGCGGGTTGTCAACAAAATTTGATGGTATTGAAGTTGATCTCAACGCTGTCTTGAAAGCGGCGTTGCTTGAAGAGCCAATGCCGCCAGTGCCATACACGCTTTCTGATATGGCTAGCGATGTTGTCGGATTGTTGGACTATTTAAAGATTGATCGCGCTCATATTTTTGGCGTGTCTCTTGGTGGAATGATTGCCCAAGTTTTAACAATTGAACATCCGACGCGAGTTAGATCGCTAATTTCTGTGATGTCATTTTCAGGTGAGCCAGAATATTGGCAGGCAACACCGGAAGCACTGAATGCATTGTTCTCTTCGGCACCTTCAGATCGTGAGGGTTTTATTGCACATTCGGTCGTGTATCAGGCGTATCACTCGAAGAAATATCGCAGCGATGAGTTTTCAAAAACTTCTGCAGCGCGCGATTTCGACCGGATGTATTATCCGCAAGGTTCGGACCGCCAACTTGCTGCTATTTATGCTTCAGGTCGTCGCACCGAGCAGCTCCGCGCAATCGAAACTCCAACACTGGTAATTAACGGCAAGGACGACACTTTGTTTCTGCCTTCGGGTGGAGAGCGAACGGCAGAGTTGATCCCAAATGCAAAATTAGTTTTAGTTGACGACATGGGGCATGACATGCCAAAACCGCTTTGGGGATATTTGGTTGAATTGATTTCTGATTTCACGTTAAAAAATTGATCACTGTGGATAGTTCTTCGAGAGGCCCATTAGCTGGCTACAAAATAATTGAGATTGCTGGAATTGGGCCAGGACCATTTGCAGCAATGATGCTCAGTGATATGGGCGCCGAGGTCGTGCGCGTTGAGCGTGTGCAGGCGGTACGCGATGCGCCTGTTGGCACTGCGCATTGGGATGTGATGTTGCGCGGTCGCAAAAATGTTGCGATTGATTTGAAACAGCCGGACGGCGTTGAAACTTTGCTCAGCCTTGTCGAAAAAGCTGACGCGTTAATTGAAGGTTTCCGTCCAGGAGTAATGGAGCGCCTTGGCATTGGGCCAGAAGTTTGTTTGGCACGAAATAAAAAACTTGTGTTTGGTCGCATGACCGGATGGGGTCAAGACGGTCCGTACGCAAAATCGGCGGGACATGATATTAATTACATTGCACTTGCTGGAGCGTTGGCACATTTTGGTCGCGCAGGTGAAGCCCCAGTGCTACCGCTAAACATGGTCGGTGACTTCGGAGGTGGTGGAATGTTGCTGGCCTACGGCGTTGTTTGCGCTTTGCTTGAATCACAGCGGAGCGGCGTTGGTCAAGTTGTTGATGCAGCGATGGTTGACGGCTCAGCTATTTTGATGTCGATGTTTTGGGGCTTGAAGAATATCGGTATGCACGATGAAAACTCTCGAGGCACAAACTTACTTGACACCGGAGCCCACTTTTATGATGTCTATGAATGCAAAGATGAGAAATATATTTCAATCGGTTCAATCGAGCCTCAGTTTTACGCAGAGTTATTACGTCTAACTGGTTTGACTGGAGAATCAGACTTTTCGGCACAACTAGACAAAACTATGTGGCCAGCGCTCAAGGCGCGGTTAGCTGAAATATTTTTGACTAAATCTCGCGATGAATGGTGCACAATAATGGAAGGAACTGATGTGTGCTTTGCGCCAGTGTTAACCATGAGCGAAGCTGCGGAGCATCCGCACAATGTGGCTCGAAATACTTTTATTGAAATTGCTGGTGCAGTTCAACCAGCACCAGCACCACGATTTTCTCGTACGACTGTGCCGATGCCAGACGCTCCGGCGCATGCAGGTTCGCACTCTCGCGAAGTTTTAGCAAAGTGGGGAATCAAAAATATTGACGATTTACTGGCACGGGGCGTTGTCAAAGAGTTATCCAGTTAGGTTTAGTTTTAATGTCAACACTTGTTTGCTTTCACGCGCATCCTGACGATGAGTGTCTCGCAACAGGTGGCACGATCGCCCGCGCATCTGCTGAAGGACATCGTGTTGTTTTGGTCGTCGCAACAGACGGCGCATACGGTGAAGTGCCCAACGATTTGCAACCTGGCGAAACGCTAGTTGATCGTAGGTTTAAAGAAGTCAAAGCGTCGGCCGAAGTTTTAGGTATATCGCGTCTCGAAATGCTCGGGTACAAAGACTCTGGAATGACCGGTTGGCCGCAAAATGCAGACCCACTGGCATTGATAAATGCCGACATTGAAGTTGCCGCGAATCGGCTTGCAAAAATCTTGCGTGAAGAAAACACTGATGCATTAACCATTTATGACTGGCACGGCAACTACGGGCATCCGGACCATATTGCTGTTCATAAAATCGGTGATCGTGCTGCGAGCCTTGCTGGTATTAAAAATGTCTTTGAGATGACAACAAACAGAGATTCGTTTCGACGGATGCGTGAAATGGCGTTAAGTAATCCTGAGATTCTTAGCGAGACCGAAGGCATCGGCGATTTTGATCCAGATGGTCCGGCAGACGATGGCAATCCAATGGGTGAACCGGAGAGTGCAATATCACATCGTGTCGATGTGCAGAAATATTGTGACCAAAAAAAGTTAGCGATCGCCTGTCACAAAAGTCAGATCACAGATTCATCATTTTTCTTAAATATGACTGACGATATTTTTAGACTCGCTTTCGGAACAGAGTGGTTTATTAAGCAAGGCGAGACTGGGCCACCAAGTGATCGATGGATATTTGAATAGCTGAGTGATGATTTGAAAAGTATTCGTATTGCGTTAGTGCGGCACGGGCGTGCATCTGCTGGATGGGATACTGCTCTGGACCCAGAATTAGATGAACTTGGTCGAGCTCAGGCTGTGGAAGTTGCACAAAAACTCGTATCTATTTTCGGTGAAACTGAAATGGAAGTTATTTCGAGTCCGTTAATGCGTTGTCAACAGACTGCAAAACCATTTGCGAAATTGGTTAGTGCAGATGTGAGAATTTGTGATGAAGTTGCCGAGATACCTTCACCCATAGGAATTGAAATGAGCGACCGTGTTGATTGGTTGCGCAAAGTGATGCAGGGCAACTGGGCTGAGCTAGGTGCAAATTATCTCGAATTTCGCGACGCCCTGACCAAGTTTGTTCGGGCGATAGACCAAAACACAGTGATTTTTTCACATTTCATTGCTATCAACGCGATCGTTGGTTCAATAATTAAAGACGATCGGCTCGTAATTCACAAACTAGACAACTGCAGCATCACAATTCTTGAGATAGGCAGTGATGGCGCGTTACGAATTGTGCAGAGCGGTCAAGAAGCAGACACGTTGATCCGTTAGATTAGAAGATCATGGCGGAAGACAAAAGTAACTTAAAGAAAGACGCACTGCGGCAGCAAATTCTCGATTTAACTGCGCAATATTACGATGTGGCGTTTCCAAAGAAGCCGTTTTTAGGTGGCATCTCGCAGATACCAGTATCGGGCAAAGTTTTTGACGAATCAGAACTTACGAATCTTGTTGACTCGTCACTTGATTTTTGGCTGACTTCTGGCAGATTTGCGCACGAGTTTGAAGAAGAATTTGCAAAAGTGATGGGTGTCAAACACGCAATGCTTTGTAACTCAGGTTCATCGGCAAATCTTTT
>Ga0114971_10002521_pt1 | contig 12591 bp, 10 predicted proteins | sample M_140625_MF_Meta_FD_87320 | JGI IMG/M metagenome (GOLD analysis project Ga0114971, IMG submission 87320) | Freshwater microbial communities from Lake Montjoie, Canada to study carbon cycling - M_140625_MF_MetaG | ecosystem: Environmental > Aquatic > Freshwater > Lake | place: Lake Montjoie... | reverse complement strand
TCTTCGGCGCCGGGCTGCTCGGCCTGTTCGGCCTGCGCCGGCGCCGCTGAAAGGCCCGGGGCATCGCCGGCGGCGCTGAATCCCAGGGCTATACCAAGGTTAGGGCAGGCTGCGTGCGCGAAGGCGGACGCATCGCGCCCTAACCCCCTCACCCCCGCGCCAGCCATCCCGTTACCGTCCGGGACGCCCGCGCCACCAGCGCCCGCGCCCAGGCCGGGCTGGCCGGCTGCGCCGCGGGCGGCGCGGCTTCAGCCAAACGCGCCGCCAACACTTCCGGCTCACAAGGCAGGCCGGTGACCGGGTCGGTCGAGCGCTGATAGAGAATCAGCGCCGCCGCCACCAGCGCATCCAGCCCCACCGCCCGGCCGCGCCGGGGCGGCGGGTCACGATCCTCGGTCAGCCCCCAGCCGGCATAAAACGGCCGGCCGTAGGTCACCACGCGCAGCCCGCGCAGCAGCGCCTCGAACCCCGCCAGGCTGCCGATGGTGTGCACCTCCTGCACCAGGGGGTAGAGCGCGGCGATGGGCGTCTCCGGCAGCACATGGTCGGCCAGCCGCGCCGCCTCGGCCGGGGGGATGCGGCCGCGCCGCATGCCCGCCACCACATCCGGATGCGGCTTGTACAGCAGCACCGCATCCGGGTTGGCCGCCCGCACCGCCCGCAGCAGGTCGAGGTTGCGGCGCATCGCCGCCCCGCTGCGGAGCACGGCGGCATCGTCCTCCACCTGCCCCGGCACCAAAATCACCCGCCGGCCCGGCGGCAGCGCCAGCGGCGGGGCGGTGCCGCGCAGATTATACTTGGTCAGGTCGGCGGCCAGGATCGCCGCCCGCAGCCGCGCCGCGCGGGCCAGCAGGGCGGGCGGGACATCGCCCTGTGCCAGCAGGGATTCCAGCTCGCTCGGCGTCCGGGCATCGAAGTGGATGCCGGCGCGATCGCGCACCAGCCCCGCCGCCGGCACCAGGTTCACGCCCAGCCCGGCAGAGCGCAGGAAGCCGTCTTCCAGGCGGATCAGCGGCACGCCGGCCGCGGCGGCCTGCGCCGGCAGGCCCTCCGGCATCGTCGCTGCCCAGACCGCGACCGCCCCGCCTTGGCGGCGGGCATGGGCGATGGCGGCGCTGGCGCGCCAGAAATCCCTTGGCGGCGGGCCCTCGCCGGCCAAAGCCAGGCGCATGCGGGCGCGCTTGAACACCTCCATCCCGACGGTCGCCGCGATCCCCGCCCGCGCCGCCGCCTCCGCCCGCCAGGCGAGGAGCTGGGCTAAACCCTCGGCAGCGGTCCAGGGCCGGGCCTGGAAGGGGTCAACCCAGCGGGTCGCGGCCAGCAGCCCGGCCAAGGCGGGGTCGGGCATCCCCGGGCAGGCGGCGCGGCAGGCCGCCAGCACGTCCCGCTCGGGCAGCGGTGCGGCGCGGGCGGCGGCGATGGCCACGGGATCGAGCGGCCCGTCGGCCACGGCCTCGGCGACCACCAGGGCCAGCGGGGCGCGATAGGGGCCGAAGGCCGGGGCGGCGAAGGGCCCTTCGGTCGCAACACTGTCACCGGCCCGGGTGGCGGGGTCGCCGGGGCGCCGCAAGCCCGGCTGGCCGGCCGGGCTTCGCTCGCCGGGGCGGGTTGGCAGCAATCGCTGGCCCGGAAAGAAACCAGCAAGCAGCGCCGCGGCAGATTGCCATTCTGCCGTTTGGCCAGGATCGGGCCGCGCGGCCATGTTGCCGCCATGCTCCGGCGGCAATCCTGTCTGATCGGCGGCAGTCATGCGGGTGGCACGATGCGTCACGGTGCTGCGGATGGGGGCTTTGTCATTGGAAATCTGCTTACCTTGTCACCGGGTTTTGCTACAGCACGTACTACGATGCAGGCAGTGATAACGATGTGCACCCGCGATTCGGCCCGATCGGGTCGCCGATTTGGCGCCTTCAGTGCCCGTGCCAGTCTGGGCTTGGCCACCCTGGGCTTGGCCACCCTGGGCTTGGCCGGCTGCGCCGAGGGCGGCTGGGGCCGCGGGGCGTCCACCAGCGCGGTGCCGCCGGCGCCGATGGACCCGCTGGCGGCCTTCGTTGCCACGGCCCCGGCCGGTGCCCGCGGCATGGTGGTGATGGATGATGGCAGCCGCTTCCCGGCCCGGGTCGCGCGCAGCTACGTCTCGGCCGGCGGGCGGGAATGCCGCGACGTCATCCTGGGCAGCGGTCGGGGGGAACGCGCTTCGCTGGTCTGCCAGGGCGGGCCGGAGATGGGCGGTTCCTGGGTCGTGGTGCGGCCCCTGCTGGGCGGAGGCTATCAGCGATCGTGATGGGCTGGGCCGCCCTTTGCGCGCCACGGATCGCCGCCCGGTGGCGGGGCAAGGCCGAGGCATGAGTGACGCGACCATCCCGGCGGAGGGCCTAGGTGCCGCGTTCCGCACCCAGCTGCGGGTGATCGGCGCGCTGACGCTGCGCGAGCTGAGCGCGCGCTTCGGCAAGGAAAACCTGGGCTATCTGTGGCTGTTCGGAGAGCCGGCGCTGCTGGGCAGCGCCATCGGCGCGCTGCACCTGGTCACCGGCCATACCATGCCGGGCGGGCTCGACCCGGCGTTTTTCATGGTCACCGGCTATATCATGTTCTACCTGCTGCGCGGCGTCATCAATCGCGCGCCCGGGGTGATCTACGGATCTCAGTCGCTGCTTTATCACCGCTGCATCACGCTGTTCGACATCATCCTCGCCAAGGATGTGCTGGAGACGGCAGCGACGATGTTCGTCATGGCGCTGTTCCTGGGCGGCTGCTGGCTGATCCTCGGGAAGCGCCCGGCGCATATCGAGATCGTGATGTGGTCCATGCTGCTGATGGGGCTGTTCGCCCATGCCGTCTGCCTGCTGCTGGCCGCCGGCAGCATCTATACCGAGGTGTTCGAGCGGGTGACCCACCTGTTCACCTATCTGACGATGCCCTTCACCGGCTGCTTCTACATGGCCTTCTGGCTGCCGACGGACCTGCAGCGGGTGGCGCTGTGGAACCCGACGCTGCATATCTTTGAGATGATGCGCTACGGGCTTTACGGCCTCAGCGTGCCGACGCAGTTCGACCAGCCCTATGTGATCGGCTGGATCGTCGCGCTGAACCTGCTGGGCATGGCAGCGCTGCGCGCGGCGCGGCGGCATCTGGTAATTTAGGCGATGATCCGGCTGCATGATGTCAGCAAAAGCTACCGGACGCATCTCGGCCAGCGAGAGGTGCTGCGCGGCCTTAACGCCACCTTCGCGCCGGGCGAGAAGGTCGGCATCCTCGGCCGCAATGGCGCCGGCAAGACGACGCTGCTGCGGGTGATCGCCGGCGTCGAGCTGCCGAGCACCGGCCGGGTCGAACGGCGCATGACCGTCTCCTGGCCGCTCGGCTTCGCCGGGGCCATGCACTACAATATGACCGGCGCGGATAATGCCCGCTTCATCGCCCGCATCTACGCCAAACCGGTGGCGGAGACGGTCGATTTCGTCCGCGAATTCGCCGATCTCGGGGCCTATTTCCGGCTGCCGGTGAAGACCTATTCGTCGGGCATGATCATCCGGCTGGGCTTTGCCCTGTCGCTGGCCGTCGACTTCGACTGCTACCTGGTGGATGAGGCGATCGCGGTGGGCGACAGCCGCTTCGCCGCGCGCTATCATGCGGCCCTGACAGAACGGCAGGCCCGCAGCGCCCTTTTGCTCGTGTCCCATATCCCCGATGTCGTGCGGAGCTACTGTTCCTCCGGCGCCATCCTCGATAACGGCAGGCTGACCCGCTATGACGATCTGGACGAAGCAATCGCCATCTACCAGGCAGCCTGACCTCGCCAGCGAGGTCGCCGGCTGGTCTGAGCCGCCGCGCACCGCGCCGGCGCGGCATCGGCTGCGGGCCTTCCTGGCCCGGCATCCCTTCGCGCTGCTGGTGCTGCTGCCAACCTTGCTGGTCGGGACGTATTTCCTCGGCTTCGCCGCGCCGCAATATGACAGCGAGGCGCGCTTCATGATCAAGGGCAGCGCGCCGACCTCGGTCCCCGGCTCGCTCAGCGATCTCGCCCGGGCGGGCGGGATGGCGGCCTCGGGCCAGGATTCGCTGGCGGTGCGGGACTACCTCGCCTCCCACGACGCGGTGCGCCGGCTGGGGGAAAAGCTGCCGCTGCTCGACATCTTCCGCCGGCCGGAAGCCGACCCCCTCGCCCGGCTGTGGTGGGCCAACCCGCCGGCCGAACGGTTGCTGGATTACTATCAGCGCATGGTCGCCGCCGACTTCGACACCACCAGCGGCATCACCACGCTGCGCGTCCGCAGCTTCCGCCCGGAGGACAGCAAGGCCATCGCCGAACAGCTGCTCGGCCTGTCGGAGGCGATGGTCAACCGGCTGAACCAGCGCCAGTTGGCCGATGCGCTGCGCATCGCACGGGAAGAATACGACATCTCCGAAGCCCGCCTCACCCGCGTGCAACTGGCCATGACCAGCTTCCGGGAACGGGAGAGGGCGGTCGATCCCGCGCGCACCGCCGGCATCACCTTGGAGATCATCGGCAAGCTGGACGGCGCCCTGGCCCAGGCCCGGGCCGAGCTGACCGAGGCGCTGCGCTATACCCGCCCGGACAATCCACGCGTCCTGCAGTTGCAGAACCGGGTCGCCGCGCTGGAAGCCCAGGCCGCCACCGAACGGACCCGCAGCACCAGCGGCGAGGCCGCGCTGCCGCAACAGATCGGCGAATACGAGCGCCTGAACGTCGAGCGCGAATTGGCCCGCGGCATGCTGGCCAGCGCCACCGCCTCGCTGGAGCGGGCGCGGGTCGAGGCGCAGAAGCAGCAGATTTTCATCCAGCGGGTGGTCGAGCCCAATCTTGCCGAATACGCCCGCTATCCCAAGGCGATCCAGTCGATCCTTTATGTCTTCTTCTGTCTCTCCCTGGTCTATGGGCTGCTCTGGCTGCTCGTCGCCGGCATGCGTGAACATGCGTCCTAGCTGCCGCGGCCTGCTGGCCGCCCTGCTATTCCTGGCCGCCGGCATCCCGGCGGCCTTCGCGCAATCGGGGATGCTGCTGTTGCAGCAGGCGCAGAACCAGCTCGCGCAGCAGACGCCGGCCCAGGCCCAGGCGCAGCAACTGCCCAGCCTCACCGGCAATGACCGCATCCGCAACCGCGTCGGCAGTGAGACCGAGGCCGAGGGCGGGCCGCTCGCCGTCGCCCCGCTGGGTGAGGCGGATCGCCGGCTCGGCGTCTCCGCCGTCTTCGGTGCCCAGCTTTTCACCCGTGACGCGACGGCGATCTCGGACGCGCCCAATCCGAATTACGTCATCGCCCCCGGCGATCGTATCTCGGTCCGTGCCTGGGGGGCGATCGAGGCCGAGGCAGTCGGCATCGTCGATCCCAACGGCAATCTCTTCCTGCCGCAGATCGGCCCGGTGCCGGTCGCCGGCACCCGCGCGGGCGACCTGCAACGGGTGGTCGCCGCCGCGGTGCAGCGCGTCTATACCAGCCAGGTCCAGGTCTATGCCGTGCTGCTGCAGACCCAGCGGATCGGCGTCTTCGTCACCGGCGCGGTCCGCACCCCCGGGCGCTATGGCGGCACCGCCTCTGACAGCCCGCTCGATTTCCTGGTCCGCTCGGGCGGGGTCGAGCCCTCTCGCGGGTCCTATCGCGACATCACGCTGCAACGCGGCGGGCGCACGGCCGCGACGATCGACCTTTATGACTTCCTGCTCTCCGGCCGGCTGCCCGCGATTAGGCTGCAGGAAGGCGATACCATCGTGGTCGGCCGCCAGCGCGCCATGGTCGGCGCCGATGGCGCGGTGCGGAACAACTACTTCTTCGAAGCCCCCTCCGGCGGGATGACCGGGCGGGAGATGATGCAATACGCCAGGCCCCTGCCCTCAGCGACCAATGCGGTGATCCGCGGCAGCCGCAACGGCCATCCCTATTCCCGCTACGCCAGCTTGCGCGAATTCGCCGGCGTCTCCCTGCAGGACCAGGACACGGTCAGCTTCATCAGCGACGCCCCGGCGCGCACCGTCCGGGTGACGATCGAGGGCAGCCGCATTGGCCCCTCCGTCCTGGTCGCCGACCGCGACACCCAGCTCTGCCAATTGCTGAACTATGTCGAGGTCGATCCCCGGCTGGCCAATACCGAAGGCGTCTTCCTGCTACGCCCCTCGGTCGCCCAGCAGCAGCGCCGTGCCATCGATGAGGCGCTGGACCGGCTGGAGCGGCAGCTGTTCATGGCGACCTCCGCCACCACCGGCGTCGCCGCCATCCGGGCGAGTGAGGCAAACCTCGTCTCCTCCTATATCCAGCGCGCCCGGCGGGTGACGCCGGAAGGCCGCGTCGTGGTCACCGACAGCGCCGGCAACTGCCTGCCCATGCGCCTGCAGGACGGCGATGTGGTGGTGGTGCCGGAGCGGTCGCAGACCGTGATGGTGACCGGCGAGGTGGTCGCCCCGCGCGCCGTGGTCTGGCGCCAGGATCTGCGGCTGTCCGACTATATCAAGCAGGCCGGCGGCTTCACCCCGCGCGGTAGCGACAGCGCACTGATGATCCGCCGGCCTTCGGGGGAGCTGGTGCTGGACGCCTCCCAGGCGCCGCGACCGGGGGATGAGGTGGTGGCGCTGCCCAGGCTCGACAGCAAATCCTTCCAGATCGCCTCCGACCTTTTCAGCCTGATCTTCCAGGTTGCGGTGGCAACCCAGGTGTTCCGGAACTGGTAGCGACGGCAGCGGGGAGCGAAGCGATGGCGGCGCGACCGCGCGTGTTCCTGGATGGCTACAACCTGGCGCTGACCCAGGGCACCGGGGTGGCGACCTATGCGCGCAACCTCAGCTTCGCCATGGGCCAATTGGGGTTCGAGACGGGGGTGCTCTACGGCACGCCGACCGCCACCTCCACCGACCCGCTGCTGCGCGAGATCGGCTTCTTTGACGAACCGGGCAAACAGCCGCCCTTCCTGCTCACGGCGTTGCGGCGCGGCCGCCGCCTGCTGCGCGGCCCCTTCGGAGAGGGAGCCCGCCCGGTGCCCATCACCGGTCAGGTCATCACCACAGGCTATCGCGACCGCCTGCCGCATTTCGATGAAATCTGGAACAATGCCGGGCTGTTTCAGCAGGCGCATGTGCATTTCCGCGCCTTCCGCAGCCGGCTCCGGGTCTCCATCCCGCAGCCACCCGAACTGATGCACTGGACCTATCCGCTACCGCTGGAGTTGCGGGGCGCGCGGAACATCTACACGCTGCACGATCTGGTGCCGCTGCGCCTGCCCTACACCACGCTCGACGTGAAGCGGTCCTATCTGCGGCTCAGCCGGCTGCTGGCACAGCAGGCCGACCATATCGTCACGGTCTCCGAAGCCTCCAGGCGCGACATCGTCGCCCTCCTCGGCGTGCCGGAGGAGCGGGTGACCAATACCTACCAGGCCGTCGATATCCCCAAGCGGCTCAGCGGCATTCCCTACCAGGACGTGGTGGGCGAGATCGCCGGCAGCTTCGGCCTGACCGCCGGGCAATACTGGTTGTTCTTCGGCGCGATCGAGCCCAAGAAGAATGTCGGGCGGCTGATCCAGGCCTTCCTGGCCAGCGGGGTGGAAGGGCCGCTGGTCATCGTCGGCAAGCCGGCCTGGAAATCGGATCAGGAACTGCGCCTGATGTTCGATGACCATATCCGCACCATCTTCTTCGACGGGCAAAGCCTGAAGACCCGGCGCAAGATCATCCTGCTGGACTACGCCCCCTTCCGGCTGCTGGTGAACCTGATCCGGGGCGCCCGCGCCGTCCTGTTCCCCTCCCTCTACGAAGGCTTCGGCCTGCCGGTGCTGGAATCCATGCTGCTCGGCACCCCCGTCATCACTTCGAACACCGCCTCGCTGCCCGAGGTGGTGGGCGAGGCGGCGCTGACCGTCGATCCCTACGACATCTCTGGCCTGGTCGAAGCGATCCGCGCCATCGACCGTGACCCCGAACTCCGCGCCCGCCTCGCCGAAGCGGGGCCCCGGCAGGCCGAGCTGTTCAGCCCCGAACGCTACGCCGCGCGGCTACGCAAGCTCTATGCGGGGCTCGGCGTCGAGGCGCCTTCCGGCTAAACCCCAGCAACACCGTCGCAAGGGAGGAACTGGCATGGCCGTGCTGCTGGGCTGCATCGCCGACGATTTCACCGGCGCGACTGATCTCGCCAATACCCTGGTCAAGGGCGGCATGACCGCTGTGCAGGTGATCGGCGTGCCGACCGCGCCGCTGCCGGAGGCCGATGCGGTGATCATTGCGCTGAAGTCGCGCACCGCCCCGGTCGCCGAGGCCGTGCGCGACAGCCTGGCCGCCTGCGAGGCGCTGCTGGCCGCCAGCGCCCGGCAGATCTTCTTCAAATACTGCTCAACCTTCGACAGCACCCCCGCCGGCAATATCGGCCCGGTGGCCGATGCGCTGGTCCGGCGGCTCGATTGCGGCTTCGCGCTGGCCAATCCGGCCTTCCCGACCAATGGCCGGACCGTCTTCCAGGGCCATCTCTTTGTCGGGACCCAGCTGCTGAACGAGAGCGGCATGGAGAACCACCCCCTCACCCCGATGACCGATGCCAATCTGGTGCGCGTGCTGTCGCGCCAGACCGACGGCACGGTGAAGCTCATTCCCTTCCAGGTGGTGGAACAGGGCGCCACCGTGCTGCGCCACACCATGACCGGGCTGAAGGAAAGCGGCTGGCGCTACGCCATCATCGATGCGGTGACCGACCAGCACCTGCTGGCGATCGGGGAGGCAGCGGCCGAGCATGCGCTGATCACCGGCGGCTCCGGCGTCGCCATGGGGCTGCCGGCGAATTTCCGCAGGCAAGGCAAGCTGCCGGAACGCGGTGCGGCGGCGGCGGCGCTGCCGGCCATGCGCGGCCATGCGGCGGTGATCGCCGGCTCGTGCTCGCGCGCGACGCTCGGGCAGATCGGCTATGCCCGCGACCACGCCCATACGCTGGAGCTGTCGCCGCTGACCACGCCCGATCCGGCAGCCTTGGCCGCGCAGGCGCTCGATTGGGCCAAGGATAAGCTCGGCGACCATCCGGTGGTGATCGCCGCCAGCGGGACGCCTGAGCAAGTGCAGGCGCTTCAGGCGAAACTGGGACGGGAGGCGGCCGGCGCGCTGGTCGAGCAGGCCTTGGCCGGCATCGCCGAAGGGCTGGTCGCACGTGGCGTCGGCCGGCTGGTGGTGGCGGGCGGCGAGACCTCCGGGGCGGTGGTCTCGCGGCTTGGCGTCAGGGCGCTGCGCATCGGGCCGGAGATCGATCCCGGCGTCCCCTGGACCTTCGCCGAGCCCGCTGGCCTGCACCTCGCGCTCAAGAGCGGCAATTTCGGTGCGCGCGACTTCTTCCTGAAGGCCTTCGGGGTCTGACCGCACACACATATAAATGAGAGAGGGTCCCGCCATGTCGCAGGAGATGCTCGACCGTCTGGCGATCCGCGCCCTGGTGGAGAACTGGGTCGTCTGGCGCGATGCCGGGGATTGGGACCGCTTCGCCACCTGCTGGCACGCGGACGGGCGGATGATGGCCACCTGGTGCCAGGCCCCGTGGCGGGAGTTCATCGCGGCCAGCATCGCCGGCTGGGAGAAAGGCGTCTCGATCCTGCATTTCCTCGGCGGGCATAGCGCCGATCTCGCCGGGCCACGGGCGATCAGCCAGACCAAGATGACGATCAGCCAGCGCGCCAAGGTGCATGGCGTTCTGGTCGATGTGGTCTGCACCGGGCGCTTCTACGATTTCCTGGAACAGCGCGATGGGCGCTGGGGCGTGGTGCTGCGCCAGCCGATCTACGAGAAGGACCGGATGGACCCGGTCGACCCGGCAGCGCAGCTGACGCTCGACCCCGCGCTGCTGGAGCGCTTCCCGGCCGGCTATCGGCATCTGGCCTATCTGCAGACCGGGATCGGCTATGCGGTGAAGACCGATATGCCGGGGCTGCAAGGGCCGGAGGTTGCCGCGCTTTATGCCCGCGGCAAGGCCTGGCTGGCCGGCGGCAGCTGCGACTGAGACCAATCGGTTTCCTGTTCGCACGCCAGACGGCATTAGAGCGGGATGCGTTGAGGCGGAATCGCCGAAGGCGCTGAATCGCGCGACCAAACAAAAATTAGAGCAGGGTGCGTGAACGCATGTGAACGCAGCATGCTCTAGAGCGGGATGCGTTGAGGCGAAATCGCCGAAGGCGCTGAATCCCGCGACCAAACAAAAATTAGAGCAGGGTGCGTGAACGCATGTGAACGCAGCATGCTCTAATGAGCTTCGCTCACCGCCGGCAGGATCGCGGGCCGCCATCGCGAAAAGGGCGCCACCCCTTGCGGGATGGCGCCCCCTCGCCGGGATCCAGCGTGGTTTACATCACCTGCGGCTCGGTCGGCACCATCGCGGCGGCGGCGGCGGCGGCCTTCTTCGCGGCGCGGGTGGCGGCGGCCTTCTTCGCGGCCTCCGAACGGGCACCGCTCACGACCTTCTTCGGGGCGGCCTTCTTCGGCGCAGCCTTCTTCGGTGCGGCCTTCTTCACCACGGCCTTCTTGGCGGCCGGCTTCTTGGCGGCGTCCTTCTTCGGCGCAGCCTTCTTCACCGCCTTCTTGGCGGCGGGCTTCTTGGCAGCGGCCTTCTTCGGCGCGGCCTTCTTCTCCGCCTTCTTCACCACCTTCTTGGCGGCGGGCTTCTTGGCAGCGGCCTTCTTCGGCGCGGCCTTCTTCACCACCCGCTTCACCGCCTTCTTGGCGGCGGGCTTCTTGGCGGCGACCTTCTTCGGCGCGGCCTTGCGGGCGGCGGGCTTCTTCGCCGTGACGCGGCCACGGGCAGAAGCCGGCTTCTTCGCGGTACGACGGGTGGAGGCCATCGCCATGGCGGCGGCCTTCGGGGTTTCGACAGTCTCGGTCATCAACAGGATCTCCATGTCACGTTGCGTGGAACGACAGCCGCGGGGCGAAGCCCGCGGGCCGTATCTCGGCCGGGCACGGCCGTGCGACGCCGGCGCAGCGCGGATCCCGTATCGCGCATCGCTGGTTCGGTCGCCGTCCAGGTCCCACGGTCGATGACGCAGTTGGTCGCGGCCGGGCGCAGTCCATGCCCCGATATCACCATCTTCGTCATACCGGCAAACGAGGCGCGGATCGCGCTGCCTGCCGGTGCAGAATACGCGGCGCAGTTGTAAGCCGGCATCCCATCCATCCCGCGGTCCATGGACCGTCCTTCCCTGCCGCGGCACTCGTGGCACGCGATCGGCGGAGAGGTCGGGTTCGACATCGCAGCGCGAATCGCGTGCAACATCGTGCGCGCAAGGCACGCTAACGTCACACGCGCGATGCATGTCAACAGAAACTCGAATCACTGCGATGAAATTCATGCGCGATGCGTCGCATGTGTGTTCGACATGTCGCGCTTTGCGCTGTGCGGCTGCGATCCGCGGTGCCGATCCCGCATGCGCCACACCGCTGCCGCTGCGCGGCGATGCCGCGCAGCGGGGTGATCAGCGCGCGTCAGCCGCGTGCGGTAAGCGACGGCATCGGCCGCTGTTCGAGACCGATGTACCAGGAGAGCGGGCGGATCAGCCGGTTATCCGCCTGCTGTTCCAGCACATGCGCCGACCATCCCGTGACGCGGGAGGCGACGAAGAGCGGTGTGAAGAGCGGGATCTCGAAGCCCATCAGGTGGTAGGCAGGCCCGGCCGGGAAATCGAGGTTGGGGTGGATGTTCTTCTTGGTCAGCATCTCATCCGCCAGGATGCGGGAGATCTCCATCCAGGTGCGGTCCTGCACCACCTCGGCCATCTTCTCGGCATATTTCTTCATCGTCGGCACCCGGCTGTCGCCGGATTTGTAAACCCGGTGGCCGAAGCCCATGACCAGCGCCCGGTGATCGAAGCGGCTCTGCAGCCACTCCCGCGCGATCTTCGGGTCGCCGATCTCCTTCAGCATATGCATCACCGCCTCGTTCGCCCCGCCATGCAGCGGGCCCTTGAGGGCGGCGATGCCGGCGGTGATCGCACCATGCATATCCGCCCCCGTCGAGGTGACGAGCCGGGCGGTGTAGGTGGAAGCGTTAAAGGTGTGCTCGGCGTACAGGATCATGGAGACGTCGAAGGCCTTCAGCACCTCCGGCTCCGGCACCCGGCCCTGCACCAGGTTGAAGACGTTTTCGGCGAAGCTGTGCGCCGGGTTGGGCGTCACCGCCGGTAAGCCCTTGGTGGCCCGATAAGTGGCGCCGATGCAGGTCGGGATCTTGGCAAAGAGCCGCTTGGCCTTGCGGTACTGCGCGGCGTGGGAGACGTCGCCGGCCTCGGGGTCCTCCAGACCCATGAAGGAGACGGCGGTCCGGATGGCGTCCATCGGATGCGCGTCATGGGGGAATTCGCGGATGACGCGGTGCAGAGTCGGGCTGATCTCCCGCTGGCTCGCCGTCTCCTGATGGAAGGCGGCCAGCTGCGCCCGGGTCGGCAGCTCGCCCTCCCAAAGCAGATAGGAGACCTCCTCGAAGGAGCAGTTCTCGGCCAGGTCCTGCACCGCATAGCCGCGGTAGGTCAGGCTGTTCGTCTCCGGCATCACCTTCGAGACGGCGGATACGTCGGCATAGACACCGACCAGGCCCTTGAAGACTTCGGGCGGTTTCTCGGCTTCGC
>Ga0114971_10002518_pt1 | contig 12598 bp, 14 predicted proteins | sample M_140625_MF_Meta_FD_87320 | JGI IMG/M metagenome (GOLD analysis project Ga0114971, IMG submission 87320) | Freshwater microbial communities from Lake Montjoie, Canada to study carbon cycling - M_140625_MF_MetaG | ecosystem: Environmental > Aquatic > Freshwater > Lake | place: Lake Montjoie... | reverse complement strand
TGAGTTTTGCTACGGAGGTTTGCTACGGGCTCATAACCGTCGAGCCATATGTATTCGAGTTTGTATTTAGCCATTTTTAATTAGGTGTATTTCTTTGAGCAGACCAGGCCGTCTAGTGCAGCTTTTTGTTCAATTTCCCCTATTTCCCGTGCGGCAGGGCTAATTAAGCAGGATCAGTGCCAAGATTTCAAGAGATCAAATGAGAAAGAAAATAACGATTCCCCGTCAACGCCTTACAAATGGATCGTGCGATGAGCGAGGCCCCATTCCTGAACCAGTCGAGCGTAGGTCTGTGAGGGATTATCACCAAACTGATCCACCGCCAAACGAGTGAGATCTTTTTGAAAGTCGATTCGAAATAGCCCAAAGCGAGGCGTGAAGGAACCCCACTCGTAATTATCAGTGAGCGACCAATGCATATAGCCCAGCAAGGGAACCCCGCGATCGAGCATGTGGCGGACTTGGCGGAGGTGAGCCTCGATATAATCGCTACGAAGTAACTCGTCGCGTCGCGATACGGAAAGCGAGTTATCAATGCGACAACGATGGGCCATCCCATTCTCGGCAATCAGAATCCCAAGCCCCGGAAAGGCTCGGGTATAATAGCTGCAGAAGGCCTCAAGTCCCTCTGGAAGGAAATGCCAATCCCACCACTTACTAGCCAACCCATCGAGAATGTGCTCAGAAATACTATGACTACGGATCTCGAGATCAGAGAAATCCGGCACGCGAAGCGCATGACTCGCGAAGGGATCGTAGTAATCCAATCCGAGATAATCCAAGCACTCCGAACGCTTCGCCCGGGCAGCTTCTTCAAAGAAAAAGCGGAACCCCTCAGGATTGGCAGCGCGAGATGCAAAATAGTTTGCGACTTTATGCAACCCCGCGCCAGCAATGGCGGCAAGGTCGGTGCGTCGATTCAGGGCTAACTTCGTAAAATGGACGGAGAGCTCAGATGCCCTCGCCTCAAAAAGGCCCACACAATCGCTTGGTGACGTTCCATTTTTCTTCATGCAAAGAAGATCGAGCAACATCATCTCCGACCAATAAACGTCGCTGCAAAACGTATTCATGGAGACCCTCGGAGTCCCCCAACCTCTGGACTCATAGATATCGTGGATCACGTTATAGGCCCGAACATGCGCCGCAAGAAGACGACTGTAGGCTTGAATCCCAACCGCGATTCCAATTTCCGGTCCCCCGGGGAATAAGCGATTAAGATAGGTATTCAAAACGAGCATGTTTGGCTCGTTGATCGTGACATACCAAGTAATCGGAGGCTGGCCGTGAATATCCACTAACTGGTCGTTCACGCGGGTGACCGTCGTTTTAACAAACGTCTCAAAAGCGGCGACAGTCGAGTCCTGGACCCAAGCATTGACGCCCAGCCAATCTGGATGGGTGAAATGGTGAAGCGTTACGACGGGCTCGAGACCTTCTTCGCGGCAAGCAGCAATGCGAGTGGCGTAGGCATCGATGGCATCAAAATCAAATACTGGAGCGTGTGCCACGCCTTTGGATGTACTAGGCTGAACGCGCGACCACTCGATGCTGAGTCGAAAGGAATTAAGACCAAGACTACGCGTGAGAGCAAAGTCATCCCGATATCGGTTCCAAAAATCCACGGCGATTCCCGTTCGGGCGACACGTCCGGAGTCCTCGCAGTCTGCCCAGTTGTTGCGGGGCTGGCCGGTACCATTGTAGCCCCCTTCGAATTGGTAGCCCGAGGTCGCCACACCGATGAGAAAAGGTTCAGGCATGAGATTAATTCAACCGGCAGCAGCGATACGTTTGCGAAGTGCTTTTTCGCGCAGCTTGGAAATGATCGTCGGTTTGCGCACTGGGGATTCCATCACGATCCGGGCGATATCCGCCGCCGCATTAGGACGCCCCAGAGCGCGCGCATTATTCGACATTCGCTGCAGTTTTTCCGGATCATCCAAGAGAAGTCGAAGCTTGTGAGTGATAAGGGTGAGTTCCGTGCATTTTAGGGCGGCGCCGCATTCAAGAAGAACATCGGAGTTTCGCTCTTCCTGACCTCCGATCGGATCGAGAATCACCATTGGCAATCCCCTCGCGAGGGCTTCAGCCGTGGTCATTCCGCCGGGTTTACTGAGAAGAATAGACGCCGCTGCCATGAAGTCAGAAATCTCGGAAGTGTAACCAAAAACCCGAAAATCGTCTGGGCGATCTTTCACCAGAGCGGAGATCTCCGCGAGCATCTCCTCGTTGCGACCACACACAATGATCGCTTGAAAATCGCGATCGAGTTGAAGGATCTGGCGCACTACGGCCGATGCGGGACTCATCCCCAGAGCCCCACCGGCAATGAGTAAAGTGGGACGCTCGGGCTTTAGTCCGTGACGCAAAAGAACAGCAGAGGTATCCACCGGCTTTGCAAACTCAGGATCAACGGGAATGCCAGTAACCTCGATCCGATCGCTAGGCAAGCCGAGCGCTTCCATGTGAATTTTATCTTCCTCTTGAGCTACGAAGTACCAATTGAATGCCCGTGTGATCCAGAATGCATGGAAATGAAAATCCGTGACCACAACGCCCAATTGAGCATCGAGTTTGCCATTCCCAATAAGCCAGGAGATGACTCCCGCTGGCATGAAGTGGGTGCAGAGAATGACGTCCGGACAAAAGTCCTTCACAAGATTGATCAATGGCAGTGCTTGAGGAAGATCGATGGCCAAGCGGCTTTTATCCGCGACCCATGGATCGTCACTGTGTTCGTACCACCATCCAAGAAACTCCGGCATGATGGAAGAAAGCTTCGAGTAAAGCGTGGAATAAAACTGGCGATGCAGGAGATTGGTATGATCTAGGGAATCATCGCACAGCACTTCTTCGACATCATCCCTTGCGCGCATCGCACGCTCCAAGGCATCCGCCGCTTTCACATGTCCAGAACCAACGGACGCAGATAAAATAAGAACTCGCTTACCCATAGAGATACTTTGGCTATGCCATTGCCGTTCCTCAAGTGGGATTATTTGGCAGTCGGCTCGAGAGGAATTTGACGCGCCAGTGAACGGATGGCGCGCGCGAGATCCACGTCCACGATTCTCAGTAAAGCTTCGTAGATCGGGAGAACGACCCTACGACGCACGAAACGATCCGGCCAAAGCGGCAGAAGCGTTGCGACTCGCATCGGATAGAGATAAAGCGGCCGATTGTCGTCCAGTTGACATAACGCTGGAATTCCCGGTTCAATGATGCCGATAGCTCCGGCCTCTTCCGCTGCCTCCATGAGGGCCACTTGCTCATGGGTCATTCGTGGTTCCAACTTTCCCTTTGGAATGATCCACCGAGTGCCCGAGGAACTCGTCACAAGAACGACGTGGAGGATTCCCTTCTTGAAAAGAAAAGGCAACGCCCCCGCTTGAGGAACGCCAATTTTAGCGAGGGGATTTCCGTACAAAGCGATCTGGCGAAGTTGGAAAAATTGGTCCGCCGCGATCTCCTCCCTGAGAAAAGCAGGCTTACGAAACCGCTTCTCGCGAGAAACTGTGGGAAACTGGATTCGAGCAAGCACAAGGGGCGCATGAGGACCTTCAAAGACATCAATCTCCATCACATCTTGGCCAATAGGAAAAAAGTATCGAGTTAGTGCCACTCGATGACTTCCAGGCAAGCGCCAGAGGTCATCAAACGTTTGTGATGGGATTGGCAACTGATACGGAGAAGAAAGCTGTGCAAGCGTATCTTGGACCACGAGCGAATAATCCGCCCCACATTTACGAGCAATCACCTCGCGATTGCGACTCGGAGCCAGATAGGCCTCTTGGATTTGGATGGAAGGCACGCCAGAAAGATGCGGCAGAGCCCCGGAGACCAAATAGGAATGAGTCGTTCCGCTAGCCCTCATTGCGTCATGTCGCGATTGAGCGTTTGCTTACTGTTGGCATTGCAGATCCATCTCCCATGAGTGTGCGGCCCCATAACGCGCCCAAGAATGGGGTGACGGAAAACATTTCCCAGAAGGATCGTGATATTAAGTTGGCAGTCGTGCACAGCGAGGTCGTAAATATCTTTAAGACCGCGAAGCATCCAGCGCAATTGCTTGTATGATTTTACAATTACAGAAAGGGAGTCTCGCTGAGAGGGAATCACGCAAAGAGAGGCAGGACTGCCCTCACCTTGCTCAACATCTCCAAATCGCATTGATGAAGTTCCAGGATTAGAGTCGAAGTGGCCAATTTATTTCGCAAGAGCTTTAGTGAGGCGGGCATTTTCGCATCTGCAAAAATCTTCTAGTGCATCTAAAACTTTCTTTTTTAAAATCGCCTGTTCGTGATGAAGCCCTCCTATTAAACATCCGAGAGTGAGTGTGAGTTGATCATCACGATTGCGCGTCATTTTTTTTGAGAACTCGAGGAGATAGACCTGCTGGATGGAGATATCATTGTAGCGACCGAGACGATTCTGGAGTTTGGCAAGCTGAAGATTAATGCGTTCAATATCGCGATCGGAATAAAGCCGCCCAAAACTCTCAAGAAGATAGCGCATTTTTTTACATTCGATCCGGAGCGCATGGACATTCTCATCGGGAGTTTGGATATCGAGTTGGGTGTAAATTTTCCTAATCCGACCAAAGCATTTTGTAATAGCTTTCCCAGCAACCTTCGAAATGGGAAGATCAGTGGACGCAGATGCGTCCAGAGTGAGCGCCTCCCGCCACTGAGTTTCTAGACGGGTCACCACTGAATTGTAGGACGCCGACTTCACAAGCGCGGCAACTTTTAGCGACTCCTTGCGCCTCGCCTTTGACAATTTCTCCAAAAACACATCAAGCCCCGACCGCAACGAAACCGGAAGGAATTCCTGCAACGTTTCTTTAGACAAAAAGAAAACATCCAAATCACGAAGCGGATTTGTGGTGCGACTGAGATCACCTAGTTTTTTCTTCCATTCCACGGTTTTCGCATCCGGGAACACGTCTTTGAACAATGAAAGCAGCGATCGCGTTTTCCTTAAGCTAACTCGATATTTATGCAAAAATTCCGCATCCGCATCCTGAAAGATTCCGATCTCATTGCGACGAGCGCGAGCAAGCAGTCGCGTCAGGACTTTCAATATGGCCTCACGTGCAGGCATTTTTGGTGAAATCATAATCTAATCGTTTTAAAATTCCTCTTAACTGCCAAATTGAAATTCAGAAGCATTCACCATCCGGAAATTTCAGGCATAAATAAAAAAATGAACATAAGGTGCTTTACTGATCAAAAAAGAAAGTAAAGTAGGTATTGCAATACGGAGCTTTATGATACAGGATAACTATTCCTTTTTAGAGAATGGAAAACGATAAACAACCGAACGAAGTAATGAACGGCGATGAAGCGGCAGTCTTTCTCAAGATGCCAAAGTCCACACTGCTTAAGCTTTGCAGTGAAGGACAACTACCCGGTGTGAAAGTAGGTCGCCAATGGCGATTTCACCGCGACGCCCTCGAAAAATGGAACGATGCCAGAAATGCAGAGAATAATGTAGCGACACCTGACGAGTCGGTCGACTTTTCTCAGAGTTTGACCAAAGCTGTCTCCCGTGTGGATCGCAACATCAAACCTGTCGTTGAAGAATTTGTAGGATCGGTTGGAGGCGATGAATTTGACACCACTGGCGAAGTACGTGAATTCGACGACAGCGACGAATTTGTGAGCGAAGTGAAAGTACTGCCAGCAACCAAGCCGACCAAAGGAGCCAAGAAGCAAGCCCCTTCCGCGCTCGAATTGATGGCGCAAATTTCAGAAAAAACACAAGGCCGCCGACCAGGTCGCCCACCGAAAGCGAAAACCGCACCCCAACCATCCCAACCCGCTCCGGTTCAAGAGACCGCATCACGAGAAAAACGCAGCGAAGTCATCCGTGAAACCTTCCGGGATAAATCTGCGGATACAGACGCGGTCGAAATCTCCCGCCCATACACCAAATCCGCTCCTGGCAATTCATTGCGACCTCAAAGGCCCAACAAGGGGAACAGTTCTGGAATCTTCAAGAAACTTATTTACTCCGTCTTGGTCCTAGGCGTACTCGCAATGGCCGGAATGGGAATTAAGAACCTACTCATACCGATATCGATTCTAGATTCTGTTGCTCCGACAGCATCTGCACCGTTGCCAAAACTGCCCGCTCTGCCTGAATTCAAACAAGACTTCCAAGTCGTCTATCAACATAACGACCCAGAAGAGGCCACACCGGCTAGCACACTAGCATCAGACAAAGCAACGCGTCCGATTCAGGCTGTAGCTTCTCCAGTGGTGCAACCGACCCCGGTTACTCACGCCGCTCCTGCAGCTCAACCTGCTCTTGCTGCTCAGACCTCACCTGCCGCGGCTGCTCAACCGTCCCCTGCCGCACAAACACCCCCCGTTGTGGCTTCCTCGCCAGTCATCCCATCTGCACCAGAAGTTGCCACGCATACGAATGTTCCTATCGCCCCGCCACCAGTTGATAGGGGCTTGGAAGCCATCAACAAAATCCGCCCGCAACTCGACCAACTCCCTGGTTGTATCGTTTATAGTAGCAAAAATGAGATCCGCATCATGTTTCAGGAAGGCATATTTCCAGATGGCGGTCTGAAAATTGACAAGAATGGACGTGCTCAGTTATCCCGCGTAGCAGAATTCCTTACAGCCAACGCCCCTGACTTCTGGCTGATCATTGAGGGTCAAACAAACATTCAATCAGTCCGTTCAAGTGACAACTACACTCTCGGTCTTCGCCGAGCTTTTGCCGCAACGGAAATCGTCCGGAATTCAGCCAAATTCCCATCCGAGAGATTGATGATGAGTTCCGCCGGAGGAAGTCAGCCGCCCTTTGCCGTTTCCGTTCCTGGCGCCGAAGGGAAAAATCGTACCGTTCTATTCCGACTCGTACCAAAAACCGGCGACATGCCGAGCAGTCAGCAGTAATTGAACGATCGGCCCGCGAGACAACCCTATGGGTCTAGATCAATGAGCCCTGAACGGACTGGCTAGTTCATCAATCCTGTTTTGGGTTCTACCCTCCCCAACGGCCACCAGGGCTGAGGCCTGGCGTCCAGTTTCGGAGATGACCATTTGCGTAATCGGTTTTTCCAATAGCACCGATCATGCGTGTGCCAGTCGCCCTCTTCCAGAATTTGCTCATGCTCTCACCCGTGTGACAACTCCAGCTTTTGATGAACGCTTTGCGGGCAAAGATTCCGCGATGAATGGCTTTTAGCTCCGTTTCGTGCAGCCAGCATTTGGAACCACTGTCGATCTGGTTGCTGTAGTCAAACATCCACGCTGCGCGATTCGAGTGTCCGTAATACTCCAAGTCCACGATCTTGATGCGATCTCGCGGCTGGCCTTCGTTCAAGTAGGCCACGACTTCGTCTGCACTATCAAACCAAACGAGATTGATCCCGAATTTATCGCGAACAGAAGTGATGTTGCTAATGATATCCGTTTTATCCTGCCGGTCCCCACGACGTTGGTAAGCCGGCTTATAGACAAGCCAAGTGATCATGGCATTCGGACCCTTTTCTTTTTGAATCTCCTGAATTCGCACTCGGGCGGCGCGCACAAAATTTCCCCACCAGCGGTCGTGCGGTTCAGCTTTATATTTTTCCCACTCTTCGAGTGACGGCCCACCGCTCACGAGAATGAACTCCTGCTGCACTTGGGCACCCGCAGTCAGGATGCCAGCAATGAAAAGAAGAAAAAAATAACGAATCATGAGAAGTTTAAGATTGGCGGAGTGAAATGAAGGGCAAGTAAAAATCTTAGGAACTCGATTTTTTAAAGTGATCCCAGCCACCTGGCCAGTCGGCAGGCGGTTGTTGTGGTGGAGTGAGATTACCGATGCAGGAAAGTGGAGTTTTTGGAAACACCTCAGCCCAGCGATCAATAAGTGTAACCGCTTTTTTCGGCGAGACGGCGAAGAGAAGTTCATAATCCTCGCCGTCAGAAAGGGCTTGTTCTGTGCGGCACCCACGTCGGCAGGGAATGTCAGCGAGGTTCACTTCAAAACCACATCCGCTCGCGCGGGCGAGGCGGGGAAGATCAGCACCAAGACCGTCGCTGATATCCATCATGGCCGAAGGGCCAATCTTTTCGGCTAACCAACGCCCCTCAGCCAACCTGGGCACAAAATCCAAATGGTGTCCCGCGATGGAACCTCCCAATCGACCCGTGGTAAAAAGCTTATCTCCGGGACGCCCCCCAGAGCGTTGTATGAGGCGTTTTTCAGGCACGCAGCCCGTGAGAGTGATTGAGACAGCAATGCCACTCAGCTGTCGCGACATCTCGCCACCCGCGATGGTAACTCCGAATTGGCGAGCGGCCTTACCAAGTCCACGATAAAACTTTTTCCAATATCCAAAATCGAGATCAGGCGGAGAAAAAAAGGTTATGAGAGCTTGCTTGGGAACCCCTCCCATTGCCGCAATGTCACTCAGCGGACGACACAATGCCTTCCATCCCACCCGAGAAGGATCGTCGGATCGGAGAAAATGAACCCCCTCGGCAATGCAGTCGGTCTTAAGAAGGAATACCTCGCCTTTACCTGGACCGTGAGTCGCCGCACAGTCATCCCCTGGGCCAAGGGGTTGATCGAGCGGCACCGGCACAAGACGGAGGAGCTCAGCTAGTAGGTTGTCTTCGTTGGAGATCTTCATTTCATGGCATCCGGCCACATAATCGTACCAAAAATACTAATGGCATTAAAAGCAGCGTGCATCGAGATGGGGGCCCAGAGTGACCCTGTCTGCTCATAGAGCAGCGCGAGAGCGACAGCCAAAATCACCAAGCCAGGAATCGACGGAACGTGTCCGTGAATAAGAGCAAACACAAGGGCACTCACGCCCATCGCCACATACCGCCCGCCCAACTGGCGAGCAATCCCATAAAGGCACCCTCGAAAAATCAACTCCTCCGTGAGCGGAGCGGCAAAAACGGCGATACCAATAACCGCGAGATAGGACTGCCATCCTTGCGCATGCATTAAAAAAGTCACAATCGGCTGAGGCTCCGCATCAGGCCCGGCTAAGCTGTATCCAAGCCACTGCGCACCATAAATAGGGGGTAACACAAGGCTCAGTCCAATAAAGATGGCCGGAAGTCCCCTCGCCCACTTGCCTCCCTGCAATCCGAAGGCCTCCATCAAATCCACATTCCGATACACCAAAAAACCAACAACAAAAAGAATGATGGCACAGTAGAGGATGAGACTGCTTTTGAGGGCACCAAGGCTCACTCGCGCTGGGGTTTTACCGAAAGAGGATGCGGCCATGAGGAGAAAAAACATCACCACCGAAATGGTGTAAATCGCCTCTGGCCAGCGCCAGACCGAAGAGGGAAAGCGCTCGGGATGAGATAAAGCCGAGCTCACCGATCTTCGCATGATGTACAGATAGGCCATCAACGCCAAGGCAAGCCAGGCCGAGTGCAAAAGGTATTCCATTTCTCACATTAATCACAGGCTAACGGTGATTTTGCTAGCCCGATCAACAATCTAAAAATCGGAGATTTTTGTAGGGAATCCCCGCAACTCTCTGAGTGTTGATTTGAGAGAGGAATAAAGGCACTCTAGGTGCAGATGGATTTGCGCAACCTCACCACTCATCTGAACTCCGGCGGCAACCTCTCATCCGAGGCGATTCGCTTGGCAGGAGATTTTCTTCTGGATGAAAAATGCCCTCTCGATGAACGAGCGGACTTTTTACAAGCCCTTCATACGAAAGGCGAGACTCCGGACGAAGTTGCTGACTTCGTGGAAATGCTTCTCGAGCGAGCGGTGAAGCCCCCGTTTTCAGGTGATTACTGCCTTGATGTATGCGGCACCGGTGGTGACCGAGCGGGGTTTTTTAATATTTCCACCACCGTGATGTTCGTCGCCGCAGGAGCTGGCGTTCGCATCGTCAAACATGGAAATCGTGGCATCACTTCAAAATCCGGTGGCGCCGACGTGCTCGAGGCCTTGGGCGTGCGCATCGACCTCACCCCCGATGCGGCCGCATCCGCACTCGACAAGGCGGGGTGTTGTTTCCTCTTTGCTCCCGCCTACCATCCCGCATTTCGAGCCGTCGCACCAGTCCGTCAGACTCTCGGAGCACGTGGATGCCCGAGCATCTTCAATATCATCGGCCCACTTTTAAATCCGGCTCGACCCGCATTCCAACTAGCTGGCGTCTTCGATCCCAAGCTCCTAGCGACCTATGCAACGGTATTTCAAAAACTCGGACGCAAGCGCGCGTGGGCGATCCATGGAACTGGCCCGGATGGATTCCGTGTCGACGAGGTATCTCCATTCGGCACCACTCTCGTCCATGCGGTGAATGAAGGGGCAGCGCGCCAGTTCACCATTGATTCGACCGACTTTAATTTGCCGCAAATGATCCCCAGCGATCTTGCTGGGGGTGATGCCAAGACAAATGCCCACATCCTTCGTTGCATCCTCGATGGAACACTGCAAGGCGCGCCCAGAGCCGTCGTCCAACTCAATGCCGCCGCCGCAATATGCGCAGCGGGCATGGCCCCAGATATGAATACAGCTTGGGACCAATCGGGGGAATCTATCGACAATGGAAACGCCCTCCGTTCACTCGAAAATCTCCGCTCCTTAGCCTGATCGGTGAAAGTCCGTGAAAAATCCCCGTAGCAGTCTATAAATGATGTAACCATGAAACGCCTCGCTCTTCTTTGCAGTCTCCTCGCCCTCCCTCTCGCTTTGAATTCCTGCGCCACGGCAGGCTCAAAATCATCGGCCTCTCTCGCCGTTCTGGCTCAACAAGGTGTTCCTTCCGCCACACTCTCTCGCATCAAAGCAGGCCGCGTCTTGAGCTTTTCTGACATACTAACTCTCGTGCAGCGCCACATCTCCGATAAGGCGATCGTCGCCTACCTGAAGAGCACCCACGCCCCTTACCGCTTCACCACGGCACAACTTGAGCAACTCTCGAGTGCAGGAGCGGGATCAACCTTGGTGAATTATCTCGGTGCCTCCATTGGATACTATGAGGCCACCAAAGCCAACCAAGTCGGTACCAGCAAATGGGACAACCACCCCTACTTCAATGATCCCGCCTACTGGGGAGCGGCTCCGTTTGACTACGGATTCCCGATGGAGTGGGATGATCAGGCGATCCTTTGCAACAAAGCCAACGCTCGCCGGTAGGCAATCACCGAAACCAAGCGGATTTTTTAATCAATGGAAGCTGTCCAATACAGGATCGGAAATGAAAAGCTCATACGCGTGCTTGATGGCGCCAGCGAACGGCTCCGCTCACTCCTCACCAAGCAAGGTCGCCCGGGTGGGGCCCTCCGCGTTGCCGTCATTGGCGGCGGATGCTCCGGCCTTCAATACAAGATGGACCTCGTCGATGGGCCCGCCAATCGCGACATCATAGTGGAGTCAAATAGCGTCCGGGTCGTCGTTGATCCGAAGAGCGCCTTATTTGTGAGTGGCTCGGAACTCGACTTCAGCGACGATTTGCAGAAGGGCGGATTTAAAGTCACCAACCCGAACGCCGTGGCCCACTGCTCTTGCGGAGAGAGTTTTTCCGCGTGACGGATTTTTTTAGCGAGTTTGGGTTGGACCGCCGAGCCTGGATCGATTTGGACGATCTAAAAGCAAAGTATCACGCCCTCATAGCAGAGGCACACCCAGACAAAGCTAGCGGCAGCACAGCTAAGTCCACGTTACTCAACGAAGGCCGCAAAACCCTCTCCAGCCACCCTCAACGTCTCCGACACCTCGCCGTCCTTCAGGGGGGCACGGAAACCACCACAAAGGTTTCACCTGACTGGGATTTATTTTCCCGCACCGGCGAACTTACACGTCGTGCGAGCGTCGCCCTAGAAAAAAAAGCCACCCTCTCCTCTCCCATCGCAAAGGCTGTCTTGCAGGCCGAACTCACCCAACTCGAGACCGACTTGATCAAGCTGCGCGAAGAAATTAATGCCCACTTGGATCAACTCGAAATCCGAACCCATCAAGCGGATCAATCCCCGCACGACACAGCATCTCTCCTTATTTTAGCCGAGGAATGGACATTCGCTACCCGCTGGTCCCAATCGATCAACACCGCCATCACGGCAATCAGAAATTGAACACTGCCCTCTAAACACTGCCCTCGAGACGACATCTGATTCCTCAATCGTTAACCTGTTGACTTATTGTGTCTCGCGTGTCACGGTTTATGAATATGGCTACAATCCAAATCCCCATTCGCGAACTCCATGCCCGCACCGGTCACTACGTACGCCTCGCCTCGCACGATACGGAAGTCGTCATCACCGAGAATGGGAAGCCTGCAGCCCGCATCACCCCTTTGCAACTCGCCGAGCCTTCCGCAAAAACATTGGGCCAACGCCGCAAACTGCTCCCTGCCTTTAAGGCGGCCCTTATTGCGGGGAAATTGAAATCCGATACGGACAGCACCTCGCGTCTTCGGGAAACTTCCGCACTGCGCGACCTGTGATCTACTGCGACACTGCCTACCTGTTGAAGTATTATGTGGACGAACCCGGCAGCCAAGAAGTGCGTTCGTTGATTGACAGGCAAACAGGTGTCGGTTCGCTTTCCCTCGGTCGATTGGAACTTGCCGCCGCCTTTCACCGGAAGTTGC
>Ga0114971_10002515_pt1 | contig 12613 bp, 9 predicted proteins | sample M_140625_MF_Meta_FD_87320 | JGI IMG/M metagenome (GOLD analysis project Ga0114971, IMG submission 87320) | Freshwater microbial communities from Lake Montjoie, Canada to study carbon cycling - M_140625_MF_MetaG | ecosystem: Environmental > Aquatic > Freshwater > Lake | place: Lake Montjoie... | reverse complement strand
GAGGGCTGCATCTGGACCATCCGGACCAAGGATGACAGTATTGGCATCAAAGGAAACGTTAATGCTTGAGCGCATCCCCGGCTTAGGAGGAGGAGGCAGCGGATACGGCTGAATCTGTACCGGAGGGCGGTTGTCACCACCGGTCATCACAAACGATGTCTCAGTTAGGTTCGAAACTAGCCCGTTGTTCGCAAAGCGCTTAAACTTGCCATTGAAGCCGATTGGCGGCTCGGGGACGATACCCACTTTCAGCTTGCCACCGGAAATTTCGAAAGATGCCAGATTGAAGTCGACCACGAGCTGGCGGTTTGTGGATGCCTTGAAGGGAACCCGGCTAACGGATGTGTGGACAGCAAGGCCATTTGCGACAGTCGTTGAAGGGCTTGCAGCAACCTGTATGGATTTACTGTCTCCAGAAGTACCAACAAGCGTGACGGTGTCGGCGTAGGTTACGCGGATATGTGTATAAGGCTTGTCGGTCAGCTGGATGGAACTAAGCAGCTCCGCTGTGTCTTTGAGCGAAACAATGTCAATATTTTTGCCGGCTGTAGATGTGTAGACATCGGTGAACGTCTTGCCATCCCCTACGGAAATGCTCTTGAGGGTCACCCAAACGTGCGCGTACATGTCAACAAACTGATCCGTAACGTAGATGTCAACGCCACGCGTTGTGGCAGATGCCGATCCACCGCCGCAGCCGGCGAGTATGCTGAGGGTCAGAACCGATGCGACCGCGAGCGCAGGTGTCCAAAGTGAAACCTTCATACTAAGTGCCTCCTGGGCGTGGTGATTACGCGACAACAGCAGCGTACATCCACAATTGCATTATCACTTAGAATTGTGAATGTCAGATGAATGCTAGGTTCGGAGGAAATGCCCGTATTGGTTCTGTCGCCCCGGGGCAAAAATCTGAATCGCGTTTGCATCGAGGCGCGCAGCCGGATCGGGGCTTTGCAGCACGCGGACCCAGAGCCGGCGCCCAATGGAGATATCTTCAAACGTAGCAGTTGAAGCCGGCAGGCTTCCAGAGAAGCCGAAGGTTGTCTGGTCACCCACACGGAAATACAACGTCCCGTAGGGCTGGCCATCACTGCTGTCATCTACCCGAAGTTGAAATGTCCGCTTCGCGATATCAAGACGCACAACGGTTCCTCCTATCGCTATGCGCTCTGGTTCTCCCATGTCGAAAATCACGGTTGGTGTAAATGTCTTTATCTCTGGATCGATGGTTCCCTTGAGGATGCTGGGTGTTTTCAGGAAGCCAAGCGTGGATGACAGCGCGTACGGCAGTCGCTTCGTCGTACCATAGGCCACTGGTGAGAGGGATAGCCACGGAGTATCGATGACATCCAACGATGCAGGAAGTGTCCCGCTGCTGGTCAGCATCACCGGGATGGGAGTTGCGGGCAGCTCCTTAGTTCTTTCGATATCCAGTTTGAGGACTATTCTTGGACTATCTCGGTCCCTAATGGAGAGGGTGTAATTAAGAGTGAGTTCATCGGGGGGAGTGTTTAGAGCATCATCGGTTGCCTGCTTGGCTGCGAGTGTGCACGGAGTTAGGGATGCTTCTTCGGCTCCCGTGCATTGCCCCGTTTGACCAATCACTACGGTCACTCCGGCGACTTCCGGGGTGGGTAGCGACAATGTCCCAACAAGCTGCGCATTGTCATCATCTTGGATGAGCTCAAAGGCTGCCGATTGAAAATCGCGGCAAGGAATCACAGTGCCATCGGAAAGAATGGCGGAAATACGCTTGATGGTTACCCAGGTGTGTGGCAGAACGTGAATCGACCTGCGGTTGGTCTCTTTGAAATCGGTGGGCCGAATATGGAAATAGATGTCCTTGTGAAACATCATCTGCCGTACGCCATGCCCCATCGGTTGACAGCCAGCGGTAGCCAACAGGGCAGTGAAGAAAAATACATACAACAGCTTCATCGGAATCGAGTGTAGCCTACCTACACACTCTCTCCCTACGGGTATGCTTATCGCTCAGACAACTTTAATACATGACCTGACCGGAAATGTGCTTGAGTTGACCGGTTTTGTAGCCGAAATTACCCTATGGCCGTTTGCCCAGTGAAACATCACAGGGCTATACTTTGTGTTGGCGTAACTGTGCAATGACGCAGGGGGGAAAACCATGAACAAGCTGATCGCGGGTGCCGTCGCATTACTCATCACAATGAGCTCTGCCGTTGCTTCAGGACCGAAGAAATTGTTGGTCGTTACTGTGACCAAGGGATTCCGACATTCGGATTCAATTGTGGTTGCTGAGCGGATAATCGCTGAGCTTGGCAAAAAGTCTGGCAAATTCGAAGTGGACTATGTTCGCACGGATGCCGATATGGCCGAAAAGATGACAGTGGAAGCGCTGAAGAAATATGATGGAGTTTTCTTTGCATCCACGACGGGTTCGTTGCCACTTCCAGATAAGGAAGGCTTCCTCGCGTGGGTACGTTCTGGCAAGGGCTTTGCAGGAGCGCATGCAGCATCTGACACATTGCACGACTTTGTTCCGTATTTGGAAATGGTGGGTGGTGAGTTCAAGACCCACGGTGCACAGGCGGACGTTGAGTGCATCGTTCAGGACGACAAGCACCCTTCGACAAAGCACATCGACAAGACGATCAAGGTCTTTGATGAGATTTATCTCTTTGACCGCTACGACAAAAGCAAGATTCATTTGCTCCTTGACTTGGATAAGCATCCAAATACCAAGGAAGCTGGCCACTTTGGCATCGCGTGGTGCAAGTCTTACGGCAAGGGAAAAATGTTCTACACGGAGCTCGGTCACCGCGTGGATGTCTGGGAAAAGCCTTGGTACCAGGATCACGTCCTGGGTGGAATTTTGTGGAGTCTAGGGTTGGCCAAGGGTAGCAGTGAGCTCCCCAAGGCAAAGTAGTTTTGGTAGTTCCCGGGATAGATACCGGTGGATGGGATGGAAATTGTAATGAGTGAAGAGTCAAATGTAAGCCGTCGCGAGATGTTTGGTGGCGCGTTGGCACTGGGTCTGCTTGTGGGTGGAGCATCTGCGGCGAATGCCGTCGAGTTGATTCCTGAGTCCCTTGAGCAGGTTAGAAAGCCGGCTGCAAAGCCAGCCGCAAAGCCAGCCGCTACGGCATCCACGCCAGCACCATCCGCCCCACCGGCGTACCCGGCGGACCCACCAAAGACAACCGTCAGCTGCGCTGTCATCGGTCTTGGTGAGCAAGGCCGTGAAGTCCTAAAGGCACTGGATTACCTTGGCAATGCGGACATCAAGCACATCATCGATGTCTACGAGCCAAGCCACCGCCGCGCAGGCGAGATTGCACCAAAGGCTGCCACGGGAACAGACTACAAGGCTGCGATTGCGGATTCATCCGTAAAGACAATCTTCGTAGCCACCCCTACACACCTCCATCGTGAGATTGTGGTTGCCGCTCTCGAAGCTGGCAAGCATGTTTTCTGTGAAGCGCCGATTGCGAACACCATCGAGGATGCACGTGCAATCGCACAGGCAGCCAAAAAGGCCGCAGAGAAGGGTATTGTCTTCCACACTGGTTTGCAGGAGCGCACGAACCCACAGCACCATCACGTATGGAAGTTTGTGACAACCGGCGTTCTCGGACCAAACCTCACCACTTGTAAGTCACAGTGGAACAAGAAGACATCCTGGCGAAAAACGGCTCCAAACGGTGCTCGTGAAGCCGCGCTCAACTGGCGCCTCAGCAAGTCGGTCAGCCTTGGCCTCGTCGGCGAAATTGGTATCCATCCGCTGGATACAGCGGCATGGTTTGTCAAGAGCGACCCGATTGCCGTCACCGGCTTTGGCTCGCTGACGAACTGGAAGGATGGCCGTGAGGTTGCAGACTCGGTTACGGCTGTACTTGAGTTTGCGAACGGTGTCCGGATGGTTTTTGATGCCACCCTCTCGAACTCCTTCGCTGGCAACTACGAGCAGTTCCAAGGCTCGGATGCAGCGATTATGCTGAAGGATCCGATTGATAAGAACACGCGTGCATGGATGATCAAGGAAGCGGATGCTACCGCTCTCGGCTGGGAAGTCTATGCGTACCGTGAGGCGGTTGGTGATGACACGGGTATTGCGCTGGTCGCAGATGCATCCAAGCTCCTGAAGCGTGGTCTCGAGCCGGGCAAGAACCGTAATGTCGATCCGAAAAAGACACCGGTGTATTACGCTTGTGATGCCTTCCTCGATGGCGTGCGTGCAGGCAAGCAAACGGAATCGGATGCGGTAGTCGGCTTCCGTGCGACAGTCGTTGCGATTCGTGCAAACGAAGCGGTGTTAAACGGTGGACGTATCAACATCACAAAGGAAGACCTCACTATCTAAATTAGAAGGTCAGATTGGGTTTGGGACCCGGGCACACCCGGGGCTCATATCGGATGTGGTGCTGAATGGTTTTCTGTTCAGCACCAAAAAATAATGACCTCGCCCTAAAACACGAAGGTCTAGTTGGTTTGGGACCCGGGCACACCCGGGGCTCATGTTTACAGGAATAGGAACAATTATGGAAAGTGGAACCAACGGCGCATCCCGTCGTGATTTTCTTAAAGTAGCCACCGGCGCAGCCGGAGCAGTTGTAACGGGTGTCGCAGTCGCGCCAGCAACCGCACAAACCCCAGTGGCAAAGGGCCCAGCAACCATCACAACAAGTGGTATTGCACACCCAGTCGCAGATGCACCTAACATGAAGGGTGGAATCTTCCCGAAGGGCACCGTGATGGCAACCGGTCGTGCTATTGGCGCGAATGACCGTATCATCCTCGGCTTCATTGGAATGGGCGGACAGGGCACCAATGGTCACCTCCGTGGCTTCGTGGATGATGGTCTGAACCGCAACACCAAGGTCGTCGCTGCATGTGACCCTTATGATGCATACAATGTCCGCGCAGCTGACATCATCAAGAAGGCTTCTGACAAGGGCGGTGATGCCAACCCATTCACCACCCGTGACTACACCAAGATCCTGTCCCGCAAGGACATCGATGCGATCATGATCGCAACGCCTGAGCACTGGCACTCACAGATTGCTATCCATGCGATGGAAGCTGGAAAGCACGTTTACATCGAGAAGCCACTTAGCCGCTACTTGGATGAAGCATTCCAGGTCCATGACACCGCCGTTGCAACCAAGCGTGTTGTACAGGTTGGTTCGCAGGGCTGTTCCGATGTCCGATGGCATGCAGCTGCAAAGGCCATCAAGGATGGACGTATTGGTACCCTCGTAATGGGTCAAGGCTCCTACTGCCGTAACAACCCTAAGGGTGAGTGGAACTACGAGATCCATGAAGGCATCGGACCAGCAAACTTTGACTGGAACCTCTGGCTTGGATCTGCACCACGCCGTGCATGGACCTTTGAAGGTTATGCAAAGGATGGAGATCAGTTCGCACGTACCGACTCCGGAGCACGCTTCCGCCGCTACCGCAAGTACACGGACTACTCAGCTGGAATCATGGGCGACCTGATGCCACATAAGCTCCACCCATTCCTTATTGCATCCGGTAACCCAGAGTACCCAACCCGCGTCACCGCGCTTGGAACCAACACCGTTCACGGACCTGGCACCAAGCACAATGACCGTGAAGTCTCCGACACCATCCAGGTGATGGCTGAGTTCCCAAGCGGCTGGTCGATGCTCTTCGTTGGCTCCACCGTCAACGAGCAGGGTCTCCAGGATATGATCCGTGGCGACAAGGGAACGGTTTACTTTGGCAATGGCGTCGAAGTTAAGATTGAGCGCCCATATGCTGAAGACTACGAAGGCGGCAAGGTCGAAACCAACGATGCATCGTTGGCTAAGTACGCACCGTTCGAGAACATCCCAGCACACGAAAAGAACTGGCTTGACTGTATCCGCACGGGCAATGTTATGACGAACTGTAACATCGACCTCGCAACCAAGGTACAGACCATCATTTCGCTCGCAGAAATGTCTGAGCGTAAGGGCAAGGCGATCTCGTTTGATCCTAAGACCCGCAAGGTCACAATGTAATCCCAAATGGGGTTATGATACTAAGGCACCTCCCGGGAAACCGGGGGGTGTTTTTGTTTTTTCTTTTGGCGAACCAACAATGAAACCTTGTTAGTACAAACGCATTGAAAAGACATTTTACTTCGATCCTAAGACCCGCAAGGTCACAATGTAATCCCAACCGGGGTTATGAATCTAAAACACCTCCCGGGAAACCGGGGGGTGTTTTTTCTCATTTTTGGATGAATGAGATTCGAATAGCCATCGGCGTGCAAAGTCACAAAATAATCGCAATCAAACGGTCAATCGACTGTAAATGGCATTACCCGATAGCATATCTAGCACCTTAATAGCAATTTGTGGATGCATCAAAGTGTCCTGTGTACAATGCGTCATCCCTTCGAAGGAGATGGTATTCATGAATCGACGGAACATGCTGTCGTATGTAGTCGCAATCCCTGTGGCTGCAAGCCTTTTACTTGCTGGATGTAACAACGGTGCAAAGACTGCGGGCGGCGATGCCGGTGCAGGCGGCAGCACAAAGCTCGTCATCGCGTGGGCAAAGTGGGAGCCAGCAGACAATCTGCAGAAGCTCGCTGCAGACTACACCAAGGAAACTGGAACCGAAGTTGAAGTTCAACAGATTCCGTGGTCCGACTTCGAAACCAAAATCAACTCTGCATGGTCTGGTCAGGACAGCAGCTTTGACATGGTCGTAGGCGACTCACAGTGGCTCGGTAAAGGCGCAACTAATGGTCACTATGTCGACCTGACAGAATGGTCCAAGACCGAAATCCCTGTAGCTGACATCGAACCAGCCGCACTTAAGAACTACGGCGAATATGATGGCAAGCTTTATGCTGTCCCTTGTATGGCAGATGGCATCGGCTTCTCCTACCGTAAAGACCTCTTTGAAGATGCTGCTGAAAAGGCTGCCTTCAAAGCCAAGTATGGCAAGGAACTCGCTGTCCCTGAGACATGGGAAGACTTCCAGAAAATCGCGGAGTTCTTCACCCGCCCAGATAAGAATCTCTTCGGAACCGCCCTCTTCTACTCCAAGGAAGTGGATGGCGCGACCATGGGCTTCGATCAAATCCTCTGGTCATTTGGTGGAAACCTCTCCGACAATGGTCCTGACGCAGTCAAAGCACTGGACTTCTGGATTGGCCTTAAGAAATTCTGTCCTCCTGGAGCCGAAACCTTCTACTTCTCCGAAAGTTTGACAGCTTTCCAAGAAGGTAAGGTCGCGACTGCGATGAACTGGTTTGCATTCATGCCAGGCCTCGTCAAGCCTGAACAGAACAAGTTTGCAGACAAGACTGGCTACTTCGTGGTTCCAAAGGGCCCTGCAGGACGCTTCATCTCCCTCGGTGGACAAGGCCTGTCGGTCAGTGCCTATTCCAAGAATCAAGATGGTGCGAAAAAGTTTGCAGCATGGTTCTCCAAGGAAGACACACAGAAGAAGTGGGTCGCTCTTGGTGGCCTGACAGCAAACAAGAAAGTCTCTGCAACGGATGAGTTCAAGAAAGCCAATCCGTACAACGAGACCTTCTCCGCATCCGTTCAATACCTAAAGGACTTCTACAACACGCCGGATTACACCGAGCTGTTAAAGACATCCCAGGATGAGCTGAGCGCTGCAATCACTGGTACAAAGACATCCAAGGCAGCTCTTGATGCAATCGCAGCAGGACATGCAAAGGTCATCAAGAAGTAACCAAACGTACGTTAGGTTTTTTCTTTTCACACAGCGCCGCGGCAGAAATGTCGCGGCGTTGTTTTTGTTTAAGGCACATAACAACACCGAGCGTAGCGCTGCAATCACCGGTGCAAAGATATCCAAGGGACCTCTTGTTACAATCGCAGCAGGACATGCAAAGGTCATCAAGAAGTAACCAAACGTACGTTAGGTTTTTCTTTTCACACAGCGCCGCGGCAGAAATGTCGCGGCGTTGTTTTTGCATTTCGATGGGCTCATATAAACCATCAGCATCCAGCCAGACACATGAACACCGTAGAATAATGCATCATAATCCACACCCTTGGACAAATTGCCATCACGGTTGATGACGTCAATCACGACAGTAAGAACCTCATCGGCAAATGTTCACTCCTGCAAGCACCTCTGAACTGGCAGCAGGCGGGTGGAAACTAACCATAAATGGCAATTCCGTACATCCGACACGGCCAAGGGATGGTCCGCTCTTATCTCTTCGCCACCAATCAGGATCTGCTCGACCTGACCGACACCCTTGGTGCACGCATCCTCGAACAACATGACTTTGGTAACCACTGCTACCATACGGAGCTGGGCATCGGCGACAGCATTATCGTCGTGGAGAGCGCAGATACATCCCTTCCGGATGCACCTCGTGGCACCACAATGGTCTATGTCCCGAACACAGAGGCGGTCACAGCGACACTGACATCTAAAGGATGGTTCGTCCAAGATGCCCCGGCCGAGACGCCGTATGGTGAAACGCAAGCAACCCTTGTCGACCACCACGGAAACATCTGGTATATCGCAACCTTCCACGCGCCCACCGCTTGACACGGCACAACCCGCCATTTGCTGCGGGATTTTGGTATTCTGGCAAACAACGATGACGAATTCTGCTCCTCCGATTAAACACGTTTCTGACCGCTCCATCGCCAACATGTTTATGTTGCCGACGATCTTCCTGCTGGTCGCGATGAACGTCTTTCCACTCTTCTGGTCCCTGTGGCTATCCTTCAATGATTACAAGGCCAGCTCCAAGATCCCACCAAAGTTCATCGGAAACGCAAACTACACCGAAATGCTCTCCCGGCCGGAGTCCTGGCAGTCTTTCACCACCACCGCAGCATTTGTGGTGATGAGTGTTCTCCTCCAGCTCGCGCTCGGCTTTGGCCTCGCGCTCCTCCTTAACCGCGAGTTCAAAGCAAAAGGCATCGTCACCACGCTGTTCCTCCTCCCGATGATGCTGTCAAGCGTTGTGGTCGGCCTCTTCTGGCGCTTCTTGATGGACACCAACTTTGGCCTCATCAACTTCCTCCTCGGAAAAATCGGCCTGATGGACCCACTCAAGCCGATTGTCTGGACGGATAAACAACACGCGATGTGGTCGGTTGTCATCGCCGACACCTGGCAATGGACACCGTTCATCATGCTGATCGCCCTCGCAGGTCTCGCATCTGTGCCAAAAACCCTCTTCGAAGCCGCATCCGTTGACCGTGCAACCGAGTGGTTTAAGTTCCGGTTCATCACCATCCCGACGATTGCTCCACTCCTCATGGTTGCAGTTCTCTTCAGGACCCTCGATGCTTTCAAAATGTTTGACCTCGCCTGGATCATGACTGAGCGCGGCTCAACGGTTGAAACCGTGTCTGTTCAGGTCTTCCGCGAAGCCCTCCGAAACTGGAACACAGGCAAAGCCTGCGCCTTCGCGTACATCGTTTTGCTGGTGATTATCGGCTTGACCAATCTCTACTTAATGATGATGGCGAAGATCAAAGGCGAAGGGCCTGCGGATGCCGTTCCGCTGTTCAATCCTGAAAGCCCACTGATCAGAGGCATCGGGAAGTTCGCGCCGCCCGTCTGCGGTGTCCTCCTCCTCTGGGGCGCCTACTCCGCCGGTGGTCCCGTGTTTGTCGCACTTATCGGAATCCTCGCAGCCATCTGCGCCGCAATCTTCTTCATCCCATCGAATGTCCGCAACGTCCTCGCGTACATCACGATGAGCATCGCGCTGTTTATCTACCTCGCGCCACTGCTCTGGATGGGTATTACGAGCTTCAAACCCTTCTCAGATGTCAACGTGATCCCGCCTAAGATTGTCTTTGCACCGACATTTGAGAACTACTTGAAGATCTTCGCGGATGCCAAGTTCATGCAGCAGATGATGAACTCGACGATTATCGCAGTGATTTCGACTGTCCTCGCCGTCATCATGGGCACGCTGACCGCCTACGCATTCAGCCGCTTCAAGATCAAGGCGAAATCGGATGCCCTCTTCTTTATCCTCTCGACGCGTATGCTGCCTCCGATGGTCGTGCTGGTCCCTGTCTACTTGATGTTCCGCAGCCTTGGCCTGCTCAACACCCTCACAGGATTGATTCTGCTCTACACCACCGTTGGCGTTGCGTTCGCGACATGGCTGATGAAGGGCTTCACGGATGACATCCCGCCTGAGTACGAAGAAGCCGCGATGCTTGACCGCTACTCCCGCCTGACGGCGATTCGTAAGTGTGTGATGCCATTGATCATCCCCGGGATGGCAGCAACAGCAGTCTTCACCTTCTTGAATGCCTGGAATGAATACGCATTTGGCTACTTCCTTTCCGGTGCAGAGCCACTAACAACCCCGCCAAGCATCACCCAGGCGATCGGTTCGGGGACAACGCTGTGGAATGACATCGCCGCCCGTGCGATTCTCTTCCTCCTGCCAGCGGCGATCTTTACCTTCCTGATGCGTAAGCACCTCCTCCGCGGCGTCACCTTTGGGGCCATCAAGGGCCGATAGGCAGGAAACGTGTCTCTAAAATTCGACCTCAGAGAATCCGAGGAATCGACAAATACGCAACGGGCACGCGTGCCATCTGTAAGCCTGCCCGTTGAAACGTTGGAAACCGATGACACATCCACGGTCATAACCGATACGTACGACCGCCCATTTGAGTGGGTAAAAAACCCTGTTTTGCGGAAAGAGCTGACATCTAGGATGTCCATCCGCCGGATGAACAAGGCCAACCGCCTCGCCCTGACGTTGTTTATGGCGGTTGTGCTTCCGATTGTGTACCTGATTATCGCGAGAGTGCTGTTTATCAATAGCAGCGTCCGGGATGGACGGGACATTTTTGCTGTCATTGCTGTGGGCTTTCAAATGGCATTTGCTGTGCTTCTCTCGATAACCGTAACCAGCGGTGTCATCACACTTGAGCGTGAAAAACAGACCTGGAATGCGTTGCTGCTCTCTCGACTAACCAGCTGGGAAATCGTCTGGGGCAAGCTGCTGGGGTCTGTTGTTCCAGCGCTCGCGATGCAGCTAATCTTCATCCCAATCCTGATCATGGCAGCCCTAAAGGGTGGTGTCAGCCTAGGGAGCTTCATTGAGGCCGAAGTCTTCGTGGTGTTCTGCACGTTCTTCTACGGCATCATCGGGATGTTCTTTAGCTGGCTCTGCCGGCGGACCCAGCTTGCTGCCGCATCCGCGATGGCGACGGTAATGATCTCAATCGTGTCATCCCCAGTACTGCTCGCACTGTGGCAGAATTTGACATCAAGTTATCAAGCCAAACCAGAGACGTTCATCCCGCTTTGGACGAACCCGTTTTACGTGATGTTACAGATTACGGGAATCGAAGCCAATGGCACTCCATTGGAACCTTGGCAGGATATTGGCATCCCACTGTTCTTCTACATCACCAGTGCTTTTGTTGGCTGGCTACTCTCAGTCGTAATGCTTCGCCGCCTCTCGGATGGCCCTCCGGAGATGACTCCCTAGTGCTTCGTCAGGTGCCTGAGGAGGAACAACCCAGCGCCACACAATCATCCTCGCCTGTCGTGGAAGAACATCGTGTTGGGCATGTCCCGCCGCCGACACAGCTCAAAACTCAAGGCGAATTTCAGCCTCAACCATCCGTGAGCCTTAGCGTGTCCAGCAACAATCCCATCATTGGTCTAACGGTCAAACAATGGCTTGGCATTGGGGGTGCGAAAGGCTTTGAGCGCTTCACCCGCCCGATTATCCTTGCGCTGGTGCTCTATTTCACGGGGTATTTTGCGTTTATCGAGCCCGGTATCACCGGGAGTGTCCTCACAGCCATCAACATCCTGCTCGTTCTGCTCTCCGGATCCGCAAGTATCGCGGGCGAGCGGGATAACAAAACTTGGGATGCGCTTCGCCTGTCCCGCATTGGTACGACGCACATCATTTTGGGCAAGTGGTTTAGCGCGGCCTTTCCAGCAATCATCACACAGACGCTTTTCGCCCTGCTCCTCCTGATTACACCAGTGGCAAAAACCATTAGCATGGAAAAATGGTTGCTCATTCAAGCCATCATGGGTGCGTCAACGCTGTTCGCGACCGCACTGTCCGTGTATGTCAGCAGCACTGCTTCATCAACACAAAAGGCGCAAGGCTCGACTGCAATCGCTGCGTTCATAAGTGCGGTGATTGGCGGATTTATCAACCTCCTCGTGGGTTCAACGAATCCAATCTTTGCCGTTGGGTTGCTGATTATGCCGGATAGGCTTCGAACCATCGTTGATGCCCCCGTAACCAATTTCCCTAGCTGGATTATGACAGCCATAACGATTGCGGGAAGTGCTGTCCTCTACCTAATGACGCTTGGCCAGCTGGCGAAGTCTGAGGAAGAAGTTATTCCAATAAACGTACCCGATGCACAGCGACGTCTCGAAACCCTCCGGGCAACGCATGCGGCAAAGCTACCTGCGCAACACATGGAGATGAAGAAGACAGCAGCATCCACTGCGATGTCAACGCCGATCCAGCAAGTCATCCTGAACGCGTTCCTAAGAATGCCCATCGTTTCCGAGCATCCCCTGATCGGAAAAGAGCTTCGCAGTATCCTGATGCCAGCCGGGTCACAAAGCCGCACGGGCAGTTTGGCCTGGACGCTGACTGGCG
>Ga0114971_10002514_pt1 | contig 12615 bp, 11 predicted proteins | sample M_140625_MF_Meta_FD_87320 | JGI IMG/M metagenome (GOLD analysis project Ga0114971, IMG submission 87320) | Freshwater microbial communities from Lake Montjoie, Canada to study carbon cycling - M_140625_MF_MetaG | ecosystem: Environmental > Aquatic > Freshwater > Lake | place: Lake Montjoie... | reverse complement strand
GCGGACTTTTTTGCGCAAGCGGATCGCTTTGTTATTACCCCGGCTTCAGTACCAAGAGCAGACCGGATACATCCGGAGGGATGAAGGATGCCTGGATCCGGATTGATCGACCCAAGGACCGGCCACCTCCCTCGCTGGATTCCTATTAGGTAGGGCGCGTCACTCCGTGCGCGCCGTCCCGGGGCCTAAGGTGACGCGGGTTGGCAATAACGGAGGGCAGCGGACTGCCCGCCCTACCCGCCCTCTACTCCATTTTATGGAAGAGAGGGTGCAGGCAGTCGAACCAAGAGTGAAAGCCAATGCCCTTGTTGTTCCGCCCGCTCCGCGCGGGCGGGGACAGCGCAGCGCTGTCATCTACCATTTTCAGCAACGACCCGCCTCGGGATTCAGGATTAACGCATCAGCGCGTAGAGCAGAAGGAACTGCCCCAGGGTGACGAGTCCGAGCAGCAGCCACACAAATCCCTCACGGACGCGGAGGCTGCCTTGCGGCGCGGCGGCGATCCAGAACTGGAGCTTCACAGATCCAACCCCGAAGATGTCGCCATTGCGCAGCGGCGCGGCGGGCAGCGGCGCGCCGTTGACAGTGACCAGCGCCTGGGGCGCAGCAATGCCGTGAAAACCCGACGCCGGCTGAAGCTCCAGGCTGAGATGCTGGTCCCAGACCCCGTCGTCTTCCAGCTGCAATTCGTTCCCAGGGGCGCGACCGACCCGGAAAGGAAAACGGCGGGCCACCGCACGGGTGCCCGCCTTTTTTCCGGAAAGGATGGTGAGTTGAATCATCAGAAAAGACGGCGGGCCACCACAATCTGGTCCCCGGGATAAACATGCGGATCCTTGGAGGAGTCCTGCTGCGCCTCCTCGGCGTCCACCCGGATCCGCTGACCATTGGAGCGAATGAGCAAAATGTTGCCATGGCTGGCAAAGTCGGTGAAGTCCCCGGCAGAGGCGATGGCCTTGGTGACGGTGATTTCGCCGACATAGAGCTGGCGTCCGGGCCCTTTAACTTCGCCGCGGACATAATAGACGAGGTCGCCTGGCTTCACCGTCACCGTGAGGCGGACAAAATATTTCGGGACGTAAAGGTCGTGGATTTCGTTCTGCAACTCGCCCGCGGTTTTGCCGACGGCATAGACCGATCCAATCAGGGAGAGGGTAAGGCTGCCGTCTTCCTTGATGATTTCCTCATGCGGCGCGATGATCTCAGGGGTGCCGGTCAAGAGGATGCTGACCGTTTCGCCCACATGGAAGCGGGCAACTTCGGCACGGTTTTCCTTGCTGATGGCTCTTGGGGCGTCTGCCGGCGGGGCCGTGGAGCAGCCGCTCCCCATCCAGCCCGCCAACAGCAAGCCGAAAAGCAATGATCGGGCGATAAAAAATTTCATAGGGCGCATTGTTTTTAAATCCCGGGCGGAATCAATATTTCGGCTGAATCCCCGGGGAGCCGGGGTCGCCGCCCTCCTGAGGAACCGGGGCCGCCGGATTCTTGGCAGAGGTGAGATTGCCGGAATAGTAACTATCGTGGTAATAGCCGCTGTAGTAGTAATAGCTTTCGTCCTGCGACATGTTGATGTTATTCAGCACAATGCCGAGGTAGGTGCCACCGACCTTTTCAATCACCTGTTTGGCGCGGAGGTTCATCGGCTGGGGATAACGGCGGTATTGGATCACCTGGACGACCAAGTCCACTTCACTGGCCAAGACCGAGGCATCGCTCACGCCTAAAACCGGCGGGGAATCGAAAAAGACAAAGTCATAACGGTTTTTCAACTCCCCAATCATCTGCTTCATCGCATCTGAATTCAGAATGCTCATGGAACTGCTGGGCAATTTGCCGCTAGGCATGAAATTAAGGGTGGCAACGCCGGTGGTCTGAATGACCTCCGTGAGCGGGTTCTGCTTGAGCAGGTAGTTCGTCAGACCGATATCATTGGTGACATGCAACAGCTTGTGCAGAGTGGGCCGCCGCAAGTCCGAATCCACCACCAGCACGCGGTGGCCGGCTTGGGCGAAAACGGTGGCGAGGTTCAGGGTGGTGGTGGACTTGCCCTCGCCCGCCCCGGCGCTGACCATCACGATGGAGGTCAGTGCTTGATCTTTCCGGGCAAACATAATGTTGGTGCGCAAGACGCGGTAGGCCTCGGCATAGCGGCTGTCAGGGCCTTCATCGATCAGGTAGCCCACATTTTGAGGGATAACTCCCAGCACGGCCGACTGGAAGACCCGCTCCACATCGTCAATGGTCTTGACGCTGGTATCCAAGTACTCGATGAAGAAGGCTAGGCCGACCCCGACGATAAGGCCGAAGATGAGGCCCAAGGCGATATTGAGCGGCTTATTCGGACGGACGGGATCTTTGCCGGGTTCGGCCATCTGGGTGGTTTCCACCACGGAAGATTTGGGGATGGCCAGATCGATTTTTTCGGTTTCAATGCGGGCGGCCAGGAGCTTGTGGAACTCCACGGTGTTTGCCAGCTTGCGCTTTTCTTCCCAGTACGGCTGACCGCGGACAGCTTCCTCCTGATCTTTCTGAGTGGCCAGCTCCACCTCCTTGGTCAGGGTGTCGAGCGCCGCCTTCTCCGTGTTGAGCTTGTTCTCCATCCCGATCATGATGCCGATAATCCGTTCATCAATCTGGCGATCCACCAGGGTGATCATGGACTGAATGCGGATGACATCCGGGTTCTCAAGCGACAGGTCGTTGGTCTTGGTAACAAATTCCTGCTGGGAGACGTGCAGTTTGTCTAACAGCCCGGACAGCACGCTGTCGGGATTCAGGGTGGGGAGAACATCCCTCAGTTGACCGTGCGGCAGGGCCCGGAGCTGGACCAGCTCCTCTTTGAGACGGTTATAACGGGTCTGCCCCTCCATCATCATGTCGTGGTACTGACGCAATTGCTCCTGATTCAGGGTGGGGGTCGGAATAAAGGACTGCGGGTCCGTGTCCACGATGCCCAGCTCCTTGCGCATCCGATCCACATTGCCCCGGATGCTCTGGATCCGCAGATCCTCTGACTTATACTGGTCTTCCAAAACCTGGATCGCGCCCGAGGTCCGCTGCATGCGCCGATCCACCCGGTAATCGTGATAGGCTTTGGCGATGGCATTGGCCAGATTGGCCGCCTCCTGACTATCCGCGCTGTAGACGGTGATGCTGACCAGCGTGGTATTGCGGACGGGAGACAGGGAAATCTGGTTTTTCAAAAACTCCAAGGTTTCCGAGGTTTTAAACGTGTCCACCCCGTATTTTTTACCCCAGACGGTGTTCAGATTCAGGGCCGCCACCACCTTGCCTAATACTGTCGGACCCTGAAGGATTTCAAGCTGGGTCTGAAGGAAATAAGGATCGTAGACGGGAGCGGATCCGCCCCCGCCGCTCATGTTAGGAATGTCCGATGTGACGTCCGGCTCGATGTTGATTTGGGCGGTGCTGGAATAGGAAACCGGCAGGATGAAAGTCACCGCCGTCGCAATGATGGCGGTGATGAGAAACACCGTGATGATGATCGCCTTGCGGATCCGGATGATCCGCCAATAATCCAGAAAATGCAATCCTTCCTGGGGCGAGGACGCCTTCTGCGGCGGCAGGGGGGGCTGATTTTGATCAGAATCCATAAATCGTCAGAAATAAAAAGAGCCGTGCGCTTAAAGCCCGGCTCCCAATTCGAGGTTAAATAATTTTTTTAACACCCGATTTAGTAGGTGGCCGTCACCCCGGCATAAACCTCATTGCGCGAATAGCCGCGCCCGGGAATGGGCGAGACGAGATCGTCAAAGTTGTTGCCGAGATTCAACGAAAGATGCCGGTTGACGGCATAGGAGAAATTGATGCCCACAGTGTAAAAGTTGTCAACCTGGTTGGCATATTCCCCGCTGTCGTAGGAGGAAAACTGAAGCTGCCCGATCAGCGATCCGGTCAGCTTGGGAGTCAACAGGTGGTTGATGGAGCCATAGACCACCGTACTTTGCTGGGCCAGGGTGATGCTGCCGTCATTTGTATTCACGGAAACTTCATCGGTCGTATTCATCGATTCGGTGAGCCCGATTTCAGCAAAACAGCCAGGCCGGTAAGTGTAGCTCAGCGACAGATTCCCATAGGGATTCAGCGTGGTGGTCTGCTGCGGGTCGTTGTAATAGTCCGCATATTGGGCCCCGACCTTGCTGGAGAAAATCAGATTGGGAGAAAAATTATAGCCCACGCCCCCATAAACCGCGTGCGAACGGCTATTGCGGGAATCGCTGTAATAGGTGTAACCGGAGTTGGGATACGGCACCCCGGGCGCTGGCGCTGGCGCTCCCCCAATATAACCAATCGGCTCATTGCCGGTGTAATTGACCTGGGAAAACGAGTAACCAATCAGCAGGGTGGTGTCCGGACCCTGCTGCCGTTGAAAATCGACTCCAAACGTGTTTCCCAGCCGGTTAAGACTGCCGGCGTAACTGGCTCCCTGGGAAGCCAAGTTATCCAGAGTGGTGCCGCTGTTGTCATAATTGTAAAAATCGCTCTGATAATTGACGGTGGCGCTCAGGAGCGGAGTCAACTCCGTGTGCAGGGAGACCGCCCCGTTGTTCATGACATAACTTTGGGAGGTGCGGAAGGGAGTCGACACGGCGCCTCCCGTGTTCAACTCCGGGTTTTGGGCGACCAGGAAGGAATCTGTCACCCGGGTCTGCCAGCGTTCGGTGAAGGCGTGGTCCATCCACAAATCCGCTCGGAACGTCTGATCGAGGGTGTCCTGACTCTCATTAGCGCGCGCCTGATAATAATAGAGGCCGTATACGAACCGCATGCCGAACTCGGTCTGCTGCAGCGGGACATTGATGCTCAGGGCGGGGCTGACTTCAAAACCGCCGCTGCCGTCAGGAGTCGAGGCAGTGGTGTAGTTGTTGTCGTAAAAACCGCGCAGCGACCCGGACAGGCTCCACATTCTTGTGGCATCGGGGCCTTGGTCGGGCGCGTACGCCGCCTGCAAACCCGCCGTTCCGGCTGCCGCAAGCCCGACAGAAATAAATAGTTTTTTCATAAAAAGACTGAGCGTCTCACTTCGACCTCACCCGCCCGTTTCCATTCAATTAAATTAATGAGTCCATGGCGACCCAAAGAACTTATCAGCCGGACAGTTCAAGCGTCAAAACATATTTTGCAACGACTTAGCGGCGCACCTTTCACGGCTCAACCTGCACCGGCAGCCCGATCCAGACCAGCGGGACCAGATACTCGGCGTCCCAGTTTGCCAGCCGGAAACAGCCGTGTGATTCCGTGCGCCCCACCTGTTCCGGGGCGGGCGTGCCATGGATGCCGTAGCCCGGCTTGTCCAAGCCGATCCAGGCGACGCCGACCGGGTTATTCGGCCCGGGCGGAAGAACCAACTTATGGCCCACGGCCTGGGCTTCGGGCGATTCGGGGAATACGGCCGGATCAAAGGTGTAATTGGGATGCGGCGCAAGAACCGCCACGTGCAATTCCCCAACCGGGCGTTTTTCGACCCGCGCCGCGATGCTGCACGGACAATGCAACAGCAGATGGGTCTCCGCATCGAACACCTCCAGATATTTCCCGGATAAATGGATAACCATCCGGGCCGCGCTGACTTCCGGCTCAGGATACTCCGCCGCAGGCAGGGTCAGGACCGTCCCCGCCGCCAGACCGGCCCAGTTCACGCCGGGATTCAGCTGGCGGATGTACGCCGGATGCGCATGGGATTTTTCGGCGACCAGTTCCAGCCCTGTCTCATATTCCAGCGCAGATTGCTCCGCCTTCTCCTGCCAACCCTTCCCAAGCGGCTGCAATCGCCCCAAATCGTTCGTCGTCACAACATAATGCGTCATCACCGGCGCCTCGAGCGTAAGCCGCAAACGCGTGCCTGGATCGAGAGCGGCTGTGGGAGGCAGGCCCTGCGAACGCTGGAAAGCGGCAATCGCCGCCCGGGTCTGCGAACCAATCGCCCCGTCAATCGGTCCCGATGAAATAGCCCGCCGAACCAACGCGATTTGCGTTTCCAAGGCGTTGCGCACCGGCCGCGAAGACCCTGCTGGCGATACGACTGGTGGGGCGGAAGCGGGGTGGGCAGTGGAGCCGGATGCAGGTGCTGCCGTGTGCGAAGGCGGAAGAATGAGTTTGCGGCGGGGGGCCGGGGCGGGGCGGAACCAAAACCAGATCAGCCCCACAACCAGCGCCAACATCAACCCTCCGGCGAGGCGCTTCCAGCCGCCCGAACGGCGGCGAACCGGCATGAATTTACCGCGCGACACGGGAAGAGATTAGCCGTCGCCTCAAGAAAACCCAAGTTGGAATGACGTTGAACCGAACCGATTCGGCAGAGCAATTCAATCCGGTCGCCCTCCCCTCTACTCCCCCCGGGGCCATTTGCGAATGCTTGATCCCCAGGACCCCAATCCGACGACAGCCCCCCTGCCCCGGTTCGTCAGGTCAAAACTGCTTCAGGAAGCGCACGTCGTTTTCGTAGAACAGGCGGATGTCATTGATGCCATAGCGAAGCATGGCGATGCGTTCGATGCCGAAGCCGAACGCCCACCCCGTCCAGACCTCCGGATCATAGCCGACGTTCTCAAACACCTGGGGATGGACCATGCCGCAGCCGGCGATCTCCAGCCAGTCCTTGCCCATCTTCTTCACGAGCGCGCTGGTGAAATCAATCTCATAGCTGGGCTCCGTGTAGCTGAAATAATGGGGCCGGAAACGGATCTTCACATCGCTGCCCATAAGCTCCTTGAAAACAAATTCCACGGTGCCCTTAAGGTCGCCGACGGTGACATTCCGGTCCACGTAAAGCCCCTCGATTTGGTGGAAGGTGGGGTTGTGGGTGGCGTCCGCATTGTCGCGGCGATACACGCGGCCCGGCACAAGAATGCGCACGGGCGGGGGCTGCGACTTCATCACGCGGATCTGGACGGAGGAAGTGTGGGTGCGCAGCAGAGAGGATTGCCCGTCCGCCCCTCCCGGAACGGGGGAAACATAAAAAGTATCCTGGGCGTCGCGGGCCGGATGGTCGGCGGGAGTGTTCAGGGCGTCAAAGCAGTGATACTCATCCTCGATCTCCGGCCCTTCAGCCACGGCAAAGCCGAGCTTGCGGAAGGCGCGGACGATGTCCTCGGTGACCTGCGTGAGGGGATGAAGTTTGCCGAGCGGACGGCGGCGGCCGGGCAGCGTGAAATCCGTGGGCTCGGCAGGCAGGGCGGCGGCGAGTTCCAGCTGCTCGCGGCGGGCAGCGAGCGCGGACTCGATCTCGACCTTGGCGAGATTGATGAGCTTTCCCGCGGCGGGCTTTTCCTCTTTGGACAGCGTGCCGAGCTGCTTCATCAAAGCGGTGAACCGGCCGCTGGCGCCCAGCCAGGCGCCCTTGGTCTGCTCGAGCGCGGCGAGGTCAGGCGCCGCAGTCAATTCCGCGATGGCGTTTAGTTTGAGCGGCTCAATGTCGTCCAGCAGTGGCATAGAATGGACCGAATGATAGAGGATTGAGAAGGGAAGAAAAGAAAAACGGGCGACCTTTTCAGGTCGCCCGTTCAGAAGGATTGATTCAACCGATCAGGCTTTGGCCAGGGTGGCAGCGGGCTTGGCCTTCAAGGCGTTCTTGGCCAGGGTCACCAACTCGCCAAACGCGGCGGCATCGGTGGCAGCCAGATCCGAGATAACCTTGCGGTCGAGCCCCACCTTGGCGGCTTTCATGCCTTCCATGAAGCGGCTGTAGGTGAGGCCGGCGGCACGGGCGGCGGCGTTGATGCGGATCTGCCAGAGATAGCGGAAGGTGCGCTTCTTGACGCGGCGGTCGCGGTAGGCGTACTGGCGGCCGTGATCGACGGCGTCCGACGCGTAGCGATAGAGCTTGGACCGCTTCAGGCGAAAGCCCTTGGCGGCGGTCAGCATCCGTTTGCGGCGTTTGCGGGAGGCGGGGGAATTGGTTACACGCATGGTTCGTTATTCGTTAAGGGGTTGAAAGCGTCAAACGTTCAATGGCTGAACGGCAGGTTTTGCGTGATGCGATAGGCATCCGTCGCATCAATGACCGCGCTCTTTCCGAGCCGGCGGCGGCGCTTGGAGTTTTTGCCCTGCAGCAGATGGCGCTTGCCAGCATGGCGGCGCAGGACCTTGCCAGTGCCAGTGATCTTGAACCGCTTGGTCACGGATTTCTTCGTTTTGATGCCTTTGGGACGTCGCATAAATTTATTAATTCCAATTACAAAAGGGTGCGAACTATATGTCGCCGCACCCCTCAACGCAAGCCTGATTTTAAAGTTTGCACCTGCGCCTCTCGCCTTTTCCAACTCGAACCTCATTCCAGGGACTTCACGGAGCAGGAACCGGCAGCTTTTTCCGGAGTCAGGCCTTCCCCATGGTGATCTGTTGGATAAACTGAAAGGCGTTGCTTCGCCCCGTCTGCAGGGGGGAAGGTTGGTGCCGACGGAGGGGGTCGAACCCACACACCCTTACGGATACCAGATTTTGAGTCTAGCGCGTCTGCCAATTCCGCCACATCGGCTACCAACATCTTCAACCCTTGAAGCAGGCTGAACCCCGCTGGACTTGACGCTGCGCCCGGGACGGACCCGGGAACGCGCGCACGTTGCGCCACGCGTCTCTGCACATCCGTCAAATTCCGGCGCCACGCTAACAGAAGGCGCCGCACAAGCGCAAGCGCGCTATTTCAACCCGGCCATCACCCGCGCCATTTCCAGGGCGGTCTGGGCCGCTTCCGTGCCGCGATTGTGCTTCCGGTCGAGACAGCGCTCCCGCGCCTGCTGCTCGTTTTCCAGCAGCAACACCTCGTGGATGACCGGCACTTCATGCAGAATCTGAATCTGCGCCAGCGCGGCGCTCACCGCTTCGCCAATGTGCTGCGCATGCGTCGTGGCCCCGCGCAAAATCACCCCCAGGCAGAGGATCGCGGAAAGCCCCGAATCCTCCGACGCCAGACGCGCCAGACGCGCCGCCACCACCGGAATCTCATAGGCGCCCGGCACGCGCACGACTTGCACCCGGGCCCCGGCGCGCGTCAATTCCCGTCGCGCCGCCCGTAGCATGGCGTCGACATAACGCGCATTATAATTGGAGGCGACAATGGCAAACACGCCGCCGCGACCCTGGATTTTTTTTGACTGGATTTTACGAAGCATGAGAATGGGTTCTTTTTAATTTCAGAACAGGCGGCATTCAATGGCATACACGCACACACTCGGGGGACCACACTCCCGCGCGGCTCTCCCTCTCCATCAGGAGGGTTCGCCTGCGGCCGGAAGAGAAGCCAACGCTCCCGGCACCGCCCTTACCAGTGATTGCTTAAACCGACGCGGCAACAGGATCGGCCGGCAGAGGCGCCGCCACAGCGGCATTTTCGCCAGCGGCTTCCGCAGCCGCCGGGATATCGCTGATCACCGCGCCAATCACCGGCGACGGTTCAACCACCGCCTCGACCTCTCCGGCAACAGGGGATTTCGCCGCCGGCTGCTTCGCCGGTTTCGCGGGTTTGGGCAGGGGCTTCTTGGCCGCCTCCAGCTTGCCGTCGGCAAATTCGATGATGTGGCCCTGATGCGCAAGCCAGTGCAAATCCGCGATGAGGGCGGTCTGTTCGGGCGTGGCCTCGGAGGGGGACGCCGGGGCGGCGGCGGGCTGGACCTCCAGAACCGTCGGGCGGGCGGGCGCCGGGGCGAGCGACTCGATCAATTTCCGGCGCGTGCATTTTGGATGCTCCTGAATGAACAGCAGAATGCGCTTGATGTTCTCGGAAACCGGCGTGGCCTCGAGATCCAGGAATTGCGGGCGCGCCACCGCGACGTGGGTGACGGTCTTGTTGACCTTGAAAAACTGGAGTCCGTGGTTGGCGAACTGCTGGCTCAGGGTGCTGGCCAGCTGCAGCGGGAAATGCCGCTGCTGTTCCCATTCGGCGCGGACGAGCTGCTGCAGGCCGCGGCTGCGCAGGGCCCGGCTCATCACTCCGCTGACCACGAGGGTGTCCACGGACTTGATGATCGTCTCCCGATGCGTGGTCCGGAAATGCTGCTCCACCTCCTCCAGCGAGGCGAGCTTGAGCGGTTCCGGCATATTAAGCACGGTGTATTCCGTCTTGAAACTCTGCTCCTCAATCCATTTCTTAACGACCGCCTCATCGCGGACGATCTTCACGCCCGCCTTGTAGGCGTCGAAAGGCATCCGGGAAAAGCGCTCGCTATGCAGCTTGCGCAGCTGATTCTGATAATCGTGATGGTTGGGCGGGCCGAGAACCACCCCGCTCAGGGCGCATTGCGCCACGAAGGTGTAGACGCCCTTGGGAGGCTCAGTGGCAACCCGGTCCACCTGATAAAAGGTGGCGAAATGAGTCTTCAGCACGTGCGCAATGGCCTCTTCCTCGCTCAACCACGGCGTCTCATCCAGCGCGCAGACAAACAGCGGCTGCGCCGGAACTCCCTCCGCCTTTTTCTTCACCGTCAACTGGACGGAATACCGCTCCGGCTTGTCCAGCACCAGCTGCGCAATCTGGAACAGCGGATAGGCGCGGCCGGTCATCCGGATCTGGCGGGCGAGGGATTCCACACCCTGCTCCCCGGGCAGAATTGTGACTCCCACTTCCGGCAACGGCGCCGGCGGCTCGCGCCGGACGGGCTCCCGCCGATCATCGCGGCGATCCCGGAAACCACCGCCCGGGCGGTCCCCGCCGCCAAACCGGGCTCCCCCGCGCGACGGTCCCCCGCGACGATCCCCGCCGCCGCCAGCGCCGCCGCCATCCCGGCGCGGGCCGGGCCGGGCGCCGGGCTTGTCATTAAAGCGGCGCTCGGGCTTCATGCCTTCGTTGCCCGTGAACTTCTCGTAGCGGTTGCCCGCGGGCTTGTCCTGCGCCCACGCGGGGAGAAACAGCTTTTCCAGATCCAAATCGGTTTCCATACAGCTAATTGAGCTTATTGAGCTTCGTTGATAAAAATTAAATCACACAGTCACGACCAGGGCGCGCTTGGCCAGGATGGCGTCCACGATTTTCTTGGCGAGCGCCGGTTTGTCAGCCAGCGCTTTTTGTGCGGCCTCCTTGCCCTGCCCGATCAATTCGCCCTCAAACTGAATCCATGCCCCCTTCTTGTCCACCACCCCGTCGGCAATGCCCACCTCGAGAATGCTCCCTTCCTTGTTGATCCCGTGATTGTAGATGATGTCGAACTCGGCCTCCACAAACGGCGGCGCCACCTTGTTCTTGACCACCTTGACCCGCACATGATTCCCGGTCGCATTGCCCGCGTCGTCCTTGAGCGTGTCCCGGCGACGGATGTCGAGCCGGACGCTGGCGTAGAATTTCAGCGCCTTGCCGCCAGGCGTCGTCTCGGGGCTGCCGAACATGACCCCGACCTTTTCACGCAGCTGGTTGGTAAAAATGCACGCCGTCTTGGATTTGGCGAGGATGGCGGTGAGCTTCCGCAGCGCCTGGCTCATCAGCCGCGCCTGCATGCCCATCGTCGCCATGCCCATGTCGCCTTCCAGCTCGGCCTTGGGCACGAGCGCGGCGACGGAATCGATGACGATAACATCCAGCGCATTGGAGCGGGCGAGCGTTTCGCAGATGGTCAGGGCCTCTTCGCCGGAGGCCGGCTGGGAAACCAGCAGATCGTCGAGGTTCACCCCGAGCTTCTTGGCGTAGCCCGGATCCAGCGCGTGCTCGGCATCGATGAACGCCGCGAGGCCGCCGGCTTTTTGGGCATTGGCGATGACGTGGAGCATGAGCGTGGTTTTGCCGGAGGATTCCGGGCCGTAGATCTCAATCACCCGGCCGCGCGGCAAACCGCCCACGCCCAGCGCCAGATCCAGGGCAAGCGCCCCGGTGGGAATCACCTCGATTTTCACATGCGCCTGGGCATCGCCGAGGCGCATGATGGCGCCTTCGCCGTAGCTCTTGGTGATGCTGGAGATGGCGGCATCGAGTTCGCGGGCGCGGGCGGCGCTCACCCGGGTGTCGGCTACAGCTTTATCGGCGGACTTTTCGGCGGTGGACTTTTCGACGTTTTTGGCGGCCATAAAATTTTAAAGAATGAATTTCTGATTTAACAAAAAACGACATTAGTGAATCGGCTGGGAATAGTCAAACCGGGATGGGCGCCGGATTAAGATTTACCGCGGGGGGATTTGTTGGTTTAATGGAAAAGTTCTCGGCGGGAAGGGTGGCTGAGTGGTTAAAGGCACCTGACTCGAAATCAGGAGTAGGGGTAACCCTACCGTGGGTTCAAATCCCACCCCTTCCGCCACCCAGTGAAACTTCAACTCGATCTACTCTTCCTCCCGCTCCCACCGCACCAGCGCTGCCATCTTGGCGTAAAAATGGCGGCCCGGGGGCGATGTGTCCGCGCTTCACGCTGTCAATCATCCGCTTGGCTTCGAAGTTTTCCGCGGCGGCTTTGCAGGACACGCCCGCCACATCACATACTTCAGCCAACGCATTGTACTGCCCGCTATATCGCGGTTATAGGTAGGGCGCGTCACTCCGTGCGCGCCGCCCCAGGGCCTAGAGCAGATTAAATAAAACTATAGCCGTTTTGTCTTTAGTGTGGTAGGCTTTGGGGATGAAAAAAACCATTTCCTTGGATTTGCGGGAAAGGATTCTGGCCGCCTACGATGCTGACGAGG
>Ga0114971_10002513_pt1 | contig 12625 bp, 6 predicted proteins | sample M_140625_MF_Meta_FD_87320 | JGI IMG/M metagenome (GOLD analysis project Ga0114971, IMG submission 87320) | Freshwater microbial communities from Lake Montjoie, Canada to study carbon cycling - M_140625_MF_MetaG | ecosystem: Environmental > Aquatic > Freshwater > Lake | place: Lake Montjoie... | reverse complement strand
CCGGGTGCTGACCACGTTGCAGACGTTTTGGAATACCCCGCAATCCGACGTTCCCGGAAATCTCAATTCTTCCGGCAGCCACGGTTTCTACTACAACCGGCTGGACCCATCCACCTGCTACCGGAACAGCACCAACCAGGGAGTGTCATCAGCAACCACGTGTATATTCCTGCTGGGGGTGATTGATTCCGGCCTCTTTTTCACCAATGCCAACACAACCGAGAGCAACATTTGTTGGCTGTCCAGCAACTTGGTCAGCCGGGCCAATTATTTATTTATGAAGAGTCCTGACAATGGGATATACGCTTCTTGGCAGCCGGAGAGTGGATATGGTAACGGCGACTGGACTGGCAGCCCGCAAGGCTACTATCTTTATTTATTGGGAATGGGTGTGCCCAACAATCCGTTGCCTCCGGTATGTTGGGCCACTTGGACAAGCACTTACGAATGGGAACCATGGTATGGATATAATTATGTCTATACCCCTGGGCTATTTCAGCACACCTATACGCACTGCTGGTTTGATTTGCGGGGGATTGCTGACACCTATATGTGGCAACGGGGAAGCGACTATTTTGAAGATGCCCGCCGGGCCACCTATGTGATGCAAGCGTATGCGATGGATAACCCCTCGAACTACGTCAACTATGCCAGCAACGAGTGGGGCTTCGGCGACAGCGATACCCCGAGCGGCTATAACGTCTGTGGCGGTCCTCCAAGCAACAGCGAACCGGATCAAGGCGTGATCTCTCCCGCGCAGGTGGCCGGGGCCATACCTTTTGCGCCGGAAATCTGCCTGCCCACCCTCAAAAACATTTATTCCAAATACACCAACTTGGTCTGGACGACCGAAGGGTTTCGGGACTGCTATGTCGCCAACACCAACGGCTGGGGCACCAACTATTTTTCCGCCAAGAATACTTGCCTTCATCTGGGCCGGACGCTGCTGGCGATTGAAAATTACCGGACTGGTTCGACTTGGAAGCGGATGAAGACCAGCCCGATTATTCAAAGAGGGCTGGCGCAGGCGGGATTTTTCGCGAAATACCCCTATTCCGTCGTACCCGCTCCCTGGGCGTATGGCGACGTCGGGGTGCCGGATGGTAATGCCGCCGGGTTTTCATATTATTCCAACGGCGTTTTTCAGGTCTCTGGCGGCGGGGCAATTGCTTCGGGAACCAATGATGCGATTCAGTATTGCTATCAACCTGTCAGCGGGAATTGCATCATTCAGGCCTTGATCACGGCCATTGGCGATACGAACGCGCCCAGTTCCGCGCGGGCGGGAGTCATGATTCGGGAAACGCTCAACCCCGGTTCGACGCACGCCACGATGCTGTTCCGACCCACGACGAACGGAGCGGCCTTTTATTACCGCACCACTACCGGCGCCGCCAATGGCAATTCGCTTGCGGCGGGACAATTGCCTTATTGGGTGCGCGTGGTGCGTTCGTCCAGCAGTTTTTCGGGATATGTTTCCCCGGATGGAACCAACTGGACCAGAGTGGGGGCGGTGAAGACGATCACTATGGCCACCAACTTTTATGTCGGCTTGGCCAGTTCTTCGTCTCAATTTGGCGTGCCTTGTCAAACTTACTTTTCCAACGTGACCGTATCGAGCGTGCCGCTAATTACGGGTATCCAAATGAGCGGAAGCAATCTGGTGTTCAGCGGGACCAGCGGCTACGCCAATGGCACCTATTACGTTTTGACGACCACGAATGTGGCATTGCCTTTGGCGCAATGGCAGCGTCTCAGCACCAACAATTTTAATGCGTCCGGCAATTTTTCCGTCACCACTGCGATATCCGCCGGGAGTTTCGGTCGGTTCTATCGGCTGCAGCTCCCTTAGCCGCGAACTCGATCAATAAATGAAACGCCAATGCCAGTTTACACAACTATGAAAAACACCATCGCCCTCATCACCGTCCTGCTGTTGGTTTCGCCAGTTGTACTCCGCGCTGCCGAACCGCCGATGAATGTTCTCCTGATTACGGCCGACGACCTTGGTTATGAAGCTTTAGACTTCCTTGGAAGCAAGGTGCCCGGAGTCACGCCCAACCTTGACAAACTCGCTTCTCAGAGCCTCAGTTTTCAGCACGGCTATGTGAACTGTGCCATCTGCGCACCAAGTCGCAGCGTCATCGCGACCGGTCGCTACGGCCAAAACAGCGGGTTGTTTGGCTTTAACAAGATGCCCAACGAAATCACCACCGTGTTTGGAACCTTCCAGAAGGCGGGCTTCCTTACCGGCGTCCTCGGCAAGGTGGGCCACTCGACGCCCGATCCCCTATTCAAATGGGATTTCGCCCACGATTATGCCGAACTGGGTTCAGGGCGCAGCCCCACGAAATATCACGATTACGCCGAGGAGTTTTTTGCGCGCTGTAAGAAGGAAAACAAGCCTTTCTATTTCATGGTCAACTCCCACGACCCGCACCGCCCGTTTTTTGGTTCCGGGCGCAAACTGAAAGGTGAAGAAGTCCCGTCACGGATTTTTAAGCCGAGTGAGATGATCATTCCGAGCTATGTCACCGATCTTCCGGCAGTCCGCGTTGAATATGCGCATTACTATGACTCCATCCGCCGCTTGGACGACACGGTGGGCCGCGTGCTTCAGGCGCTCGAGGCCTCCGGGCTGGCGGACCGCACCCTCGTCATTTTCCTCAGCGACAATGGCTCGCCTTTTCCCTTTGCCAAGGCCAATACCTATCTTGCCAGCAACAAGACGCCGCTGCTGTTCCGCTGGCCGGGCGTGACCAAACCCGGCTGCGTGGACAACACGCACTTTGTCTCCGAAGTGGATTTCTTCCCCACATTCATGGAAGCCACCGGCCTGCCGATTCCGCAAGGACTCGACGGACGTTCGCTTGTCCCGCTTTTCAAGGGCGGAAACCAAGGCGAACGCGATGCCGTCTTCTCCCAGATCGACTACAAAATGGGTCGCAAGCCAACCCCGATGCGTTGCGTGCAAGACGACCGCTACGGTTATATCTTCAATGCCTGGTCGGATGGCGAATTTAAATATAAGAACAATAACGAAGGCGAGACTTTTGCCGCCATGGAGTCCGCCGCACCGACGAATCCCGAAATTAAAGCGCGCGTGGATATGTTCCGGTATCGCGTTCCTCAGGAATTCTATGATTTGAAGAAAGACCCCTTCTCCACGAACAATCTCATCCATGTGCCTGAATATCAGGAGACCATAAAAAAATATCAGGATCGGCTGCGGCGCTGGATGGTTGACACCCATGACTTCTGTCTTGCGGCGTTTGATGTTCGTGAAAATCCGGAAAAGCTCGCCGCCGCCGTGGCCAACTACCCGGAGCTAAAGGGGCCAATCGTTTCCGATGATGAAAAAGATCCAAGCACTGCGCCAGCCGCCGACGATAAGACTTCGAAGCGCAAAACCAATCGTGCGGCAAAAAAGAAGCTTAATAACGTAAATTCTGAACCTGAAATAACACCATGAGAAAACTAATCACTGTCGCAATCTTGTTTGCCCTATTGTTGCCAGAAGCGCGCGTGGCAATGGCCGCCAGTAAGAGAGCTGGCAAGAGAAACGCTCAGACCAATTCCACTGAAACCGCTTCAGTCCCCGGAGGCGCTTCAGCTGCTGCTGTCCCGGTTAAGACCGGCCTCCGCTTGCCGACTCTGTTTGGCGATCAGATGATTTTGCAGCAAAAGATGACAAACACTATCTGGGGCTGGGCCAACCCAGGAGAGAAAGTTACCGTGGAGGCTTCCTGGGGAGCCTCGGCTGCAACCAAAGCCGATGCGGCTGGCAGATGGAAGGTCCTGTTAGATACGCCCTCGTATGGCACGGGCTTTTCTCTAAAAGTTATCGGCTCGAAAACCATCGAAATAAAGGATGTCGCCATCGGAGAAGTCTGGCTCTGCGCCGGACAATCCAACATGGGCTGGTCCACGGGCAATTCCTACGAGGCGGAAATGGAAGCCAACGTCAACCTGCCCAACTATCGAATTTACAAGTCCGGCCGCGAACACTGGCATGAGCCGTTGGAAGAAAAGCGCGATCTGCTCGGCAAATGGAAACCTTGCAATCCGGAATCTGCCGCCGAGACTTCGGTTGTCGCCTATAATTTCGGCAAGAAATTGCATCTGGCCCTTGGTGTTCCCGTCGGCATTATCCAGGAAGCCTATGCCGGCACGCCGATTGAGGGTTGGATGCCGTGGGACGTTCAGAAGGACATTGCCCAGTCGAAAGAGCAAAAGGAGGAAATGGACAATGCCAAGCAGCGGCAGATTGAAGGCAAGGGCGTAAGTCGGGAAAGTGCCCTCGCCACTTTTAATCAAGAGCAGGCGGATTACAACGCTGCAGTTGCTTCAGGGGAGAGCATGAAAAACAAGAACAGAGAGCTGAAACCTCCATATATTACCAAGCCCGCAGACATGGGGAACCAGTATCCGGCCAATATCTTCAATGCCATGATCTATCCTGTCAGACCCTATGGAATCAAAGGAATCATCTGGTATCAAGGCGAGCGCAATGCCAAGACGGTGCCTCAGGCCGTTGCCTATCGCGAACAATTGGAGCGGCTGATCAGTTATTACCGCTCTTCATGGCATGAACTCTCCAGCGGCAACGTCTCAAAGGACTTGCCGTTCTTTTTCACCCAACTGCCCGGCTGGAATCCTCAACAGACTCAACCGGTCGAGGGCATCGAAGCCACTTGGGCAGCCAATCGCGAAGCGATGCGGCTCGTCAGCATGGAGTGTCCCAACACCGGAATGGCCGTTGGCATTGACTGTGGCGATCCGGTTGCCCTGCATCCCAAAAACAAGAAGCCGATCGGCATCCGCCACGCTTATTTGGCGCTAAAGGAAGTCTATGGCAAAGACATTGTCCCCTGCGGGCCGCGCTATCTTAACCAGAAGATTGACGGAAATAAAATCGTTCTCACATTCGATTGCATTGGCAGCGGCATGATGGCCGCGAAACCGGGCAAGCTGGATGACTTTGCCATTGCCGGCGACGACAAGAAATGGCACTGGGCCGATGCTGAGATATCCGGTAACACCGTGATTGTTTCATCTCCGGACGTTCCATCTCCAGTGGTGGTGCGCTATGCCTGGGCCATGAACCCCACCCAGCGCAACCTGCTCTACAACAAGGAAGGGCTTCCGGCATCGCCGTTCCGGACGGACACCTGGCCGCTTTTCGATCCGAAGGATCCGGCCGTGCGCGTCGAAAAACCTGAAAAAAACAACGAGAATAAAGAAGCCAAGCTTAATGGCAAGGACTGGTATCGCCCGAAAATGACGCAGTAAATCATTTGGAATGGTGAGGGCAGTGCAATTTGCCTTTATCGGGAACCTCTGCAAAACGCAGTAAGACAGGCGTCTCGCCTGTCCCGCTTTTATGAGGCAATTTGCAGAGGTTTCGTAGAATAGCGTCAAATCGTTCTAGTTTACGAGGAAAAACCATGGATACCAAATGTTCTTGCCAGCTTTGCAAAGGACACATTGCGATTGAAGCACAAGATGCGGGGCGCACAGTGCCTGCCCGCATTACGGGTGGGACGCGGTTTTGTTTGTCTCGCGCCCAAGCAGTGATGAACGCCAACGGCAGGCCAAAAGCCAGCAGTAATCTATGTTGAACCCTGCCATTCACCGATGCGTGACCATTGGAGCGATTCTGGCCATTACTGCGATCTCCGGTCAGCAACCGGCAAATGCGCGCGACGAAGCGAGCAAAACCAACAAGGAGAAAGTTTGGCAGCTAAACCGGGGTGAATTGCTCGCCGCAGCCAAGACGTGGATGTATCAAATTGATGAACTCGACACCAGTGGGGCCGTGGATGCGCTCGCGGCCTCGTCATATCCATTGCTCGTTTTGGAGTCCGGTATCAATGAACGCGGTGCAGATAAAGTCTTTGCTCGCCAGCTCGTCGAACGCCTGCGGAGACTGCCGGATGGACGGCATGGTCTTCTGTTGGCATACCTCGATATCGGACAAACGGAAAAATACCGGGCCTATTGGAAAAAGGACTGGCAAGCACCTACGGGGCAAGCTTCCGGAAAGCCTGACTTCCTGCTAGCACGGGATCCAGATGGATGGAACGGGAGTTGCCAAGTGGCATACTGGGATCATAGATGGCAGGATATCTGGTTAGGCACGAACGGTGAGATTGCCCGGCTTGCCAGCCTCGGTTACGACGGTATCTATCTGGATTGGATCGACGCGTATAAAGACCCGCAAGTAATTCTGGCCGCCAAATGTGCCGGCGTTGATCCGGCATTGGAGATGATCCAATTCATTGCTCGGCTGGGCCAGGCGGGACGTCGCCTGTCTCCCGGTTTTTTGATCATCGCCCAGAACGCTGCAGAACTGATCGATGCCGCTCCGGAGCGTTACGCTAAAATCATCAACGGCCAGGAGGTCGAGGACACATGGTTCTATGGCAAAGGGGGAGCCAAGTGGAATAGTCCCAAGGCGGGAGATTTGTCCCATCAGAATGAGGACGAGGACTGGACACCGACAAAACGCATAGCGTGGTATCGCAAGTATCTGGAGCGCGGTTTGCCGGTTTTCACCGTGGATTACTGTGTGAGTGAGCAGAGCGCAGCCTTGGTATTCAAGCAGGCCACCGCTGCCGGCTTGCGACCGTTGGTAACCCGTGTCTCGTTATCCCAAATGACCGTGACACCGCCTGAAAAATATCAGCCCCGAGCAGAGAAATGATTACAGAATGAAGGTCAACGCCGAAAGCACAACCAGATGAAAAAACTATTTCACTGCATCGTCTCAATGCTTTTGCTTGCCGCAATTGCTGATGCCGCACCTACGCGCCCGAATGTGGTAGTGATTCTGGCGGATGACTTGGGCTATGCCGACACGGGGTATCAGGGCAGTCCCGACATGGTGACGCCGAATATTGATTCGATTGCCCGCAGCGGGGTCCGGTTTTCAGCCGGGTATGTGACCGCGCCAGTCTGCGCTCCCTCCCGCGCCGGTTATTTGAGCGGGATCTATCAAAATCGTTATGGATTTGAGGACAACCCTGGCCCCTATCGGCTCCGCGAAGATGTCAAAATTGGTATTCCAAAAACCGTGAAGACCCTGCCGGAGCGGATGAAAGCGCTGGGCTATGTGACGGGTATCTTCGGCAAGAGCCACACCGGTGACGATATCCAGTTTCATCCCTTGAACAGCGGTTTTGATGAGTTCTTCGGGTTCATCAACGGCGCCTCCAATTATCGCTCCGATGGGAAATGGGGAACAAAGATAAATCAACCGAGCAATCCGATTTATCGCGGTTTTCAAAAGGTGGAGGAGATGGAATATCTGACCGATGCCATTGGCCGCGAGGCGGTCTCCTTCATTGACCGGCATCACGCGGAGCCGTTTTTTCTCTACGTTCCTTTCAACGCCATACACGGCCCGCAGCAGGGAACAGATCAAGATCTGGAGAAGTTCAAGGATGTCGTGAATGAAAAACGCCGTTTTGCCCTGGCCATGACCTGTGCGCTGGATCGTAACGTGGGGCGCGTCATGGAGGCGCTCCGCAAGCACGGTTTGGAAAAGAACACGCTCGTGGTTTTCTTCAGCGACAACGGCGGCTTGCCTAAGAATAATGGTTCGCTCAACACTTCGCTGCGCGGGGTAAAGGGGCAGTTGTGGGATGGTGGAATTCGAATTCCATTTTGCCTGCAGTGGCCGGCCAAAATAAAAGGCGGACGGACGCTAGATTTTCCAATCAGTAGCCTCGACCTGCTGCCCACCATTGTTTCGACCGCAGGCGGCAAGGCGGATGGTGTTGACGGCATGAATTTGATTCCGTTCGTCACCGGTGAGACCGTGCCGCCCAACCGCAATCTCTATTGGCGGTTTAATCGTGCCTGGGCCGTGCGTGACCGTGAGTGGAAATTGGTGAACCAAGGCAGCAAGCCGCAACTCTTTCGCATTGCGGAGGACATCAGTGAGAAGACTGACCTCTATGTGCAACAGCCTGATGTCGTCAAACGCCTGCAGGCCGATTATGAAGCCTGGAATGCCACGCTGATGCCGAAACTCTGGGGCTGGGATAAATCCTTCCCCGTTTTCGATGCCAAGGGAACCGGAGAATGAAGATTTTTTATGCTTGCCGATAGCTTTTCAAATCGAACCCAAGTGTAGTGAGCTATTCTTGTAAACATGAGTAATCTAACATTAAGGATTTGTCTAAAATGCTATCTAGTTGTCTTTATCTATTGCCAGATGGTTTCGCTGAGGGCGGTGGAGGCGCTCATTGCCACGGGGCAGGACCGCCGCATTGATTTGCTTTGGTCGCCGATGGCACCGGAAAGCGAGCGGTTCACGGTGGAGCGCGCCGAACAACCGGAAGGGCTGTTCGTGGCCATCGCCACCGGACACCGTTACAATGTCTACAGCGATTTCATCGGCGAGAACGGCCGCACTTATTACTATCGGGTGAGCGATAGTTCCAAGCCGGCCGAAAAATCCGCCACGGTGTCAGCACGCACCTGGGCGATGACGGATCAGCAGCTTTTGGATTCCGTCCAAGGGGCGACCTTCCGCTATTTTTGGACTTACGCCCATCCCGTTAGTGGATTGATTCGCGAAAGTTCCAACCATGAATCCACCTGTGCCATCGGAGGCACTGGGTTTGGCTTGTTTGCCCTGATGGTGGCGGCAGAACGGGGCTTTAAGCCGCGGGACAAGGTGGCGGAACAGGTGTCCAAGATACTCACCTTTCTGGATGAAAAGGCTGACCGTTTTCATGGTGCTTTTCCTCATTGGATCAATGGGGCGACCGGGAAGGTGCAACCGTTTTCACCGTATGACGATGGCGCTGATCTGGTGGAAACCGCGTTTCTCATGCAGGGCGTCCTAGCGGTGCGGCAGTATTTCAACCATGCCGATATGGTCGAAACCGAAATCCGCCAACGGGCCACGCATCTGTGGGAAGGTGTGGAATGGAATTGGTTTCTGAAAGAACCCGGCAGCAAAACTCTTTACTGGCATTGGTCTCCGAATTTTGGCTGGGATAAAAACGTTTGGATAGCCGGCTGGAACGAAACCATGATTGCCTACTTGCTGGCCATCGCCTCGCCGACCCATCCGATTCCGGCCGATTGCTATTACCAAGGCTGGGCCGGGCAACCGAACTATGCCCTCGACAAGAGTTACTACGGATTCAAGCAATCGGTCGGCCCTCCCATGGGCGGGCCACTGTTTTTGACCCAGTATTCCTTCATTGGATTTGACCCGCGCGACAAGCGCGACCGCTTCTGTAACTATTTTGAAAACAACCGCAATACCACGCTCATCCAACGCGCCTACGCCATCAAAAATCCTGGCCGGCATAAAGGTTACGGCGAGAATCTCTGGGGCTTGACCGCCAGCATGTCACCAAAAAAATATCACGGCAGCGCCCCGGGCGAGCGCGACAACGGCACGATCGCTCCGACGGCTGCGCTCAGCGCTATGCCCTATACGCCAGCGGAATCACTCGCCTGCCTGAAATATCTCTACAAAAACTACGGCAAACGACTGTGGGGCGAATTTGGTTTCAAGGACGCGTTCAATCTCGACCGCAATTGGTATGCCGACGGCTGGCTGGCCATTGATCAGGGACCGATTATCGCAATGATTGAGAATGCCCGGACCGGCCTGTGCTGGCACATGTTTATGGCTAATCCTGAAATCGCTCCCATGCTCAAGTCAATTGGGTGGCAGTCCACAACAAATGCTGCCGTGGATAACAAGTAACTGAAATAATGTTAACATTTGCGCCAGCGATTAAATAATGAAGTTAAGCGCTGCATTATTTACGTGTTTTTTGCTCACGTCACTAGCCACACTGCGCTCCGCAGCATTTTTCGTCGCAACCAATGGCGATGATGTCAATTCCGGCGATGAGCAGAAACCGTTGCGCACGATTCAGGCGGCATTAGACCGAATGGTAGCAGGCGATGCCTGCATCCTTCGTGGCGGAACCTATCGCGAGGCGGCTATTTTCAAAACCTCCGGCGAAGAAGGCAAGCCTGTGCGTCTGCAGGCGTATCCGGGCGAGTCGGTGGTCTTGGACGGAACGGAAGCCGTGCCCAAGACATGGACCGTTTACAAAGAGAAAATCTATAAGACTCCGGTTGATACAAATAAAATTGAGCAACTCTTCGCGGGTCGCGAAATGCTAATTGAAGCTCGCTGGCCGAATATGACCTTTGGCCAGCGCTTAGAGCGCAGCCGGTGGGCGCAGGTGGACAAGGGAAGTAGGCACGGGAAAATTGTGTGTGAGGAAACCGCGAGGACCGGGATTGATTTTATAGGCGCGATGGCATGCCTAAATATCGCGCATCAGTGGTGGACCTGGAGTCGTCCGATTACCCGGCATCAGGCAGGGTCGGACACGTTGGAATACCCGGCCGATCTCAAGGGTTTGGCTTTCTGTGATCCAGTGCTCTACAAGAAAATCCCAGAGTGGGTGACAAAGGCATGGGAAGATGATTATTTTTATCTTTATGGAAAGCTGGCGCTGCTGGATGTCGAGACGGAGTGGTTCCATGATCCTAAAAACGGTCTACTCTATTTTTATGCTCCAGGCGGAGCAGATCCATCAACGCTCGATGTTCGGTTCAAGGCTCGCGATTATGCCCTGAAGGCCAAGGGACAACATCATCTCGAAATCAAGGGAATCAAATTTTTTGCCACTAGTTTTCGCCTGGATGATTGCGATGATTGCCGAATTGAAAACTGTGAGCTGATATATCCGACCTATACGCGCACGATCACCGAATTCAACCCCCAAAAAAAGGAATCGGCCATAACCAAAATCACCGGAGATCGCAATGTCGTCCGCCACTGCTCGCTGGCTTATGCCAATAATGCAGGTCTGGAGGTCATGGGAAGTCAGAATCGGGTGGAAAATTGCATCATTCATGACCTGAACTGGATGGGGACGCTGGAATATCCGGCTTTGAAGCTTGGCGCCAAGTCACATTCAGCCAACGGGCGAACTAATGAGAATTCCGAAGCGACATCCCATGGCAACATCGCCAGTCACAACACGCTGTATAATGGCGGCAACGCCCTTTTGCTCTTTGCGGCACCAGACAGTGTCGTGGAGTATAACCACGTTTATGACGGCGGTCTGGCGTGCAAGGATGTGTCGTTAATCTACGGGTCTTCTCCGATAACCCATGGCAGTGTCGTTCGCTACAACTGGGTGCATGGCTGCGTGACCGATGGTTTCTCTGGCCGCGGTGGTCATGGTGGAATCGGCATTCGTGCTGATGATTATTCGCGCAGCAACATTTTCCATCACAACGTGGTGTGGGATTGCGGTGAGATCGGAATCACCCTGAAAGGAGATGGGCATTTAGTCTATAACAATACGGTGTTTGGAATCGGCACCCCCGAGCTTCCATGGATTGATTTCATAATTTCATTGGGCGAGGAGAAGCAGGAGTCATGGCATTCGCAACAATTCGAGATTTTGCCGAAGCAGAACCAACATTCGAAAGTGGTGAATAACATCGGCCGAAACATCAATATGGGACACAAGGTGACTGATATGCTGAAGGATTCGGAACGGATTCATCACAACTTGCGCGCAACCGACCCGACTCCGTTGTTGATGGATTCGACTAATTTTGATTTCCGGCCTAGACGAGAATCGGCTCTGGTCAATGCAGGAGTTTCCATTCCGGGATACACTGATGGATTCAAGGGCAAGTCACCCGATATTGGAGCTTATGAATCCAAAGGTGAACGCTGGATGGCGGGCGCCGATTGGGAAGAATCCTTTACCCGTTTCGCAGGCAAATAATGACCTGCCCTAAAAATCGAGCAAGATGCCAAATGGATTAAAAAACAAGATTACCTCGACACGATGAAATATGTAATCCTTCTCGTCGCCTTGATGTTCGCTCTACTGGTCACACTATGTGATGCCGATACATCGCTCGCCACAGCGCCATCAAGCGCCGTCAAAAAGGGTGCGGCCGGACAAGCAAAAGATGCGGGAGGTTTGTATCCGGAAAGTGGTGTTTCTTGGACTTATAACTGGCACCCGGCACCCAGCTCGGCCATGCCCGCAAGTGTGGAATTCGTTCCCATGATCTGGGGCAAAAGGGACATTCCTGAGATCGAAGCGGTTGAGAAGAAGGACGGCGTGCTGCTAGGTTTCAACGAACCAGAACGAGAAAAGCAGGCCAATATGACCGTCGAGGAAGCCCTCGAACTCTGGCCAAAACTGGAGGCAACCAAGATGCGTCTGGGTAGTCCGGCGCCAGCGGGCGGAGGTGCACGCGCCGGCGGATGGTTGGATCGCTTCATGGCCGGCAGCAGGGAGCGCGGTTACCGGGTGGATTTCATCTGTCTTCACTGGTACGGCGAGAATTACAACCCGGAAGCTGCCACCAAATCCCTCCAATCCTATCTGACCGCTGTCCACGACCGTTTTCAGAAACCGATCTGGCTTACCGAATTCGCTTTAAAAAACTACAAAAACAATGCTGCTCCGGCAACGGTTGCCGAACAGCAACAGTTCATGCTCAAGGCTCTTCCCATGTTGGAAAAGTTACCATTCGTTGAGCGTTACAGTTGGTTTGTCTTCAATTCAAACCGCAAAGCAAAAACTGATAGTTGGTATCTTCT
>Ga0114971_10002508_pt1 | contig 12636 bp, 7 predicted proteins | sample M_140625_MF_Meta_FD_87320 | JGI IMG/M metagenome (GOLD analysis project Ga0114971, IMG submission 87320) | Freshwater microbial communities from Lake Montjoie, Canada to study carbon cycling - M_140625_MF_MetaG | ecosystem: Environmental > Aquatic > Freshwater > Lake | place: Lake Montjoie... | reverse complement strand
GACGTTTTTGCCCTGCTACCAACCGGCGGGGGCAAGTCGCTGTGTTTTCAGTTACCTGCGTTGGTTCGGGAGGGGCTCACTGTGGTGATTTCGCCACTGATTGCGCTGATGAAAGATCAGGTAGATGGACTACAGGCGAGCGGTGTATCGGCAACATTCTTGAATTCAACGCTTTCAGCTGAGGAAATTAAGTCACGTTACCGCGGTCTGTATCGCGGAGAGTACAAGTTACTCTACATTGCTCCCGAGCGATTAATGCTGCCGGGCTTTGTGGACAGGTTGCAGGAACTCAATGTCCAGCAAGTCGCTGTGGATGAAGCGCATTGTATCAGCGAGTGGGGGCACGATTTCCGCCCAGAATACCGCCAACTCGCCGAATTGCGCCCTCACTTGCCGGGGGTTCCGTACATGGCGCTCACAGCGACGGCTACGATGCGGGTGCGCGAGGATATTGTGAATCTCCTCCAATTGAAGGAGGCGCGTTGCTACACGGCGAGTTTCAACCGCCCGAATCTTACTTACCGTATTATCCCAAAAGATAAGCCGAGTGAGCAGGTGCTTAAGTGGATTAAAAGCCGTCCTGAGGAGTGCGGTATTGTGTATTGTCAAAGCCGCAAATCCACCGAGGCCGTCGCGGAGAAACTTCGTGCCGGAGGAGTGGCCGCGATGCCCTATCATGCAGGATTAGATCCGCAGGTGCGCGAGCGAACTCAGAATGAGTTTTTGCGCGATAAAATACGCGTGGTTTGTGCAACCGTCGCCTTTGGCATGGGCGTCCATAAGCCTAACGTTCGCTTTGTGGTACATTTCGATTTGCCCAAGAATATCGAGGGTTACTATCAGGAAACAGGGAGGGCTGGCCGCGATGGGCTTCCTGGGGAATGTATCCTCCTTTTCAGCTCGGCGGATGCGATCAAACAGCGCGCTTTTATTGAGGAAAAAACCGATCCCGAGGAGCAGCGGATTTCCCGAGAACAGTTGCAGCAAATGATTCACTACGCCGAAAGCGGTGACTGTCGGCGCGCGACCTTGTTGGATTACTTTGGAGAAACGTTTTCCACCGTCCCTTGCGGCGGATGCGACAACTGCCTGGAGCCCCGCGAACGCTTTGATGGAACCATGGCGGCGCAAAAGTTTTTGTCCTGCATTTTCCGCTTAAGGCAGGCTTCTCGGTTTGGGGTGGGGCTCAACCACATCATCGAGGTCATCACTGGGGCGGCGACAGAGAAGATCAAACGTTGGGGGCACGACCAGCTTTCCACTTACGGGATTGGTAAGGAGCATGGCCGTTCCGAGTGGCAAGAAATTGGACGGGAACTGATTCGGATGGGGTATTGTCTCCAGACGGCGGAGCGTATGAGCACTTTGGATTTGTCGCCGGAAGGCATGGCGTGGCTCAAGGCGCGCCAACCGCTGACACTCACGCGCCCGCTGCGGACCCATGGTCGGGCGTTGCGGCAGAGGATTGAGGGCGACATTGTTTGCGACGAGCGGTTGTTTGCCGAACTGCGCACGCTGCGGCGAACTTTGGCGGACGAACGTAATGTGCCGCCCTACATCATTTTCCCGGATGTTACCCTGCGCCATCTCGCAGCGCGTCAGCCCGCCAGTTTGGAGGAATTCGCAGAGATTCCGGGCGTGGGCGAGCGAAAGTTGAACGATTTCGGCGCGGCGTTTTTGGCGGCCGTGGTCTCGTGGAAGGCTAGGCGCTAGGACTTTCGGCCTTGCGTTACTCGAATTCCAGCACGCCAAAGCGTTCGGGAATATGGAATTGGGCGCGGCCAGTCGGCGACCATGCGCTGAGTTCCCGAGGTGACCCCGGAGGACGGTCGATCCGGGCAAAGTTGACCCGCCAACGTGTGCCGGGCGCGGGAGCCTCGTTGACCACGCTCGCAAAAGGGATGCTGAGTTCCGCCGCCCAGCCGCCGTCAAAAATGCGCGTGGCTGTTTGCAAATTGGCACAACACCACCGGAAGTCCTTACGGAACCCGCTGCGAACCCGACGCATACAACCGTCGAGCACGGCATTGTTCGGGTTCACCTCAATTTCGTAGTAACTCAGCCCGTCCCCCTCAGTGTCTAGAAACACCTCGCAGACTTCCTCCTTATAGAGAGGAGCGTCGCGTTGGGTAAGCGTCGCCCAAGGATGCGTATCTTGCGCAACAAAAAGTAGATGCAGCCCGAGGGCGTCGTAGCCTAGCCGCACGCTGGTGCCCTGCGAAAGAACAGCATCATGTGTGTTCGCTCGTAAATCATACGTTGCCAGGGTGTTCCATGGTGCAACTTCAGGATTAGCCGATGTCGGAGCGAAGTTTACCCGCCCACATCGCGCCACTGGCAGCGGCGCTAAACTGTCGTCCTGCATGGGGATCGCCTAGTGGGGAAGGGGCAGCGTCGTGCTCAGGTAGCCCGCTCCAATCGCTGCCGCCACTGCAAAGAACGTGATTGCGATGGAGCCCATTACCAAAAGGCTCCGCTCGGCTTTGAGTGGTACAAAAACTCCCTCGGGATGTTTGGGGAAATCAAAGGAACCCGGCGAGAATGCGCCCTGCGCCCCCCCACTGACTTCCACCACGCCCACAAGATTCGGTGGGGTCTCTGCCATGTAGGTCTCCGAGGCGATGTAGACCACTTCGACTTCTCCCATCTGAATTCGCGTGCCCGTTTCCAGCATGTAATGCACTCCGATATCGATGGAATGGCCGTTGATGAGTGTCGCGCCCCCACCGGTTAAGTCTGCTACCAAGTACCCGGAGGCGTCCTGTAGCAGTTCCAAATGTGTTTCCGCCACGGATTCGTTGGGAATCACGATGGTGTTATCCACGCCGCTTCCAAGTGTTAAGCGCTCCTCGCCCATGTCGTGGGTCATGAGTTGGCCGTCTGGAAGGGTGATGATGAGTTTAATCATGGCTGGGGAGAGGCAGAGGCTGTGTGTTAAGTTCGGCGCAGAAGGCTTTCTAGGCTGACGTCTCAATCAGTTTGGCGAATTCGGCGAAGAAGTAAGACGCGTCATTTGGACCGGGCGCCGCTTCTGGGTGATACTGTACACTAAAGACGGGCAGCGTCTTGTGTCGCATTCCCTCTACTGTCTGATCGTTTAAATTGATGTGGGTCACCTCAACCTCTGGGGGGAGCGACGCTGGGTCTACCGCAAAACCGTGGTTCTGAGAGGTGATGGTGACTTTGCCCGTGCGCAAGTCCTGTACAGGCTGGTTTCCTCCACGGTGGCCGAACTTCAGTTTGAATGTCTTCCCGCCGAAACCGTAGGCCAGCATTTGGTGTCCCAAACAGATACCGAATACAGGTAACTGAGTGACCAGTTGCTGGATATTTTCATGCACGTCCGTCAGCGCTGCTGGATCACCGGGACCGTTGGATAAAAACACGCCAGCAGGCCGCATTGCGAGCACCTCTTTTGCGCTGGTTCCAGCCGGCACTACGCGCACGCCAAATCCCTCCTGACGCAACCGACGCAGGATGTTGCGCTTCATCCCAAAGTCGTAGGCGACGATTTGATGCCGCACAGGGGGAAGCGGGGCAAATCCACCTTCTGGGCCGTTGACGCGCCCTGGAACATGGGCCGTGCTCCAGGCTCGGGAGAGGACCGACTCAGGATCCCAATCAAACGCGATCTTTGGGGTGACTTCCCTCACGAAATCCTGCCCGAGCACGCCCACGCTTTCTCTCGCCCACTGGACAGCTTGCTCTGTGGAAGTGGATAGCGTGGTGAGACATCCTTTCATGGCACCCTTGTCTCGTAAATGCTTGGTCAGCGCACGGGTGTCGATCCCCTTAATCCCGGGAATATTCCAGCGCTTCAGGTACGCGTCCAACGTTTCCTCCGAGCGCCAACTGCTTGCCACCGGGCTAAGCTCCTCGATGACAAAGCCCCGTACATGAGGACAATCGCTTTCGTCATCGAGTCGGTTGATCCCGTAATTGCCGATTTGCGGGCAAGTCATCGCCACCATCTGGCCGCGGTAGGAAGGGTCTGTGAGCACCTCTTGGTACCCAGACATGGAAGTGTTAAAACAAATTTCTCCCACCGAAGTTCCCTCGGCACCGAAGGATTCCCCGACAAAACTCCGGCCGTCTTCTAGCGCTAGAATGGATCGCATTGCCCGAGACTTTGCCCGCACTACGCGCTGGGTTCTAGTAAAATTTACGCCATGTGCGCGGTGATAAAAAGGACGACACTCCTTTCTTTGGAGTATGAAAAGCTGCCGTTTTTTCGATTCAAGAAATGGACACTGTTTTCAAAAGATCAATGCCAGTTGAGGCTGAGTCCCCTAAAGCGCAATGCCTTGGACGCGGGCTGTTACTTTTTAAGTTTTGAGCAAGACGTTGGTTGGAAGGTGGATATGATCTTTGCTTTGACGACGTCCTCATTTTCAGAGCGGCCAGAACGCCTTACCGCAAGCGTGCTGCCATCTGGACTCCAGTACAGGCGGTCCGGGATTCCGGACAGACGTCCAATTGTCTCAACAATGGTGTCGGTACGTAAGTCCACAATTTTGACCATAAAATCGTCGGAAGCGGTTGCAAGCAAAGGTAGTGAGGGGTGCCAGGCTAGGGCCCTGATTGGCGCGTCGTGCAAACGGATTTCTCTTAGTTCATCCAGCGATTGGGCGTCGCGAATGCGCACTTTCATATCACTTCCGCCCTCGGCGATCTGCGTGCCATCTGGAGAAGGCGTGAGGGTTAGCGCGTTGGACGCAACCAACGTTTTTTCGCATGTGCCATTTTTTGCGTTCCAGAGCTGGATGCAAATTTGGCGCGTTGCAGCAACGCCTTCGCCTTCGTGTGCGTTGACCATTGCGATTTGAGTGACGTAGTCATTGCGGATCCATCGCGGAGTCTCGTCGGTTTCGTTCAAGCGTTCGTGGTCGACTTGGTAAACTTCCTGCAACAGTTTGCCGTTTGATATGTTATACAACCCTTTCTCCGTCCAGAGCAATTTTCCGTTTGGACTCATAGTGCCGTAACGACTCGGGATATTTTTAATGGTTTGAACGGTGCTCAGTCCGTTTTGCTCTACACTAAAAATAGAAGCCTCGCTGGGGACCTCTTCGCCTTGCGAAAAAACTAGCAGTAGTTTGCCATCAGAGTTGGTCGAAAGTGTGGAGTCAGGAAGGGAATTAGGAGCGGAAAAGGCGGGCTTGGTTTTTGGGTTCGCCGACTGAAGATCCAGCACGTCTGTGAATCTGATGCGGCCCTCACGCAAGGGCGACAGCAGAGCGATTCGCGAGGAGTTGCCAAGAAAGGCGAAAGCATCTCCACGAAGCTCCGAAGGCTGTGAATAATCACCCATCCCGTGTTGGATACGAAGATTCCACACCTTAATGTTTGCCCCTTGCACCAGCGCGACTTCGTCAGCGGCAGGCAACGCTACCAGCTTCCAGTTGTGAGTTAAGGCGTTTTCAAAAAGTACAGGCTCCTCGCGTACAAGCGCCTGGGTCAGCACGTCCCAAGCTTGGAGGGTTGCAGACTTAGGCGATTGGTATGAAACAGTGACGAGCAGTTTGGCGTTGGGTAAATAAGCCAGATCGCTCCAGTTCCGGCTGCCAGGGGGTAGCTCTCGCTCTCCGAGTACAGTCCCGCTTTTTACCTCAATTCGGCGCCAAGAGCCTGCCTGGAGGTACAGCAGGGATTTCGCTTCTGGCATCGCCAAAATGCGTCTAGTGCCGTGCATGTTCTTAGACGAGGTAAGGTGTCCATTTTTACTCAACGAATGCACTTCCTTCCCAGTGGCGCCAGAGAGCAAAACCATATCGCCATTTTGTGGCAGCAGGGCGACGTCGGTTTGCGATGAAAAGGAAGCGAAGGCTCGCCCGTCTCCATCGCGCTTCCAACGAAGCTGATCGGTTTTAAGATCAAATAGAAAAACGCCGCCACCCTCCACTGAGCTCATTAAAAGACTCTCGCAATCGGCACTAAACTCCAGCGCGACTTGCTTTACCAAAGGGCCATCTGCCACCGCCACGGAAAGTGATTTCTCCAGTTGTCCGCTGGTTAAGTTCCAGACCTCTACCCGCGCACGTGCGCCAGTTTGCGGCATCTCTTTGGGTCGTGAGCGATACAACGCCAAGCGCTTTCCATCCGCGGAGAGAGTCATCCCAGTTTTGAGCTCTGACATTTCTACGACGGCGATCAGGGTGCTAGTTCCTTTGATCACATCCATCCAGCGCAACTCGCCATTGGTCAGCAGGGCGAGCAGAATGTGGGCTCGGGTCGGGTGGCCAATGCATTCGACAAACCCGCTTGAGCTCGGTGCCGAGTGAGACCAATCGGCGCTATCCAAGCGCTTGGTAAGATACCACCAGCGGCCGTCTCGCAGATCCTCGGGTACGTGCATGAGGGCATGGCGCATTTCCTCTCCGGCTACATCACGTTCGGCGGACTCTGCGATCGCGATTTGAGCGTCCACGGCTGCGCCTCTGGCGATGAGCTTTTCCGCCCGCGCCTGCTCCGCATTTTCAAGTGCGAGGCGCGCTTGTTCCGTTGCCCTGAGTGCGTTGGCTTGAGCCTCGTGTTCGCTCTTTGAGAGGCGTACTGCTGAATTTGTCGCGCCCAGCATTGAGAGCACAAGGACTACGGAGAGCACTCGGTGCCTTCCTATAAAAAGCCATACGAGCCTTCCAAAAGATGCTGCCTCCGCGCTCGTTGCGAAGCCTCGCAAATACGCATCAATATCATCGTTCAACTGCTCGACACTGGCGTAGCGCTTCTTTTTTTTGAGTGCCATTGCTTTCAGCACAACGGCCTGCAAAGCCTTTGGAACGCTCGAGCGCTTCGCCTCAAGTCCGACATTGTGGGTGTCGTCTCGCGGCGAAATCAGAGGGTTTAATTCGCCTCTTTTTACCTTGGATAAAACCTCCTCCAAAGATTTCCCCTGGACTGGAGCACGCAGTGTCAAACTGGCAAACAACACGGCGCCCAACGCATAAATGTCACTCCTCTCGTCCAGTAGGTCACCCTCCGCCTGTTCGGGAGACATGTACTGTGGAGTCCCCTCGACATAGTGCTGCTGAGGATCGGACTCTCCGCTGGTCTCGCACATTTGTCCAAGACCTTGAATTTTCTGAGCCAACCCCCAGTCCATGACCAACACCTCACCGTATTCCCCAACCATCACGTTGTCCGGCTTGATGTCTCTGTGCAGATAGCCTTTAGCGTGCGCGAAGGCGACTGCATGGCAAACTTTTTGAAAGATCGATAGCAGTCGCTGCAATGTGAATTCAGCCAACGTCTCGGAGGAGCGCGTGCGCAGCTTTTCGATAATCGTCTGCAGGGTTTGCCCTCGAATCAGCTTCATCGAATAGAAGGGCTGCCCGTTGAGATCCTCGCCGATATTATGAATCGGGACGATGTTAGGATGCGCCAAGGCAGCCAGCACTTTGGCTTCCTGTAAAAACTGCGACCTCTGCTCGGCGTCTCTCGACCCGATGACTTTGACTGCAACGATCCGACTGAGTACGGCGTCCTCAGCGCAGTAAATGCGACCCATACCACCCCTCGCGATTTCTTTGCCCAGAGTATATGTTTTTTGAATCGGCGCTAAATCCGTCGCCGCTAATTCGTGTGCGTTAGCTTGATATGCGATCGTCTTCTCGATGAAGTCCGGAACTGGAGCGGGCTTTCCGGGGGAGTCGCCCCGTGAGGTCTGGGCTTGATCTCCGGACGGCAGAGTTTCACGCACTACATTTTGGACAGACCCCCCCTCCAAATGATTAGTTTCGGATCTTCTCCAGCGTGACATAGCGATTTGGTGTTGAACGGAACGCAGAACGTTTTCACCCAATCCTTGGCCTCGCGCGGGCGGCATCAACGCTGGGGGGCGCTTTGGATGCAACGACCAAAAACACTGCTGGCTTATCGACGAGGATATTACGCTTCAGAACCAAATGCGGCAAGGCGATGTTGCTTTAATGCGAATTTAGCGAACGGGAACTTCGCTCGGAACTGGAGGGAGCAGGTTTTTTTGATTTTTGTTCCTTGGTTTGAGAAAGTTCCTTGGTTTGTCAAACAGCGAATGTCTCTACGGCGGAATCTAGCGTCGTAACTTTTACAATCAAAAATTTACACCACTAGGAACGTCACGAATACTTTCGCACGCTATGCTCCCTCATTCAGACCTTCTTCAACTTAAACGTTGGAACACGCCGACTATTTATAATGGATGGGAGCAGATCACCAAACGTGATCCTGCCGCTGATGCCTTCAACCTAGAGGAAACCCGCGACTTCATGCCGCAAATGGGGCCGATGGTCGGCTACGCTGTAACGGTTGTGATTGAGCCAAGTAACAAGGCGCACCGCGAAGCGAATCCGAATGCGTGGGATGAATATCGCCGCTACATTGCCGGGGTTCCCGGGCCGAAGATCGTGTGCATTCAGGATCTCGATAAACCGCGCACCATCGGCTCTTTCTGGGGGGAGGTCAGTAGTAACATGCACCGCGCTTTGGGTTGTGTGGGCACCATTGTGGATGGCGCAATTCGAGATGTGGACGAGATGACCAACGCGGGATTTAAAGCCATAGCGCGAAGGCTTTGCGTTGGTCATGCGCATGTGCATCCCGTGCGCTGGAACTGTGAGGTGGAGGTGTTCGGGCGAAAAGTTTCTCCTAGGGATCTTATTCATGCCGACAAGCACGGGTTTATAGTCCTCTCGCCGGGGGAGGAGTCGATGATTCTCGAAGCCGCACGCTTTATGGATGCCAATGAATGTCAGACTGTAATTCCCGCTGCCCGAAACGCAGCGGGTCGTTCTACGGAAGAAATCCTTGTCAGTTTATCCGATGCTGGGGCGCAGTTTGGAAAAAACGCGCAGGCTAAGTTTCAGCGCCGTGGTGAATGGTAGTCTTCAGCAATCTCCTTTTTATGCGCACATTTCTTCTCCTCTTAGTGCTCTCCTGCGTAAGCGTTCAAGCCGCCGAGCCGCTTCTCACAAAACAAGATCTCTTCGTCAGTGGCGAAGATCCCGCGTACAACGTGTACCACATTCCCGGGATTGTCGTGACCGCCAAGGGGACGGTGCTTGCGTGGTGTGAGGCGCGGAAACGTCCCTCCGGTGTCTCTGATTGGGATGACATTCGCATTCTGCTACGTCGAAGCACGGATGACGGCAAAACTTGGAGCGCCCCGAAAAGTATCGCCGATGTACCGGGGCCCAAGGCAAAGAACCCAGCTGCGTTACAGATGAAGAATGTGGATCCAAACGATGTGACGTATAACAACCCGGTGCTCATTGCGGATAAAAGTGGGGCGGTTCACATGCTGTTTTGCCTCGAATACATGCGCGCTTTTTATCAACGAAGCGATGATGACGGAGTTTCGTGGAGCACCCCAATTGAGATCACCAGCGCGTTCGACGGCTTCAAAAAGAACTACGATTGGAAGGTGCTCGCAACAGGGCCCAATCACAGCATCCAACTGAAAACCGGCCGCCTCTTGGTTCCCGTCTGGTTGTCCACGGGCACAGGCTCAAACGGGCACCACCCCAGCGTCTCCGCAACCATTTACAGCGATGACTCCGGCAAGTCCTGGCACGCGGGCGACATCGCCGTTCCCGCCACAGAAGAGTGGGACGACCCGAATGAGACCGTCGCTATCGAGCTCAACGATGGGCGCGTCATGCTCAACGTCCGCAGCCAATCTAAAGCACATCGTCGCCTCACCACCACCAGTCCCGACGGCGCCACTGGCTGGACCACTCCGAAGTTTGATGACGCCCTCCTCGAACCGATATGCATGGCAGGAATCGTGAGGTACGCTTTTGGTGAGCAGAACCTCATTCTTTTCTCAAATCCGCACAATTTGGAGAAGGCAAAGGGCAAAGCCGAGCCTGGTAAAAATCGCGACCGCAAAAACGTCTCGGTCAAAATCAGTCGGGACGAAGGCCAAACGTGGCCCGTCAACAAGACCATCGAAGCGGGTGCGAGTATGTATTCAGACATCGCCGTGACGCACTCCGGTACAATTCTGTGCTTTTATGGACGCAGTGGTGAAGCTCAGGGACTGGCTCCCGGATTGGCGGCCTTCGCGGGCGGACGCCTCACGGTTGCGCGCTTCAATTTGGAGTGGCTTACTGCGCCGTAAGTTGTGGGTAGGGGGACGTCTGTGGGGTTTGGCGGGCAGGGGAATCTCGCTTTTTAAGATTTTCTAAAAGGAGCGCTTAAAAAGCCAAAGACTGTCGACGCTTTTGGGTTGATTGAAAGTGTCGACAGTTTATGGCTCCTAGAATGACCTCCCGTATCCCTCCAATCTCGCTCGCCCGCCGGAACCTCGCCTCCGAGGTCGTTTCCTCGCTGCGCTCAGAGATCATTTCGGGAAAACTCGAACCTGGAATCTCACTTGCTGAGCCCGTTCTTGCTAAAAGGTTTGGATTTAGTCGTGCACCGATCCGGGAGGCTTTGATTGAGTTGGAGCGCGAGGGGCTTGTGGAGTTTCAGGCTACTGGACGCACGAGAGTGCGACTTCTTGTGGAAAACGACTTCCTTGAAATTCGCGACGCGCGAGTTGCTCTGGAAAGTATGGGAGCGCGGCGCGCGGCAGCCCGCTGGACTTCTGTAGATACGGCGTGGATCGAGTTGAACCTTACGGCTCAAGCCAATGCATCGACCCTTGCGGAGCTGAGTGGTTTGGATATTGAACTCCACGAGTATGTGATGCTTCGTGGGGATAATAAGCGTGTCCTAGTGCTCTGGCAGAGCATTCGCTGGCAGTTTGAGATGTGCCTTGCGAAACTGCATCGCAATCAACAAAGCCTCGCCTTCGAGCCTCGCCAAATCACAGTCAACGCGCATCGCCGCTTGTTGGGAGCGCTGGCGTCGGGGAGTCCGGAGAGAGCGGCTCAAACCATGGCTGCGCACATCGAGGACTCCATGGAATGGGTGCCGATCTACAACCAAGCCTTTGAGGCGGTATTGGACTAAAGGCTGGGAGGAATTCTATCATGCGCGTGCACTCAATTGGATGTGGAAACGAGCGACTGATCCGCTCTCTAGGTCTTGCGTGGCTCTTGTTTTCCTGCGCGGCGCGCGCCGAGGTGCAGTCTGCGAAGGATGAATTTAGGGATCGCGTTCAACCCATTTTAAAAGAGTACTGCATCACCTGCCATTCCGCTAAAAAGCAGAAGGGCGACTTGGACTTGGAGCGCTTCCATGACTTGGCTGATGTTAAGGCAGATCCCATTGTCTGGGAACATGCTTTGGAGCAGATTCGCGACAAGGAAATGCCGCCCAGGGACAAGCCGAAGCCCACTCCTGAACAGTTCCAGGTCCTCACTCACTGGTTGCAGGGCACCCTTGATGAAATCGCCTTCGCAAGTGCTGGTGATCCTGGTCCAGTCATTTTGCGACGCCTTTCCAACATGGAATACACCTATTCGGTGAGAGACCTCACCGGGGTGGTCAGTTTGGATCCTGCCAAAGAGTTTCCCGTCGACGGTGCAGCAGGCGAAGGATTCACAAATGTAGGAGCAGCCTTGGTGATGTCTCCCTCATTGTTGGGGAAATTTTTGGATGCCGCGAAGAACGTCGCTTCGCATGCGGTGCTTACTTCGGAGGGAATCTGGTTTTCTGAAAGCGTCTCTACGCGTGATTGGACTAATGAAATCCTCGCAAATATCCGAGCGTTCTACGCACGTTTTTCAACTGATGGAGCTGCCACTAAGGTCGAGCAGCAGGGGATTAAATTAAATGCCGATTCTGGGGGGCGGATTCCCTTGGCTAAATATCTTGCAGCCCTTCAGGGAAAAGAAAATGCGTCTGGTTTGAGTGCCCGATATCTCGAGACCCTGCGCGCGGCCCTCAATGGAAAACAGCCTTCCCAACTTCTTGATACGCTGAGAGCCAAATACGCTGCGGGAACTTTGCAAGCCGCTGACATCGAACCGTGGCAACAAGCGTTGTGGAAACTCAACAGCATTGGTCACCTTGGAAAAGTGGATGGTCCCAAGTCATGGATGGAGCCGGTGACCCCACTCACGGCGAAGCATGAAATTAAACTGAAGCTCGCCCCGCCGGCTGATGGCGGTGATCTCACTCTTTACCTCTCCACGAGTGATGCAGGCGATGGCAACGCGCAGGACTTTGCCCTTTGGGAAGACGCCAGACTCGTCGTCGCAGGGCGCCCTGACTTACGCCTGCGGGACGTGCGTGCCGCTTTGCAGCAGCTCGCGGCCCGTCGACTGGAAGTGATCGCCTCGCTGGAAAGTTGCCTTGCGGCTGCCCACGAGGCGGAGTTTGAAAAGAGCCGTACGGATGTCGCAAAGCTAGCGGTCAAACACGGTGTCTCGGAGGCGCTACTCACAGATTGGCTGCGCTACTTGGGTATTGGGACGGCTGGAGAGGTGAATTTGGGCCCGTTACTCACCACGAAAATGGAGAGCACGCCTGACTACAACTTTGTCAAAGGTTGGAAAGGGGACGCAGCATTCAGCATTCAAGCAAACTCCTCGGATCAAACGGTGCGTCTGCCCGGGACGATGAGGCCACATAGCATCGCCGTTCATCCTTCAGCGAAGCTTGCGGCGATCATTGCGTGGAAAAGTCCCATCGAAGGAACCTTGCAAGTCACTGGGAGCGTCCAAGACGTGCACACGGGCTGTGGAAATGGAATCACTTGGGAGCTTC
>Ga0114971_10002507_pt1 | contig 12639 bp, 12 predicted proteins | sample M_140625_MF_Meta_FD_87320 | JGI IMG/M metagenome (GOLD analysis project Ga0114971, IMG submission 87320) | Freshwater microbial communities from Lake Montjoie, Canada to study carbon cycling - M_140625_MF_MetaG | ecosystem: Environmental > Aquatic > Freshwater > Lake | place: Lake Montjoie... | reverse complement strand
GTGCCCGGATTCCTCGCGCAGCATGACCACCCGCTGCTGGCGGCGCTGACCATGTCCTCCGAAATATTGTCGATCGAGGACTGGGTGCTGCCAGGCCGAGTTGTGCCGGCAGTGCGAGACAAGCAGGACTTCATCGAGCGCCTCACCCGCGCGGTGAACGCCGCATCCCCTTCAGACGATGCCTTCGTGACGTGGGGCTACCACAGCGCCTTCTTCGGGCCGCTCACCAAGGCCGTCCTCGACGGCATCAGCACCACGAAGCCGATCATCGTGTGGTCGCGCTCTTGTCACGAGATGACATTCAACACAGCCACGATGCAGCGCGCGGGCATCACCGACGTTGTATTCGAGACTTTCTCCGCATCTGCCAAGGAGCAATCCAGCATGGCGGACGGGCATTTCTGGGAACAGGGCCTGTTCGCGGTCCTACCGCACGTCGCCAATTTCGCCGCCTCACCGCAGCGGTTGCGGGCCGGACTCGAGCTGACGCGCGACTATATGCATGCCAAGGGAATCACACTCGGCAACGAGCCGGGCGGCATCATGGCGAAGCCGGTGCAGGATGGCGTAAACACTGTGTTCTCAAGCCCTGACATGCCATTCCGCTGGTCATTCATGGTCGATGCCAAGAGCATGGTGACGAAATACCCGGATGACCAGCAGGTCATCACGCAATCGCAGCAGCTTGCCTCATGGTATGGCGGCATGACCAGCCTGGCGCCGATGCAGGCCAAGCTGTTCGCCGATGGCGCCATCTATTCGCAACTGATGCAGGTGCGCCAGCCCTACCTCGACGGCCACAAGGGTGAATGGATGATGGATGAGCCCGCCTTCGCACGCGGCTTCCGCATCTACTGGGATGCGGGTTACCAGATCCACATCCATGTCAACGGCGATGCTGGCCTCGACCGGGTGCTCGATACGCTGGAAGCCAATCTGCGCCGCAGCCCGCGCCAAGACCACCGCACCGTTCTCGTGCACTTCGCCGTGAGCAGCACCAACCAGGTGGCACGCATCAAATCGCTGGGTGCCATCGTCAGCGGCAATCCTTACTATGTCGCGGCACTTGCTGATCAGTATGGCAAGGTGGGGCTCGGCCCCGAGCGCGCCGATGAGATGGTGCGTCTCGGCGACCTCAACAGGGCAGGCATCGCGTGGTCGCTGCATTCCGACATGCCGATGGCACCGGCCGATCCGCTGTTCCTGATGTGGTGTGCTGTCAACCGCCTCACCGTTTCGGGCCGCATCGCCGGGCCTGATCAGCGCGTGAGCGCCGAACAGGCGCTTCGCGGCGTTACCATCGAAGCTGCATACTCGCTGAAACTCGAGAACGAAGTGGGCACCATCAGCCAAGGCAAGCGCGCCAATTTCACCGTGCTCGCCGCTAACCCCCTCAACGTCGATCCGCTCAGGATAAGGGACATTGCGGTGTGGGGCACAGTGATGGAGGGCCGTGTACTGCCCGCCGCGCAACCGCAAGCAAAGAGGACCGAGCTTTCGCCACTGGCGCCCGGCAATCCGGATTTCCCGCGTGAGGCACTGCGCCATGCCCTCAAGGTGGCTCACGCCTTCGACTGATTGTGGCGGAGAAGTGGCCAGTGCGTTGAGGAGCAATTTTCAGCTTGCTGACGAATTGTCTTGCATTGCTAGGCAGAGCTACCTATATCCGGGTCATCGAATTTTGGCCTGATGGCTCAGCCTCGCGCGTTTGACGCAGCGGATCTCCCCCACTCTTCCAGAACATCGGTGACCGGACCTGCAATTCCGCAGTTCGTTCGTTTTTCTCTCTTTCTATCTAAGGATCTACTGTGCAAACAGGTACTGTTAAGTGGTTCAACGCCCAGAAGGGCTTCGGCTTCATCGAACCCGTGGGCGGTGGCAGCGATGTGTTCGTTCACATCAGCGCCGTCGAGCGCGCCGGCATGACTGGTCTCAACGAAGGCCAGAAGGTCTCGTTCGAGATCGTGACCGACAAGCGTAACGGCAAGTCGTCCGCAGACCGCCTCCAGGCGGCCTGATCATCATCCAGGACCTTTTTCCCGCGAGCCACGGATGTACTGGTGGCGGGTTGAGGGAATCGAGGAGCGCCGGTGTCCGCACCGGCGCATTCTTTTTGAGCCGATCTTCCTTCGAGAAAGGTGACGCACCGTGAGAATTTTCGTCAAAGACAACAACGTCGACCAGGCCCTGCGCTTCCTTAAGAAGAAGATGCAGCGCGAAGGCCTGCTGCGCGAGATGAAGGCCCATAGCTTCTACGAGAAACCCTCGGAAAAGCGGGTACGCGAAAAGGCCGAGGCCATCCGCCGCGCCCGCAAGCTGGCACGCAAGAAGGCACAGCGCGAGGGTCTGATCCCGATGCCGAAGCCCAAGCCCCGTCCGGTGCGCCCGTCCAACCCCTTCGCCTTGTCAGCCGCCCCCAAGACGCCCGCAGCCTGATCACTTCGACAGATCGGCTTCCCGGAAAATTTAATTTTTCCGGGCCGCGCTGCGCTGCTATTTTGGCGTTACGGCGCCTTACCGGCGCGGCAGGAGAACCGAGCATGCGGATCACGAGGGCAGTCTTGCTGGGAGGAGTGGCTCTTGGCATCGCCTCTGGCGCAGCCCTTGCCGATGGCACCGTCGACATCGACAAGCTTGCCACCCAGGTGGCCCCTGTGCTGCCGCCAGGCACGCGCCTGATGACCATCACACAGACGCCGCAGCCGGAAGTCCCCGGCCTTCCCCTGTCTACCAAGGACAAGGCCCGAATGGTTCCCAATGCCACGACCATCCGCATTCTCCCGGCGACCGACGCGCCCGCCGAGGGCTCAGTCTCGTGGTCCGGCTACACGCGAGCCGGGGTTGTCTATCACGGCGCCAACTAACAGCCTCCGCGGGTTGAAACCCGAAGCCGGAGAGTGCAAAAGGCGGCTGTAACCGCCGCCCTCGTCTGGAACATCACATGCAGCCTCATTCCAACATCGTGACCGCCCTGCGCAGCGGAGACCGCGCTTCGGCCCTGGCGGAGCTCGAGAGGCTTCTGGCATTCGATCCCCACGACAGCGATCTCCTTGGATTGAAGGCCCTGGCCATGGCGATGAACAGCCAGACCGCCCAGGCACTGGAACTTGCACGTCAAGCCGTTAGCGACGCGCGCACCCCGGCACAGCGCATCAAGCATGCCGGTAACCTCGCCCGGCTGATAGCCAGTTCCGGGCGAAAGGACGAGCTCGCGGGCATCACAGGTATGGATCTCCCCCGCCTCGAACTGCTCAAGGATGACGAGTTCGATGCGGCCGCACTCGAGAATCTTTGTGCATCGCTGCTTCTTGCGGGTCAGGACAATTTCGTGGCCGGATATTTGTTGCCGGTGCTGGACCGGCCCACCGCCGGATGGGACATTGAACAGCTGTGGCTGAAGGCCGCACACGGCGCCGGGCAAAACGAAAGACTGTTTGCCCGCATCAATGCATCGGACTACCGCTGGCGCGACAAGCCCGAAGCCATGGCACATGCTGCGATCGCGGCCGACGTCTTGCAGCGCGAGGCGGATGCCAAGCGCTTCTACAGTTCCTACCTTGCATCAGCTCCCGCCTATGCCGCACCGCGCCTGCCGTCGCAGATTCTCACAGTGATCGAGATCGCAGCAGATCCCGCCATAGAGACGCTGGCCTCACCCGCCATGGAACAGCACTTCACTGGCAACTTCCCCAGTCAGCTCGTCAAGGCCTGTGCCGACCGTTACCGTTTCCTCTCTGTTTTCGCCGGCAGCCCGGCGCGTTCGCTTGCCTCCGAAGTCGGAGCGCACGAGCCGGCCATCATTCTCAACAATTGCGTCAATGGCGAAAACCTGAAGCGCGGCGAACTGGCAAAGGTTGAGGCACAAGAAAGTGCACTGGGACTGCCCGTCGTGAATGCGGCGCAACAGGCCCTTCACTGCACGCGCGTTGAAACCGCTGACACGCTGCGCGGCGTTGCCAACCTGATTGTGCCGAAATCAGTGCGCTTCCGCCTTGAGGCGCATCTGTTCGATTCACTTCGCCGGGGCATCAGGGAACTGTTCCCATTCCCTGTCATCCTCCGCTCGGTTGGCCAGCAGGAGGGCGCCAACATTCATCTCGCGCGCAACGACGCCGAACTCAATACAGCCCTTACCGAACTGCTGGATATCGGCTGCAAGGATTTCTACGCAATCGAATATGCAGGCGTCGAACATAAGAACGGGTTCTTCCGCCGGATACGCGCAGCCTTCGTGGACGGGACGCCGACCCTGATCCGCGGCGACTATGACGACCAGTGGATGGTGCGCGGACGCAAGTTCCACCGCATCCTCGATCACTATCGACGCGACAGGGCGCTGTTCGACACGGCCAACGCCGTGGTCGAGCAACCCGAGCGCATTGGCGAGGCCGCGTGGCATGCACTCCTAGAAGTTGGCCGCCGCATTCCGCTGGACGTGTTCGGCATGGACTTCGATGTCGATGATGAAGGTCGCGTTGTGTTCTTCGAGTCGAACGCCACCATGTTGCTCCTCTCCAACGCGCCGAAGGATCTTGACTATCCTCAGGACGCCCAGCAGGCCTTCCTGAAGTGCCTCGACACGTTATTCCGCAAGCGCGCTGGCCTCTCGCTGCAATAGCGGCTCGCCACGCGACGGCCGGTGTCCGCGCAATCGTGTGAGAAGTTAAACAAACTTGTAAAAGTGGCGCTCCCTGCGGGAGTCGAACCCGCCTTTGCAACGTGAGAGGCTGCCGTCCTAACCGATAGACGAAGGGAGCTCTCCGAGGAATGGGCACCCTATATAGGGGCTCTCAGGCCAGTGCAAGCCCTTCAGGGACCCGCGGCGATGCGGGAAATGATGGCGTTTTTCCTGACATCCACGACGATCACCTCGCGGCCGGTGTTGATGACCAGACGGTCGCCGTCGAGGGCCGTGGTGCGGATGTCGGCATTGGCGGGGAGGCCAAGATTGAGGGTCTGTGGTGGTGGTTCGGGCTTGGGCGGGGCCTTGTGGTTGGCCTTCCAGATAATACCGACGATGAGCGCCACGAACAGCAGCACCAGAACCACGCCCATGATATAGACCAGCCGGAGCAGGCGGCGGGTTGCGGGGGGCAGTTCTGTCGACGTGGCATCGCCTGCCTGCAATGGATCGGTTTCGCTCATGTCAGTGCCTTCACAACTCCTCGAAACCAGCGCCGCCGAAGCCTCGCGCCTCGACAAGGCGCTGGCCGCAGCCTTTCCTGACGTGAGCCGCGCGCGGTTCCAGGCCCTTATCGCGGAAGGCGCCGTGTCTGTCGAGGGCGAGACCGTGAGGGAGGGACGACACAAGGTGAAACCGGGTGACACACTGCGCGTTATCCTCCCGGAAGCAGCGCCTGCCCTGCCGCTGGCAGAAGCCATGGCACTGCGCATCAGCTACGAGGACAAGGACCTCATCGTGATCGACAAGCCCGCCGGACTGGTGGTGCACCCGGGTGCCGGCAATGAGACCGGCACGCTGGTGAACGCCCTGATCGCCCATTGCGGCGACAGCCTGTCGGGCATCGGCGGAGTGAGGCGTCCGGGCATCGTCCACCGCCTTGACAAGGATACAAGCGGCCTGCTGGTGGTGGCCAAGAATGACAAGGCGCATCACGGCCTGTCGGATCAGTTCGCGGCGCATGGCCGTGACGGCAGGCTCGAGCGGAGCTACCTCGCCATCGTCTGGGGAGTGCCGGAACGGCGGCAGGGCATCATTTCGGCACCGATCGACCGCTCGACCGCCAATCGGCAGAAGATGGCTGTCTCCAGGGGGGCGAATGCCCGCGAGGCGGTGACCCACTACGAGGTGCTGGAAACGCTGGGAAAGCCGCCCGTGGCGAGCCTCCTGCGCTGCGTGCTGGAGACAGGACGAACCCACCAAATCCGCGTCCACATGGCCCATATCGGAAATCCACTGCTGGGCGATGGGGTCTATGGATCAGGCTTCCGGACCTCCGCGAAGAAGCTTTCGGAAGATGCAGCAGCAGCGCTTAACGCATTGAATAGGCAAGCCCTTCACGCCACCAGCCTGGGGTTCGAACATCCTATTTCGGGCAAGCAAATGCAGTTCGAAAGCCCGGCACCAGAGGATTTTGCAAGGCTCCTCGGCGCGCTGCGCTTGAACAACACGCAAGCGTGACTATCTGTAACTGCTCCGGTGTCTTATTTCTTGCGTAATTGTCCGGTAAGAATAGCCCTCAGACAGGAAAGGCTTTGAAACATGGCTAGGACCACTTCCCTCCCCGCAATCGCGTCGGGCGAAGCCGGTCTGCAGCGCTATCTGCAGGAAATCCGCAATTTCCCAATGCTGCAGCCGGACGAGGAATTCATGCTCGCCAAGAGCTGGAAGGAACACGGCGACAAGCAGGCGGCTGAGAAGCTGATCACCTCGCACCTTCGCCTCGTGGCCAAGATCGCCATGGGCTATCGTGGCTATGGCCTGCCCATCGGTGAGGTCATCTCAGAGGGCAACGTCGGCCTCATGCAGGCGGTAAAGAAGTTCGAGCCGGACAAGGGGTTCCGCCTCGCCACCTATGCCATGTGGTGGATCAAGGCCTCGATTCAAGAGTTTGTTTTGCGTTCCTGGTCGCTTGTGAAGATAGGCACCACCGCAAACCAGAAGAAGCTGTTCTTCAACCTGCGCAAGGTGAAGAGCCAGATCGAGGCACTGGAAGACGGCGACCTGCGCCCCGACCAGGTGGAACTCATTGCCAAGAAACTTGGTGTGACCGAGGCGGACGTGGTGTCGATGAACCGCCGCCTTGGTGGCGACACGTCGCTCAACGCCACCGTCCGCGAGGATGGCGAAGGCGAATGGCAGGATTGGCTGGTTGACGAGTCTGACAACCAGGAAGAAATGCTCGTCCAGTCGGAAGAGCAGTCGATGCGCCATGGCCTGCTGCAGGACGCAATGGAAAAACTGACTGACCGCGAGCGCCGTGTCTTCGAGGCCCGCCGCCTGCAAGACGACCCTTCGACGCTGGAAGATTTGAGCCAGGAATTTGGCGTATCGCGCGAGCGCATCCGCCAGATCGAAGTACGCGCCTTCGAGAAGGTGCAGAAGGCCGTGAAGAATGCCTCGCAACGACTGCTTGCGCCGAAATCGCTGCCGGCACCGACCGCGTAAGCAACTGCTTCCAGACAAAGAACATCAGCATGGCCGGGTTTGACCCGGCCATCGCTTTTGGTGGCGACCAGAAGAGAACCGGCAGACCTACTGGAAGAATCCCTTCGCCCGCGGCGTGGCAAAGAAAATCTGCACGGCCCAGATGCTGTCGCCCCGCTGGATGACGCCGGTCGACACGAAGGCGAAGCTGCGGTTCACCATGTTCTTGCGGTGCGAGGAACTCTCCACCCATTGCTGGAAGAGTGCGCGTGCCTTGGCATCGTCGACGGGCGTGTCCTGCGTATCGCGTGCGGCATTCTCGCCGATCGAGGGATACTTCGTCACGTCACCGACGAAGGCCGCCATGCGACCCTGGAAACTCGCGCCGGTGGACGATGAGTGGCCCATGAAATCATGCAGCATCATGTCGGCTGCATGGGCGCGGGCCGCCTCCTTGAAGGCGGCATCGGCCGTGACCGGGGTCTTGCCCTTCTCCGCACGATAGGCATTGAGCAGCCCAACCAGTTCGGCCTCGAGATCCGCACGATACGTCGAACCTTTCGGAGGGTGTGCGGCGAGGCCCTTGGCAAAATCGAGATAGGGCCCGGCGAGGGCTGACCCCGCACCGGCAGTCAAGCTGAGCAGGCCGAGGCAAAGCCTCCGCCGGGTCCGGTCAGGGCGCATCAGTCAAGACTCCATGAACCATTGTAGACAATTTAGGGTTGTTAATCATAGTCATATACACGCAATAAGAGTTCACCCGCCAGGATCGAGCCAGATTCGGGAGCGGGACAATGCGCACAAATCTGGTCCGATTCGGGAAGCTTCGTCTTCCCGTGAACATTTCGCAGCCGGGATGGCTCATGGCGTCTTCGGCTGTGGCAGGGCTATCCGGTGGTTTCGTCACCGTTTCGCAGGGCATTTGGGCAGGAGCGGGGCCGGCCTTGCAAGCCGGATTGGCGGCAACGCTACTCGCGGCCGGAACGCTGGCGGCAGGTCTTTCTCCGCGCTCGCAGCCCATCAAACGGCCAGCGGCCGGGTTGGTCAGCAGGCCGTCGCTCATGGAGAGGGCTTCGCGCCTCTTCGACAGTGATGCGCGCGCGTCCGTCATTCTCTGCGAACTCACTGGTCTCGCCTGGACCAGCCGCAACCAGTGTGTCGAAGCGGCACAAATGGCATTCGAGGAAGCGCAAGAGCGCCTCTCCGCCAGCCTTCCGCAGGGCGCATTGGCCGCACAATGGAACGACGAACACTTCGTGGTTCTGCTGCCCGCCAGCAGCGATCCGATGACCGCGCTGAGCTTGGCGCGCGACCTTTGCGCCGCGCTCACCACAGGCCCCGCATTTGCAAACCTCTCGACCGCCGTCACCTGCCATGCCGGCATCGCGCTGGCCCCAACCGATGGAACACGCCTGTGCGAGTTGGTGAACAACGCAGAACTCGCACTGGCCGAAGCGCGGCGACAGGGAAAGCCGGGCTACGGATTCTATGCGCCGGGCATGTCGGCAGCAGCGGACAGGCGCTCCGCTCTGCAGCGGGCCGTACGCGATGCAGTAAAGAGTGATGCGCTACGACTCGAACTGCAGCCGGTCTATGCCATGCGCAGCGGCGAACTCACCGGCTTTGAAGCCTTGATCAGGCTGCATGACCAGGAGCTCGGACAAGTTCCGCCATCGGAGTTCATTCCGCTTGCCGAAGAGGCGGGGCTCATCGTCGACATCGGCGAATGGGCGCTGGAGGAGGCTTGCCGCGTGGCCGCACAGTGGCCGCCACACCTTGTCGTCGCCGTCAATCTTTCGCCCGCTCAATTCCACTCAGGCACGCTGATCACCACGACGCGCAGGGCCTTGCAGCGCCACTCGCTGCCCGCCTACCGCCTCGAGGTGGAGATCACCGAGGGCACGCTGATGGCCGACAGTGAGCTGGTGCTGGGCCAGTTGCGCCGCTTGCGCGACATGGGCGTCGGCGTGGCACTCGACGACTTCGGAACCGGCTACTCGAGCCTTTCCTACCTCTGTAAGTTCCCCTTCTCGAAGCTCAAGATCGACAGGAGCTTCGCCGCGGCCCTCGACCACTCAGCCTCTGCCAAGAATGTTCTCCGCGCCATCGTCAGGCTGGGTCATGGCCTCGGCATGACAGTGACGGCCGAGGGGATCGAGACGCAACGTCAGCTCTCCTTGCTGCGCGACATCGGTTGCGACCTCGCCCAGGGTTACCTGCTGGGCCGACCGGCGCCATTGAGCGATCTTGCGGCGATCATCCTGGGGAACTTCGCGCAGCAGCTTGCCCGCCGCCCCAGGCCGGCGCGCCGGAGTGCCGCTTGAGCGCTGGCGCTTTGCACTTTCCTCAGGACGAAGGGCAGTCTAGTTTGCGCCCGCATCAACGAACACGGGCAGCATGCGCAAGCTTTCACCCACCAAGGCGATCTCCCACGCGCTGAATTCAGTCTGGACCTATCGGCAGGTTGCCGCCCGCATCGCTGTACCGTGGTTGCCGGCGCTGCTGATCTGCGCGATTGCCCAGGTCTATTTCGGGCCACCCGACCCGATGGCCGATGAACTCACCACACCGGCCCTCGTGCAGATCGTCACGTCGATCGTATCGATCTTCGTGATCTCCGCCATGTCGGTCAGCTGGCATCGCTTCATCCTGCTGGATGAGGTGAGTCATGGCATCCGTTTCGACGGCAATTCCCGGCGCTATTTCGGAAACTACTTTCTCCTGCTGCTTGCCATGGCCGTTCCCTTTCTGCTGGCGGTCCTCATGCTGGTGCTGCTACCGGCTGCCATGACCTTCGTGGTTCCGGTCCTGCTACTGCTCTGGGGCGCCATAATGCGACTGTCAGTGAAGCTTCCGGCAGTGGCGCTTGGAAACCGCGACTACACGTTCCGTGATGCATGGGCGGTCACCTCCGGCAACTTCTGGCCATGTCTTGGTGTCCTGGTCCTGAACGGGCTGATCCTGTTCGGCGGGTTGCTTGTGCTGCTCCTGGTGGCCGGCACCATCGCCCAGGTGCAGCCGCTGGTGGCTGACGTTTTCGCCATGGTGGCCTCGCTGGTGCTGCAACTGGCCTATGCCTTCATCAACGCATCGGTGCTCACCTCGCTCTATGGTTATTTCGTCGAGCGCCGCGAGTTCTAAGGCTTGATCAAGGTCAATGGCCGGCGCGCCCGACAGGCGCAGAATTTCCGCTTCACAGTCGATCAGCGGGGGTTCCATGTCCGACATCAGTTCAGCCACGGCGAAGCCCGCCGAACCAGCCAGTACCAGACCGGCTCAGGAACAACCGGAGGAGGCCCCACCCCCTCGCCTCTCGCCGGCCCGGGCTGCGACACAATCCGGAAGCCATCCGCCACGCCTTCGAGAGCGGTGAGTTTCCTTACAAGACCCGCATGGGGAACAATCTCTATGAAGAGGAAATGGCCCGGCTGCAGGTCGAGCTCCTCAAGCTGCAGAATTGGGTGAAGGAGACGGGCGAACGCATCATCGTGTTGTTCGAGGGGCGCGACGCCGCCGGCAAGGGCGGCACCATCAAGCGCTTCATGGAGCACTTGAACCCGCGAGGGGCGCGCGTGGTGGCACTCGAGAAGCCCAACGAGCGCGAGCGCACCCAATGGTATTTCCAACGCTACATCGAGAACCTTCCGGCGGGTGGCGAGATCGTGTTCTTCGACCGCTCCTGGTACAACCGCGCCGGCGTCGAGCGCGTCATGGGTTTCTGCACGCCCAACGACTACCTTGAATTCATGCGCCAGTGGCCGGACCTCGAACGCATGCTGGTGCGCTCCGGCATCCGGCTTTTCAAGTTCTGGTTCTCGGTCACGCGCGAGGAACAATTGCACCGCTTCCTGTCACGCGAGAACGATCCGCTGAAGCAGTGGAAGCTGTCGCCCATCGACAAGGCGTCGCTGGACAAGTGGGATGACTATACCGAAGCAAAGGAGGCGATGTTCTTCTACACCGATACCGCCGACTCGCCATGGACCATCATCAAGTCCGACGACAAGAAGCGCGCGCGGCTGAACTGCATGCAGTACTTCCTCTCATCCATCCCCTACCCCAACAAGAACGCCAAGGTCGTGACGGGGCCAGACCCGCTGATCGTCGGCTCCACCGCCCATGTGATCGGTCGCGACAATCACATCATCGGCAAGACGCCGCGTCCGGGAAAGCAGAAGCGCTGATCAGCCGAAGCTTACCGCAAACTGCGGTGGGTTGCGCAGCGTCTGGTACACCACGCAATAGCGCTCGGTGAGCTTCTGCAACTGTGCCCTCTGCTCGTCGCTGAGATCACCGTCGAGATCGAAGCTGAGGCGAATGTCGCGGAAGCCGACGGGTGCGGTCTTGTCCACGCCAAGGGTGCCGCGGAAGTCGAGATCACCCTCGGCCCGCACGGTGGCGCCACGCAATGGCAGTGCGAGCGCGGTGGCCACGGCGTTGAGCGTGACGCCGGCGCAGGCAACAAGTGCTTCCAGCAGCATGTCGCCCGAACAAGCCTGCAGACCGTTGCCGCCCGTTGCTGGATGTAGCCCGGCTTCCACCAGCGCCCGGCCGGTTGCCACTGAGCAGCTGACGTTCTCTCCGAGCTTTCCCTCGGCCCGAAGGGTGATGAGCGCCTTGTCCGGCTCATCGCGATAGGCTGCCTTGATCGGAGCCTGAAGGTCCTTCAACTCCTGCGCGTCCATGCCGGTGCCCTCCTCCACAGTACGAAACAGCATAACACATCAATCCTCGAAGGGGTCCTTCATCAGGATCGTATCGTCGCGCTCCGGGCTGGTGGAAAGAAGCGCCACCGGGCACTCGATCAGCTCTTCGAGGTACTTCACGTATTTGATCGCCTGTGCGGGAAGCTGCGCCCAGCTGCGCGCGCCTGCCGTTGTGCCCTTCCAGCCCTCGAAGCTCTCATAGACGGGAACCACGCGCTTCTGCGCCTCTTCGGCAGCCGGAAAACGCTCGAGCTTGCGACCGTCGAGATCATAGCCAACGCCGACCTTGATCTCCTCGAGGCCGTCGAGCACGTCGAGCTTGGTGAGCGCAATGCCATGGATGCCGGAGGTCTTGATTGCCTGGCGCACCAGCACCGAGTCGAACCAGCCGCAACGGCGCTTGCGGCCTGTGACAGTGCCGAATTCGCGGCCGCGCTGGCCGATATATTCACCAACCTCGTTCTCCTGCTCGGTCGGGAAGGGACCGGAGCCGACGCGCGTCGTATAGGCCTTGGCGATGCCCAGCACATAGCCGATCGATGAGGGACCGAGTCCCGAACCGGCCGCTGCTTGGCCAGCCACCGTGTTCGAGGATGTCACATAGGGATAGGTGCCATGGTCGATGTCGAGAAGGATGCCCTGAGCGCCCTCAAACAGGATGCGCTTGCCGGCGGCGCGCAGGGCGTCGAGCCGTTCCCAGACGTCCTCGGCGAAGGGCAGGATCCTGGGGGCAAGTGCCAGCAGGTCGGCCGTGAGCTTGGCGGCATCGACCAGCGGCTGGCCCAGCCCCTTGCGCAGCGCATTGTGGTGCGCGAGCAGCGTGTT
>Ga0114971_10002506_pt1 | contig 12639 bp, 9 predicted proteins | sample M_140625_MF_Meta_FD_87320 | JGI IMG/M metagenome (GOLD analysis project Ga0114971, IMG submission 87320) | Freshwater microbial communities from Lake Montjoie, Canada to study carbon cycling - M_140625_MF_MetaG | ecosystem: Environmental > Aquatic > Freshwater > Lake | place: Lake Montjoie... | reverse complement strand
TTGTTCCTCAATTGCTAGTGCAGCAGTTGCAGTTACTGTAAGTCAACCAACAGCTGTTGGAGAACTTTCATCAGTTGCTTCATCAGTTTGTACTGGAAGTGGAACAACTCTTACTTTAACAAATGCTACTGGAACTATTGCTTGGCAAAAAGCGCCAGTTACAACAGGAACATTTGCTGCAGTTGCAGGAAATCTAACTACATCGTTAGCAACAGGAAATCTTACGGCTGCTACAGCTTATAGAGTTGTTGTATCTAGTGGAGTTTGTTCTACATCAACATCCAATGCTGTAATAGTTACAGTTAGTGCTAAATCTGCTGTGAAAACTATCTCAGGTGCTGGAGCTATTTGTAATGGAGGTAGTAAATTACTTACTTTAGCAACAGGTTCAATTGGTTCAATCCAATGGCAATCATACGCGAGCTCTAGTACTACTGCGCCAGCAGCAACCGATGCTAACTGGTCAGATATTAATGGAGCAACAAACCCTTCTACTTACACCGCAGCTCCTGCAACAACGACTTGGTATAGAGTGGTAGCTACAAGTGGTGCTTGTTCCTCAATTGCTAGTGCAGCTGTTGCAGTTACTGTAAGTCAACCAACAGATGTTGGAGAACTCTCATCAGCTGCTGCTTCAGTTTGTACGGGTACTGGAACAACTCTTAACTTAACTAATGCTACTGGAACTATTGCTTGGCAAAAAGCGCCAGTTACTAATGGAGTAGCAGGAACATTTGCTGCAGTTGCAGGAAATCTAACTACCACATTAGTAACAGGAAATCTTACGGCTGCTACAGCTTATAGAGTGGTAGTGACAAGTGGAGTTTGCTCTACATCAACATCTAATGTTGTAATAGTTTCAGTTAATGCTAAATCCGTTGTGAAAACTATCTCAGGTGCTGGAGCTATTTGTAATGGAGGTAGTAAATTACTTGCTTTAGCAACAGGTTCTGTAGGTACAATCCAATGGCAATCTTACGTAAGCTCTAGTCCTACTGCACCAGCAGCAACTGATGCTAACTGGTCAGATATTAATGGAGCAACAAACCCTTCTACTTATAACGCAGCTCCTGCAGCAACTACTTGGTATAGAGTGGTAGCTACAAGTGGTGCTTGTTCCTCAATTGCTAGTGCAGCTGTTGCAGTTACTGTAAGTCAACCAACAACTGTTGGAACACTTTCAGCAGCTGCTTCATCCGTTTGTACGGGTACTGGAACAACTCTTAACTTAATTAATGCTACTGGAACTATTGCTTGGCAAAAAGCGCCAATTTCTAATGGAGTACCAGGAACATTTGCTGCAGTTGCAGGAAATCTAACTACATCGTTAGCAACAGGAAATCTAACAGCAACAATAGCTTATAGAGTGGTAGTGTCTAGTGGAGTTTGTACTACATCGATATCCAATGTTGTAATAGTTACAGTTAGTGCTAAATCTGCTGTGAAAACTATCTCAGGTGCTGGAGCTATTTGTAACGGAACAAGTAAATTACTTACTTTAGCTTCAGGTTCTGTAGGTACAATCCAATGGCAATATTACGAGAGCTCTAGTCCTACTGCACCATCAGCAACTGATGCTAACTGGGCAGATAGTAATGGAGCAACAAACCCTTCTACTTACACCGCAGCTCCTGCAGCAACAACTTGGTATAGAGTAGTAGCTACAAGTGGTGCTTGTTCATCAATTGCTAGTACAGCTGTTGCAGTTACTGTAAGCCAACCAACAGCTGTTGGAACACTTTCAGCAGCTGCTTCATCCGTTTGTACAGGTAATGGAACAAATCTTAACTTAACAAATGCTACTGGAACTATTGCTTGGCAAAAAGCACCAGTTACTAATGGAGTACCAGGAACATTTGCTGCAGTTGCAGGAAATCTAACTACCATATTAGCAACAGGAAATCTAACAGCTACTACAGCTTATAAAGTTGTTGTATCTAGTGGAGTTTGTTCTACATCAACATCCAATGTTGTAATAGTTACTGTTAGTGCTGCTGCAAAAGCTACAGCCGTTACAGGGAATACAGGGGCTACTACATTAGCAACAGCTGTTTGTAGTGGAGAAAAAACTTTAGCATTAGCTACAGGTTATGTAGGTACAATACAATGGCAGTATTATAATGCAGGAACAAGTGCAACTGTAGTTACTAATACAACTACAAACGCAACTTGGACAGATATTGATAACGCTACAACTAATACGTTAAGTGCAGCTAGTTCATCAGATAGTAATGTTTGGTTTCGTGTTAAATTTACTAGCAATCCTTGTGTAATGGCCTATAGCTTACCTGTAAATGTTTGGTTTAGAACATGTAAAACTAAAATTAAAGATAATACTACAGAGTTTAAAGCTACAATTTATCCAAACCCATTTGCAGATAACTTCAAATTAGATGTTACAACTAGTAGTGTGGAAGCTCTACAAATTAAAGTTTACGATATGCTTGGTAAATTAGTTGACAACCAAATCCTACAAATTACAGAGAAAGATGGATTTGAAGTAGGCGCTAACTATCCATCAGGTGTTTACAATATTATTGTAAACCAAGGAGAAAATGTTAAAACACTTCGAGTGATTAAACAATAGTCAATAACAGATAATCTAAATAATTAAGCCTCCTAAATTTCTTGAAGAGGCTTATTCGATTATAAGATATTGTGGATATTTATGCAACTATAATTTAAAAGGATAGGAAATTTATAATATTAAAGAATTCTATAATGAAAAAAGTTTTATCCATTTAGAGTTATAATATCCAAGCAATGAACTTATAAATTTATCCTGGAATTATTTCTACTTCTGCATTGGCATTAAACAAGAATAATCTTCCTGTACCAACCTCAAGACATTCGTATCGTTTAGTTCGAAGACCTTTCTTTTGAAAAATTCTTCCATTTTTTATTCTAAACAAACTACCGCTTGGCACTTCGTGAATAAAGTGGACATCGGGTTTTCGTTCATCAAATTGTTTTAAAGCAAAAGCCAAATGCACATCGGTATCACTACTAGCGGTTGGATTTTTAAAATGATTAGCTACTAAAGGCAAAACAGAATGGGGGAAAATTTCTGGTCGAATAAAAGGAACCATTAACCTTTGGAAAGTCATTTTCCATTCTACTCCATGAGGCAAAATTTTACTGCCAAACTTTTCAAAAGCAACCAAGTGGGCAATTTCATGAATTAAAGTAATAAGAAATCGGTATTTATTTAAATTGGCATTTACTGTAATTTCGTGTTTTCCAGAAATCCCTCTACGGTAATCCCCATGACGTGTTTGTCTTTCGTTCACGATTTTTAAATGCACTCTATTTGCCTTGATTAACTCAAAACAAAACACAACAGAATGTTCCGGCAAATATTTGGATAATACTTCACTCAAAACTAGGGCGTTGAAGAGGAAACCTGTAATACTTTACCATTATAATGTTTATTACCTGTCAAAGCAAAATTCATTATATATTCTGCCATTTCCTTTGCAGATGTTGGAGCATTATATCCAGGAAATGCTTCTTGCAACATTTCGGTTTGAACTGCGCCCAATGCTAAAACATTAAAGGCAATTCCTTGCTCTTTGTATTCTTCTGCCAATAATTCAGATAATGTAATTAAAGCTCCTTTACTAGAGCTATAAGCTGCTAGTCCAGAAAATTTCATGCTCCCTTGAATACCTCCAATAGAACTAATGGAAACCACGTGACTTCCAGATTGCAAATACGGAATGCAAGTTTGTGTTAAATAGGCAACACCAAAAACATTTACTTTATAAACCTTTTCAAAATCATTTGAAGTAATTTCTATAAATGGTTTGTTAACTAATACTCCAGCATTATGAATAACAATATCTACTTTTTTCCATGAAGATGCTAAAAAAGTTGCTACCTCATTTAATTGTTCTACTGAAGAAATATCTACAGTAAGACAAGTAATATTAGAATTTCCTAACAATTGAGGTGCTACTTTTCTTGAAATGGCTAACACTTGATGTCCTTGGGAAGCAAATAACAATGCTAGTTCCAATCCAATTCCACGAGAAGTTCCTGTGATAATTATATTTTTCATATTGAATATTTACAAGTGCTAAAATAATAAAAATACCCTTTCAAAAACGAATTTTAAAAGGGTACTAAATTAGAATTCCAATTCGTATTAAACCAATCCTCGAGAAATTACAATACGTTGAATTTCAGATGTTCCTTCATAGATTTGAGTTATTTTTGAATCGCGCATCATGCGTTCTACATGGTATTCGGCAACATAACCATTACCGCCATGAATTTGAACCGCTTCATTTGCAACTTCCAGAGCAATTTCCGAGGCATATAATTTTGCCATAGCGCCCGAATGTGCAATATCTTTACCTTCGTCTTTTTCGCAAGCAGCTTTCATAATCAACAATTTTGCAGCGGTAACTTTTACATACATATCTGCCAATTTAAAAGCAATTGCTTGATGATTAAAAATTTCTTTACCAAAAGCTTTTCTTTCGTGGGAATATTTCAATGCGATTTCATAAGCGCCAGTTGCTATTCCCAATGCTTGCGAAGCAATACCAATTCTTCCTCCGTTTAAAACATTCATAGCGAATGAAAATCCGAAACCATCTTCTCCTATTCTATTTTCTTTAGGAACTTTTACATCATTGAATAATAACGAATGTGTGTCACTTCCTCTAATTCCCATTTTCTTTTCTTTAGGACCAATATCAAAACCTTCCCATCCTTTTTCAATAATGAAAGCATTGATTCCTTTATGCCCTTTTTCAACATGAGTTTGGGCAATTACCAAATAAGTAGATGCAGATGCTCCGTTAGTTATCCAGTTTTTGGTTCCGTTTAATAAATAATAATCGCCTTTATCAATGGCTGTTGTTTTTTGGGAAGTAGCATCACTACCAGCTTCGGGCTCTGACAAACAAAAAGCACCAATAACTTCCCCTTTAGCAAGAGGTACTAAATATTTTAATTTCTGTTCTTCATTACAATATTTCTCCATTCCGGCGCATACTAATGAATTGTTAACCGACATAATAACGGCAGCAGATGCATCTACTTTTGCAATTTCAGTCAAAGCCAATACATAGGAAACACTATCCAATCCCGAACCACTATATTTTGGATCTACCATCATTCCCATAAATCCAAGTTCACCCATCATTTTAACTTGTTCTGTAGGAAATTTAGAATATTCGTCTCTTTCAATAACACCAGGTAATAATTCGGATTGAGCAAAATCTTTAGCAGCTTGCTGAATCATCAAATGCTCTTCGGTAAGATTAAAATTCATATTTTTGAGGGGTTTAATTTAGTAAATGTTTAATTTTAGACCTCAAAAGTAGCATATTTTCATTAATTTCTCAAACGTTTTCGTAATTTTAGCCAATGTTTAATAAAACCTACAAAGTAATCGGAGTAATGTCAGGCACCTCGCTGGATGGAATAGATTTAGCAGCCGTTGAATTTACTATTTTAGACGAAAATTGGAGTTTCAAAATTCTCAATAAAGAAACCATTTCTTATTCTGAATATTGGGTAAACCAATTAAAAGAAGCGGTAACTTATTCAGAAGTAAAATTAAACCAGCTCAATGAAAATTACACCTTACTTTTAGGCGGGATAATAAAAGATTTCATATTTAAATACAATTTACAAGATATAGATGCCGTTTGTTCGCATGGGCACACTATTTTACACCAACCTCAAAATGGACTTACACTTCAAATAGGGAATTTACCCAACATTGCTGAAATAGTTGGGACAAAAGTAGTTTGTGATTTTAGGGTGCAAGATGTAAAATTGGGTGGCCAGGGCGCTCCACTAGTACCTATTGGTGATAGAATTTTATTTTCGCAGTATGATTACTGTCTCAATTTAGGGGGATTTTCTAATATTTCTTTTGAAGAAAAAAACAACCGAATTGCATTTGATATTTCACCTGTAAATACCGTCTTGAATTTTTATGCCAATAAATTGGGATTGGATTATGATGATAAAGGAAAAATCTCAAGATCTGGCAATTTGAATTCCAATTTATTAAACGAGCTAAATACTTTAGAATATTATTCGAAATCGTTTCCAAAATCGCTCGGATTTGAATTTGTAAAAGAAATTATATTACCATTAATAGAAAAATATTCTATTGCTATTGAAGATAAAATGTACACTTTTTCTGAGCATATAGCCCAACAAACAGCAAAGGCACTTCCTACAAAAAAAGGCAAATTATTTGTAACTGGTGGAGGTGCCTATAATATATTTTTAATAGAACGAATGCAGTTTCATTTACCTACTATGAAACTCATTATTCCGGATGCAGAATTATTAGAATTCAAAGAAGCATTAATTTTTGCTCTCTTAGGTGTTTTAAAATTACGCGATGAAATTAATGTATTAGGGAGTGTAACTGGCGCAAATAAAGATCATAGTTCTGGCGTGATTTTTAATAAAAATTAAAGGTTTAGTATTTGTTTTATTTGTAACTTAGATAAAATAATACCTATTTAACAAGAAAAATTAATTATTGCTGCAAGTATTTTGTGGGCTCCAACTTAAACACAGAAGCTCATTAAAAACTTATATTTGCAAAACAAACAAAAACACTTTGATGAAAGAATTACTTAAAAAATTTGAGAATAAAGCCCCTGAAATTGTATTTAACTGGAAAGATTCTGAAACAGAAGCCGAGGGTTGGACGGTAATAAATTCGCTACGTGGAGGAGCGGCTGGCGGAGGAACAAGAATGCGAAAAGGACTAGATATGAACGAGGTATTATCACTAGCGAAAACAATGGAAGTGAAATTCTCTGTTTCTGGACCTGCAATAGGTGGTGCCAAATCTGGAATTAATTTTGACCCTCAAGACCCTAGAAAAAAAGGTGTTTTACAAAGATGGTATAAAGCTGTTTCTCCTTTATTAAAAAGTTATTACGGTACTGGTGGTGATTTAAATGTGGATGAAATTCATGAAGTGATTCCGTTTACTGAAGAGTGCGGCGTTTGGCATCCACAAGAAGGCGTTTTTAATGGGCATTTTAAACCAACCGAAGCCGATAAAATAAATAGAATAGGACAATTAAGACAAGGCGTGGTAAAAGTGATTGAAAACACAAAATTCTCTCCCGATGTACTCCGAAAATACACTGTTGCCGATATGATAACTGGATATGGTGTGGCCGAAGCAATTCGTCATTATTACACTATTTATGGTGGTGATTTTAAGGGAAAAAAGGCTATAGTTCAAGGATTTGGAAACGTGGGCTCGGCAGCTGCATTTTATCTTGCCGAAATGGGAGTCAAAGTAATTGGAATTATTGATCGTGAAGGAGGACTAATTAAAGAAGACGGATTCTCATTTGAAGAAATTAGAAATCTATTTTTAAACAAAGATGGGAATAAATTAGTTGCCCAAAATATGATTCCATTTGATGAAATTAATCAAAAAATCTGGACTATAGGTGCTGAAATTTTTACTCCTTGTGCCGCTTCTAGATTAGTTACCAAAGACCAATTAGACAACTTAATTTCTTCGGGCTTGGAAGTTATTTCATGCGGAGCAAATGTTCCGTTTGCAGATAAAGAGATTTTCTTTGGTTCAATAATGGAAGAAGTAGACAGCAAAATAAGTTTGATTCCCGACTTTATTTCCAATTGTGGAATGGCCAGAGTTTTTGCTTATTTCATGGAAAAAAAAGTACAAATGACAGATGAGTCAATATTTTTGGACACTTCAGAAACGATATTTAGAGCGATTCAAAAAGCACATACATTAAATTCTAGTAAAAATAATATAAGTGCAACAGCATTTGAAATTGCTTTAAAACAATTAGTATAATTGAAAAAATCGAATTTATTTCTATCCTTTTTTAATAGCGATAAAGCTGGAGGTCTAGTATTATTAATTTGTACTATTCTATCACTATTAATTGCTAGCTCTTCATTTTCAGAAGAATACATTACGATGTGGCATTTTAGTATAGCGAACCACCCAGCAGAATTTTGGATTAACGATGGCTTGATGGCAATCTTCTTTCTATACATAGGATTGGAATTAGAACGTGAAATATACATAGGTGAATTATCCAAAGTTAAGGCTGCTATACTCCCAATTTTCGGTGCTTTAGGAGGAATGGTAATCCCAGCGTTATTTTATTTAGTTTTTAATTCCCAAGCCCCTACTCGTTCCGGATTTGGAATTCCAATGGCTACTGATATTGCTTTTGCAATTGGAATATTATCCTTATTAGGAAAACGAGTGCCGCTTTCAATAAAGATTTTTCTGACTGCTTTGGCAGTAATTGACGATTTGGGAGCGATAGTTATGATTGCGATTTTTTATACTAAAACAATTTATTTCACTAACCTGCTTCTGTCCACCGGGATTTTCATATTACTATTAATCATGAATCGATTAAAGGTAAAAATTCTTGTTTTATATTTAATTGGAGGGATTTTCATGTGGTATTTTATGTTGCATTCTGGCGTGCATGCAACCGTTACAGGCATACTTTTGGCATTTGCAATTCCGTTTGGAGATGGTGAGGAAGGATCTATTTCCAACAAATTACAAAGTTGGCTTCATTTTCCTGTTGCATTTATAATTATTCCTCTATTTGCTTTATGTAATACTGCAATAAGTATTTGCAAAGATTGGATGCAAATTATATCCGAACCTTATTCATTAGGAATTTTATTTGGGCTAACCATTGGAAAACCTCTCGGAATAGTTTCTTTTATTTATATTGCTATAAAATTAAAGCTAACCAAATTACCAAAAGACATAAATTGGAATCAATTAATTGCTGTTGGATTTCTTGGCGGAATTGGATTTACAATGTCTATTTTCATCACTTTATTGGCATTTGAAGATAGTCAAATTATTAGTAATTCAAAATTTATGATATTGATTGCTTCGTTACTTTCTGGAGTAATTGGTTTTGTTTGTTTAAAGAAAAGCTTCAATTCCATAAAGATTTAGATTGTAAAACCACAATTTTTAGTATATTTCAACGTTAAATAAAAAAAAGATTTATGGGGTTAACATCATTAGCAATAAAGAGTACACTCAATTCTTCATTATCAGACAAAAAAAAATCGCTGATACTAGCAACAATTCTTTATTGCATACTTCTTTGTATCTTATTTTTAATTCGTTTTTGGCCTCCATCGGACGCCGAACTATTAGCAATGGCTGGTGGCGGAGGTGGCGGAGGAGTAACTGTTAATTTTGGAGATACAGAGTTTGGTTCGGGAAAAGATTTTGACAGTAAAGAATTAGATGTTAAAAGCATTACTAAAGCAGTTGCAACCCAAGAAACTCCACAAGAAGATATTATTTCTCAAGATGCAGATGCCGATAAAACCGATGTGGTAATTGAAAAACACGAACCTATAAAGAAACCTAAAATAGCAATTAAAACCGAGGTTGTAAAACCTGTAGAAGTAAAAAAACCTGAGGTTAAAAAAGTAGATGATGCTGTTGCGAACTTACTTCACGGAAACAAAAAAGGTGGCGATGGTACATCGAGTACTTCTGGAAATCAAGGGCGCTCCAATGGCGATATAAATTCTAATGGTTATTCTGAATCTGGGGGATCAGGAGGAGGAAGCGGCGGCGGAAATGGTAGTGAAAACGGAAAAGGAAATGGCTCTGGATATGATTTAGGAAATAGAAAACCATTAAATAAACCGCAACCAGATTATAATTGTGGAAATGAATACGGTAAAGTTGTGGTACAAATAACGGTAGATAAAAATGGAAATGTTACTCAAGCAATTCCAGGTTATAAAGGATCCAAAACCCTAGATAGTTGTCTGATGGCCGAAGCTAAAAAAGCAGCTTTAAAAACTAAATGGCAATCAAGCCCAGATGGAAGCGATAAACAAGTAGGCACTATCATTTATGTATTCGAAATTAAAAATTAATGATAGCTAAAGGTTACTTATGCTTCGTTTAATTAATTAGAATATTTATGGTTTATTGAAGAAGTGTTTTTGTTATTCCAAATCCACCAACGGGAGTGGGAATCAAATTATTTTTTACGAATATTAGCATTTCCCGGATTATCTGATTAGACCTTTTTTCGTTCCCCAATTTGCTGTCTCCACATGGCATAATACAATCCTTTTTCTAATAATAAATTGTCGTGTTTTCCTTGCTCAATAATTTTTCCTTGTTCCAATACAAATATTTTGTCGGCATGCATGATAGTAGATAATCGGTGTGCAATTAAAACCGTAATTCGATTGCTATCGGAAATATTTCGGATGGTAGTGTTGATTTCCTCTTCGGTTATCGAATCTAACGCCGATGTGGCTTCGTCAAAAATCAACAAATTCGGATTTCGCAAAATTGCACGTGCTATAGACAAACGCTGTTTTTCTCCTCCCGAAATTTTCATTCCGCCTTCGCCAATAGTTGAGTTTAATCCGTCTTCTGCACGTTTTAGTAAATTTTCACAACTTGCTTTTTTTAGTACCTCATTAAGTTCTTCGTCGGTTGCGGTTGATTTAACAAACAATAAATTTTCTCTAATCGTTCCTGAAAAAAGTTGTGCGTCTTGGGTTACAAATCCTAATTGTTTTCTCAAATCCAATAAATCAATTTTTGTAGATTCGATACCATTGTAAAGAACTTTTCCTTGTTCTGGTGGATACAATCCAACCAATAATTTTACTAAAGTAGTTTTTCCAGCACCTGATGGCCCAACAAAAGCAACGGTTTCTCCTTGTTTTATTTCAAAATTAATACCTTCAACCGCTTTATAATTGGCAGTTTTATGTTGAAAACTCACATTTGAAAAAAGTAAGGAATTAATAGCGCCAACATGTTCTGGGTTTTTAGGACGGAATTCTTTAGGAGCACTCAATAGAATTTTGAAGTTTTCCATAGAAACTTTTGTCTCATTTAGGGCAATAATAAAATTACCTAATTCTTGCAAAGGGCCAAATATATAAAAAGTAAAAAACACCATTGTTAGTAAATCTCCAACAATAATTTTACCACCAAACAAGAAATAATACAAAGTAAAAACTACAGAAGTCCTTAAAAAATGAACCGTTGTTCCTTGTATAAAACTTAGACTTCTAATAAATCGAATTTTTTCTAATTCAAGTTGTAGAATTTTGAAAGTATTCAAATTCAAACGTTTCTCTTCTTGGTACGTTAAACCTAAACTTTTAACCAGTTCAATATTTCTTAAACTTTCCGTTGTTGAACCTGCCAAAGCATTAGTTTGATTGACAATTTTTCTAGAAACCACTTTTATTTTTTTACCCAAATAAGAACTTACCAAGGCTATTATTGGTGCGGTAATCAGAAAAATCAACGGAATTCTATAATCAATTCGGGACACATATATGATTACAAAAATGAATCCAATAACAGTTTGAAAAATCAATGAAATTGAAAATGTAATCAACTTTTCAGAATCAGAACGCACTTTGGTTAATTTGCTTAAAGTTTCCCCACTACGTTGGTCTTCAAAATCTTCAAATGGCAAGTCTAGCGATTTTTTTATACCGTCAGTATACATTTGAGCACCAGTACGCTGAATAACAATATTGGTAAAATAATCCTGAAAGTTTTTAGTAATTCTCGAAATCATTGCTGCACCAAGAGAAAGTCCTAACCAAAAACTTAAGACTTTGATAAATGCTATTTTATCGCCCTTAAAACTTCCAATTTCAACACCACAATGCTGCATTAATTTTCCTGTAATAATGGAGTCAGATAAACTAAAACAAATATTAATTGCTGCCATAAGTAGAGCAAAAAACAGCAAAAATTTGTGTTTAATTATATAGGAATAGAGAAGCTTCATTGGGATATTTGTTATTAAAGAAGTGCAAAAGTAGTGAATTGATTTGCAATTGTTAGCAACGTAAGGAAAAGGTTAGGGAGAACTATTAATTAATTAATTAATTATTTCTTAAATAAATACCACGAATTTTTACAAACCCCATTTTTTTTAAATTTCACGAATATGTCTTGATCAGACTAAATTCGTGTACTATTTAACGTAGCAAGAATTAGAGAAAATTCGTGTAATATGTGTCTAAATTTTGATTGATTTTGACATTCTTCGGTGCAATATTCTTTTATTATCCCATCGGAATTGCAATATGTATTGCTCCATGTGGTACCGAAGGAACTTTTATTTCTTGAATTATTTCTTTGCTCAAGGCAAAATTCACGTCTTTGCCTTCCCCTTGTAGAAAAAGATCGGTTAATTCTTTTTCGGTTAGTTTAGAGTGCGTGCTCATTGTATGAGCAATTCGATTTTCCATTCCTTCTAGTCGGCTGAGGGCTTCTTTTATGGCAGTTCTAGTTTGTGGTCCCCGAAAATTCATAGAAACACCATGGAATAAAAAAGCAGCATTTGGCGCGGCATAACGATTTTGACCACTAGCAAAAATAACATTTGCAATAGAATCAATTGTTCCTGTATTGTGCATGGTAACCGTCATCTTACCTTGAAGTGAAACTATAAAATTGTATAATACAAATCCCGAATCAACATCCCCACCATTGGAAGAAATAAAAAAATAAAGTTCTGTAGGATTATGTTGCTGAATAGCATCCGAAGTAAACTGAATAAACTTAGATGCTTTTACTGGGTCAATAGAATCAAAAAAATTAATGTA
>Ga0114971_10002502_pt1 | contig 12645 bp, 10 predicted proteins | sample M_140625_MF_Meta_FD_87320 | JGI IMG/M metagenome (GOLD analysis project Ga0114971, IMG submission 87320) | Freshwater microbial communities from Lake Montjoie, Canada to study carbon cycling - M_140625_MF_MetaG | ecosystem: Environmental > Aquatic > Freshwater > Lake | place: Lake Montjoie... | reverse complement strand
TTAAACCTAACCCTATGAAAAAATTACTTTTATTCTTAGTTGTAATTAGTTTAAGTGGATTTGGACAAACTGCAGAAGATTATTTTAACAGAGGAAGTACAAAGTTTAAATCACAAGATTATACAGGAGCAATAGCAGATTTTAATAAAGTTATTAAATTAAATCCTGATGTTGTTAGCCCTTATAATAACAGAGGACTTGCAAAGAGTAATTTAGAAGATCACAGGGGAGCAATAGAAGATTATAACAAAGCTATTCAAATAGATCCTAATTATTCTGAAGCTTATAATAACAGAGGAAGTGCAAAGCTTAAATTACAAGATTATAAAGGTGCAATATCAGATTATAATAAAGCTATTCAACTAAATCCTGATTATGCTAATGCTTATAGAAACAGAGGACTTGCAATGGCTAATTTAAAAGATTATAGAGGCGCAATAGCTGATTATAATAAAGCTATTCAAGTAGATACTAACGATGCTTTAGCTTACAATAACAGAGGAGTTGCAAAATATCTTCTTAATGACAAAAATGGAGCTTGTTTAGATTGGAGTAAAGCTGGAGAACTTGGATATTCTGATGCTTATACTAATATTCAAAAATTCTGTCAGTAACAATATATAATCATTAAGCTCAGTTTTAATAAATACCATTTTTAGAACTATTTTATTAAGACTACTCTATCTACTTAATAATTTTACCTACATTAATTAAAAACAAATCTCTTTTTTTGGTAAAGCCTTCATATTTAGTAATCATTCTTCTTGCATCTTTATTATAACCATTAATAAATTCTATAAATTCATACTCTCTTTTTTTACCATTTTTATCATATAATCTGCTTATCCAAAATTGAGTTACTTCACGATACTCTATTATTTTAGTTTTTGCTTTTATCATATCAAAAGGCTCACCTTTAATAACAATTTTTAATGTGGGTTTTACAGTTATTACTGCTTTTGTTGGGTTAATTAATTTTGTCATAATTGGTATTTTAATTTGATTAAAGATAACAAATTTATAATGATATTTTATATGAGTTCCTGTGTCAAAGTTCTTTTTGTTTCAAGATAAACCCTTGAGCAAATAAAATTAATGTTTAAAACTCACAACCATTGTTTAAATTGATTTTATTTTAATCTCATGATGATTTGTATATTTGTACTATGATAATTAATTTTTTCATTAGCATATATTGGTCGGGAAAATAAGACAACAGCATTATATGTGAATTTGGATTACTGTGGGAACTATGCAAAATCCAGGAAAGGCACAAAGAGAGGAATTCCAAGCATAGCTGGTAGTTGATTACTAGAAAGTAGATCTCAAGCTAGATGACTCAATGATCAATCTAGACATCCAAAGGGGGGAGCATGTAAATTAGCTTTTAACTTTTTAGGATGAGTGAAACAAAGAGTTACATCTTTGCTAGGAATCACTCACTCTTCATCCTAAAAAAGAGCATATAATTATTACTAATATAACTTTCTACTAACTAGTATAGTTTTGAATTACTAAACTACTAACATGTACTTGAAGGTATAACTATTAAGTTTAAAGTTAGAGTAAAGTGGTGTAATTAAGCTCCTATAGCATTTGAGTTAATCTCTTCAATAATGCTAATTATTTTATGTGAAGCTCCATCATCAAATATTCCTGATAATCCTTGATCATTTAAATCTGTAAAAGGTGGTTCAAATAGCATACTTGCATCTATGGTACCATTTTTAGTTAAATAACTGATGATATTTTGTATAAAGGTAATTTGATTAGCACTAAAATTACCTGCTGTTAAAAAGCTTGCAAATGCATCCTGAGCTGCTTTAGTTTCAAGACCTATAATACTCCTTATAAAAATACCTAGTGGAGCTTCTCCAAACTCTTTTACAAAATCTTCTCTTGTACCTCTATCAGTTCCATCAAACAGCAAATTTTCTAAATAGCTTAACTCCATCGCTGTAATTGGATTATTAGTAGAAAGTTTATGGATTACTAGGTTATGTTTATTTTCTCTTATATAACTTTCTACTCTTTTTCTATATAGTGTACCATAGTTTACACTCATATCAGGTACCGTTTCAGTTATAGTAAATTCTGTATCTAGGAGATTAGTATAAAATATAGGTCTGCTTGTACTATCTAAATATTGTACTAGCTCTCTAATTTCTTCTCTTATAGATTCAAGTTTTTTTTGTGATAGTTCTTTATAGAAATTAGGATCCTTTAATGATTCAATTAAAGATTGTGATCTTAGAATATCTGCTATGGTATATTTTTTACTTAAACCTTCAGCAATATCCATCAACCCATTTTCATACCTTTTTTTATTATTACTTAACATCAAATAAGCTGTTTGAAGCTTTACCATCATTAAGTCAAATCTTCTTGCTAACTCATTAATGTTTTCAGGTACTGGTAATTCAGATAAATATTTTTCAATAGTGTGTGTATCATGTGCATCAATATTATTCCATCTTACTCTATTGATAAACTCATCTACATACTTCAAATTCATACCAACTTGAAAACGGTTTTTATCAAGTTGAACTATTGATGTATATAATATATCTCTTAGGTTACTTGCTAATTCTAGTTCTTCTGTTCCTCCATCTTCAATTAACAATCTACTTAAATGCAATCTTGATTCAAATAATTGTTGTGTAATTGGTTTAGCTATTTTAGTATCATCTTTTTCTTTTGCTGCTTCAAAAAAATCAAAGTTACCACATACATCAAATATTAAAAAATGATCTTTAGGTTGATTAGGACCAAATACATCAGGGCATAATCTTGTACCTCTACCAATCATTTGCCAAAACTTTGCATAAGATCTTACTACTTTAAAAAACACTAAGTTTAAAACTCTAGGTGCATCAATACCTGTATCCATCATATCTACAGATACTGCTATTTGAGGATTATTTTCTTTGTACTTATCACAAAAAGACTCTATTAAACTTTGCGCGTGTGATACTTCATTATGTATCATAGATATAAAACCTGCACGTTGTTCAGGGTATCTTTTAGTAAAACAGTCTACAATAAACTTAGCATGATTTTGATTGACTGCAAAAATAATTGTTCTACCTAACTTATCTCCTCCTTCAATCTTTAAACCTTTTTCCATTAAAGCATCTAATACTTTATTAACAGTATCTTCATTAAACAACCATTTATTCATGGCATTAGATCTTATTTCTTCAGGAAATAAACCTGTAGTTCTATCTATAAAAGTATCTTCATATTTTGCTTTATCTGTAGGAGATAAATCTTTATACTTTATACCTTCTCTTAAAAACTTGGATTTTATATCAATATTTTTGTAAGGAGATAAATAAGTAGGTACTGCTTGATTTAATTCATATAAGAAAGTTGGATCTTCTGTACTACAACTAAATAATTCAAAAGTGTTATGATCTATACCATCTTTAGGAGTTGCAGTTAAACCAACTATACAAGCATCAAAATAATCAAAGATTGCTTTGTATCTATTATATATTGACCTGTGTGCTTCATCAATAATAATTAAATCAAAATGCCCTACACCATAAAATCGTTCTTCACCATTTTTAGTATTATCAATTTTATTCATCATACTAGGGTAAGTACTAAACACTAACCTAGTAGTTTCATTTTCTTTATTTTCAGTTAAATCGATAGAAGATAATTCAGGTAAATATTCTGAGAAATTATATTTAGCTTGTCTTACTAATGCATTTCTATCTGCTAAAAACAAAACTCTTTTTACCCAGTTATTTTTTATAAGCACATCAACCATTGCAGCTGCAGTTCTAGTTTTACCTGAACCTGTAGCCATCACCAATAAAGCTCTTCTCTTATTACCACATATACCATTAGCATTATCAGTAACGAAAGTTTCTGCTACACGCTGAATAGCTTCTAACTGATAAGGTCTTTCAACAATAGCAGTATTAATAGTTGCTTTTCTAATATCTTTTATAGTAGTTCTTTTTTGTATTAACCACTGTAATTCATCTTTAGTATAAAATCCATATACTCTTCTTGGTGCACTATAAAATGTATCATCCCATAGTTTAGTTTCGTAACCATTGGTGTAAAATATAACAGGTCTTTGACCATGCATTTGTTCTAAGCAATTAGCATATAATACAGCTTGGTGTTTTCCTACCTCAACATCTTTGCTTGTTCTTTTTGCTTCTATTATTGCAAGTGGTTTTCCATTATCATCCCATAACACATAATCAACAAATCCATTTCCTTTTGGGTTATCTGCTGTAACAGGCATTCCTGTAACTGGATATTCTGTGTCTTTACCATTATGTACTAAATACCAACCTACTAATTTTAAATCAATATCTATTAAGTGCTGTCTTGTTTGAGCTTCAGTAAACTCTGTACTGATAGGTTTTAACCTTGATTGTTTTTGTACTTTAAGTATTTCTTTTGCTTTACTTTCTTTTTCTTTATACTCTAATAAAGTAGCTTCACTTTCTTTTGCTATTTCTAGGAGCTTATCTTTTTCTTCATTAAGTTTTTGTATTTGCAATAATAAAGCTTGTTGTGCTTTTTCTTGCTCAGCTTGTAATTCTTTTAGTTGCCTTTGTTTATCAACTACTGCAGGTATTAAAGATTCATTAAACTGTTGCGGTAACTCAGGAACTGTTTTACTATAATTAAGTGCAAACCATTTTAAGTAAGAATATATGTAGCGAAGACTTATAACAGAATCTTTATTAGTAATTCTGTTACCAAAGTGCGAAGCGTTGTTACCTGTTTTTCTTACAATGTGTAAACCATCTAATAGTTGAGTAGGTACTGCTCTTTTAACTGCTTCTTCACTCATTAAATTTACAAGCTCTGTATTAAAGGGTTTATCAATATGCTCTATAGAATATAATAGGTGCATACTTTCTTCAAGTACTAACCTACAAGTACTTGCTGTGTAAACAGGTTCTGTGTATGCTCTTTCTTCAGCAATAATAATTTTGCTGTAAAGGGATGCCCACTCTTTTTGAAGAAATTTAAAGTTGCTCATATACTTTATCTAATTACTGATTTTCTTCTTCTTCCCTCTTCCTTCTTTCCTCATCTTCTTGTTCCTCTTTTAATCTTTTCTCTTTTCTTTCACAATCTGAACATTGATCATCAGAATTATACATAAAGGAATCATACTGTCCACATTTAGGGCATGTCTTTTCTTTTTTATCATCAATATCATCTTGACAACTAGAACAAAACTCATCATATTTATGCTTAGATGATCCACATTTTGAACATGTTATTTTATCCTTATCTTCCTCTGAATCTCTTCTCAATCTTGATTCATCAGTATAATTACACTCAGGACCAGTAATGCTAATTTCATATTGATTTCTTTTATCACTAGTAAATGAACAATATCCATTTCTATCTAATTGCTCAGGATAAAAATGATCATCATCTAACCAGCCTCCATTAGGAAATATAATTTTAATAACGTCATTACTCTCCACTTCAACATTTAATTGATATGTTTTTCTTGTACCAGTATTTGGATTATAATATTCTATATCAGCACAATAAGTTCCATCTTGGTAAGTGCCATCAGATTCAACTGGAGTTTCATCTAAACTATTGTTAGAACCACCACATGCTTGTAATAAAAGCATTAAACACATTAGTGTAATTAATTTAAAGTTACTCATACTAACTCTCCATTAAATGCCTTTTGTAATAGGCTGTTAAACAATTCTTCTGATTTTAGGGCACTTGCTTGTGCTATACTTTTTTGTTCTTCTATTGCTTTTACTCTTTCTGCAAATTGGTCTTGGAGTTTGATTGGTGGTAATGGAATAGTTATTTTTCTTACAATACCAACATTAATAATATCCATTGTACCTCCTCTTGAGAAGTTTTTTAATTGCATCATTGCTCCATCACTTTGTAATAATATTTTTAAAAAATTAGGTCTAATTATCTTATTGTTAGGTGAAATCTTCATCAAGCGAGGATTAATAATTCCCTCTTCATATTTTTCTGGAACTATTGATATCTTACCATAAGTTCCAACCAATGAAATAAGAATATCTCCTTCTTTTATTTTACAACTTTCTAGTTCTTTATACTTTTTTTCATTAATATAATAGTTGCCAAAATCAAGATTGTCTTTAATCACTTGTTCTTGACCATATATTTTATAACCTTTTTCAACATAGAATTCTTTTTTGAGTGAAGATCCAAAAGGTCCAGCTTTAATACTATTTTTTTCATTTGCTGCAACATCTTCAACATTCTTCAACACCCAACCTTTAGGATTTTTCCATGTGTCTCCAAACATATCTAAAAACAGGGCTTGTGTAAGCTCATCATATTTTGCAACAAGGGCTTTATCTTTTTGCCTTAACTCATCTGCTGCATCTAATATGGCTGCTATTTTTTGTTGCTGTGGTAGTGGTGGTAGAATAATTTGTAATTTTGCAAAGTTTGCATTATTTATTGCTTTTTGTGTTGCTCCAGTGCATAATTTATCTTTTTCTGTCTGGAAAAATTGACTTTTAAAAATATGATATAAATAATTCTCATCAATATTTTTTTTCTTTCTTAAAACAAGAAATCCAGTTGAAACTATAATATTGGTTTCATTTTTTCTAATAATTTTTACCTTAACAGTACCCTGCATTCTTGCTAATAATATATCTCCTTCTTTAACATTTTGATTTGCTCTTGAGGGTTTATCAATAAAAGAATGATCTTCTAAATTTGTAACTGTTGAAATATTTAAATCTCCTGTACTTAAAAAAGGTCTTAATCCCTCATATTGATTTACATTATCATTAATAATTTCGACAACTCTTAAAATTTGTACTATATCTATCATTTCAACAACTTTTCTAAGGTTTGTAATGCTTTGACTCTGTCTTGGTCTAATGTTTTAATCTCTTTAATAATGTTTGCAGGAGATGAGTAAACTAATTCTGTATGCACCACTTCTTTATATTTATTAAAAGATAAATCCCAGTCATTAGCTTTAATTTCTGCAAAGGGTACCATGAAACTTTTATCAGTTCTTTTTCTTTTACTCTCTACTTTTAAGTTGTAGTATCTTTTAATAATATCTGCTATATCATTATCTTTTACTTCAGCGCGTTTATCGTCTAAGCTATATCCATCAGCTTGCATATCATAAAACCACACATTATCTGTACCACCATTATTTGTTTTAGTAAATATCATAATAGCTGTGCTAACTCCTGCATAAGGCTTAAACACACCACCAGGCATAGAGATGATGGCTTCTAATTTATTGTTTTCAATTATTTCTTTTTTAATTTGTTTATGTGCCTTTCTGTTTCCAAACAACACTCCATCAGGTATAATAACTGCACATCTACCTCCTGTTTTAAGCATCCTTAACATGAGTGCTAAAAATAATAATTCTGTTTTTTTAGTTTCTACTATTTTAAGTAAAGAGGTTTCAACTGCATCATAATCTAAACTACCTTTAAATGGAGGATTAGCTAAAATGAGTGTGTACTTATCTCTTATATCTGCATTAGCTTCACTTAATGAATCTTTACCAATAAGATTAGGGTTTTCAATACCATGTAATTGTAAGTTCATAGCTCCAATTCTTAGCATGGTGTTATCAAACTCTATCCCTGAAAACATGTTGTTGTTATAATGCTCTCTAAATTTTTTATCATTAAACCAATCAGGGTGCTTATCATGTATATGCTCTCCTGCAGTTACTAAAAATCCACAGGTGCCAGAAGAAGGATCACAAATAGTATCATCTTGTTTTGGCTCAACCATATCTACCATCATCTTAATGATGTGTCTTGGAGTTCTGAACTGACCATTAGTCTTAGCTGTAGCAATTTTAGACAACATGTACTCATACAAATCTCCTTTAGTATCTCTGTCATCCATTTTGATTTTATCAATCATCTGAACAACTTGATCTAATAGTCTTGGCTTCTTAATTTCAAAAGTTGCATCTTTCATATATTGAGCAAACACACCTGCTGTTGAGCCTACTTGTTTCATATGCTCAAAAATATTTAAACTATTAGCTTTAAGACTTGTAAAAAGTGCATGCATAGTTTCAGGGTCTTTATTTTTAAAAGAGCTCCATCTTAATTCTTGTTGCTTAGCTGTGAAGATAGGATTTGCAATAGGCTTCTTAATCATACTTGCTTTCTTCTCTTGCAACAACTGTATTTCATCAAGTCTTCTTATAAATAGCAAATAAGTAAATTGCTCTATAACTGTTAATGGGTTTGAGATACCCCCTGTCCAAAAAGATTCCCAAATTTTATCTACTTGTGATTTTAATTCTCCTGTAATCATAGTTAAATGTGTATATGTAAATATAACAGAAAAATTGTTTAAAGAAGTTAGGTTTAAATTATAAAAAAAAGCTCATGTTTATTTCCATGAGCTCTTATAAGATTAAACCTCAACTATAATGCAAAAATCAGCTAAATCCTCTAGAGAAATTCTACCCTGATTTGAGCTGTAGTAACCTTGTATTTCAAATCTCTTTTTCCATATTTTAAAGGCAGCTATAGCCTCATCCCTGTTTTTGTATGTTGCTACTCTATCTATGGCAAATCCATCTGGTGATATAACATCAAATCTTTTTTTTATTTTCATATCATGCAATTTTATGTATAACAAAAGCCCAGGCTATTAACCTGAGCTCTTAATTTATCCCATATACCAAAATGGTTTACATTGTGTTTTATGCTGTATAATTCCATTACTAAAATCATGTGCATTAACCGTGCGTTCAATAAAGGTGTCTATGTAGCTTGACTTGTTAGCTCCAGTTAATAGATTATAGAATTCCCATAAACTTATATCTCCACCAGTTTCACATCCAAAGTTGCTGTCTTTATAAAAGTCTTTTACAACGGTGTTAAGTTGCTGGTCTCCTAATAACATTGCAGGTATATCTTTTCTAATATTATCAGGTAAGTGTTTATACATGCGACTTCTTCCTACTAATTGAGCAAATTCAGTTTCAGAGAGCTGTATAGAAGTAAACTGTTGCATGGCTTTCAATTGTTTCTCTAAGTTAAACTGTTGTATCATGTTTTCGGAAGCATAAGCTAATTGATTAAGGTTTTTAATCCCTAGTTCTTCTCTTATTCCATCACTCCATACGCATAAGTTACAGCAAACTTTATTCTGAAACCCAATAAACATCTGAAACCTTTGATCAGCTTGCGTTCTTTTACTGTACAAATTATCGAGATTATAAGATTTAACACCACCAACAGTTAGGTTTAACTGGTTCCCGTTAATAGTTTGAGTTATACCAGGTATTTCTATTACAAACATCATTCTTTCATAGTAAATAGTGCTTTCCCAAGGTTCTAATTGACTTGCAGCTTTGTGTTTTGCTTCAGGTATTCTTCCTTTAATAGGATGACTTACTCTAATGTTAGGTTTAAAAATAGTTTCTTGCGGAAATAATTTGTGTGTAGTTTCCCATACAGTCTCTATAAATTCCATGTGACTAATAAGAGGTTCATTAGTTGTTGTCCATACAGGTATAATGTGTTGCTCTTCTAATTCTTTAACAGACATATCTACTGTATTTGCTTCAATAAAAGGTTGCGAGCTTGATGATATTGCTACACCATTTGGTAAAAGTGCTGGCAATTGCGCCAACACTTCTTGATTGTTAATTATGTATTCCATTGCTTAAAAAGTTGTTTAATAATAATTCTATTTCATTTTTTCTTTGAGAGAAGTAGGACCTATACTTCCTTTGATTACTTGGGTTTGCAATAAACAAATTGCTTAACTCATCAAATGTTTTACAAGCATTAATTTGTAGCATAAATTCATCTTTAAGATCAATTGTATCTTCTAATGATGTTTTAATTTCAATAGGTTGATCATGACTTACTTTACACCATTTGCTAATTTCATCTCCTACCTCAGCAGTTAAATAGAGTTCAGGTCTTTTACTAAATAAACCAGTTCTATCTTTACCAACATTAGCTTGATGTTTTTGATTGAGCTCAAACATTATAGTAAATTCATAATCTACCCCTTCCCTTTGTATACTAGCTAGTCCAACTCGCTCTGGAGTTTGCTTACCATTCTTCTCAGATAACACATACTCAGTTTTACTTCTCATTGTCCCAACAATGTGGATATTACTTTGAAGTATAGCTTGTATAAAGGCATTGTGTCTTGGGGTTACTTTACTCCAGGCGGTAAAACTATTACCAGGTATATTACCATGTATATCAAGTATACCACCTTGTCCGTTCCACTCAGTAGAAAGTGAATCAATAATCAAGCATTCAAACCCTTGCTTAACTGCTGTCTCAATAGCATCAATATACTCTTCAGGAGTGTAAGGTGCTTTAAGATTTAAAACGCTGTACTTACCTAGATGTGAATACAAATTAGCTGAACCATTTTCAGTATCTAGTACTGCAACTTTATTCCAGTCTTTTGTTAGACCATATGCTATTAATAGAGAGGAGTATGTTTTACCTGAACCTGAGGGTCCCTGTATAGCCATCTTAATTTTGCAGTTAGCACGTTCTGCTTTAATAAATTTTTTCATGATGTTTGTTTTAGATTAATAATTATTAAATACTATAATGGGAGAAAAAAAATACAGTTGGTAACCCTTGGAAACCCTTATTAAAGGGCTCCTTAGAATGTTTGTTATAACTTATTATTATCTGCGAACGAAAAACAACCCTCATTACATATTATAATGTGATCAAGTAATTTAATTTCTAAAAACTCTCCTGCTTTTAAGAATGTATTAGTAAGCTTAATATCTTGTTCAGACGGGAGCATATTTCCACTGGGGTGATTATGAACTAATATTATACCTACAGCAAGACTTTTTAATGCAGTAGCAAATGCAATTCTTATATCAACTACAGTAGAGTTTATACCACCCTCACTAAGCTTATGATAACCTATTACTTGGTTAGCTCTGTTTAAAAGGATAATAAAGAAGTATTCTTTTAATTCTATATTAGAAGATGTTTGATGATACATTTCTTTTATTACTAATTCAGCAGTTCGTGAATTATTAATAGTGGTATTGCTAAACAGTTTTTTGTTGTAGTTTATTGATAGCTCATTTAAAAAAGTTGTTTGATTTTTCATGACTTAAATAATTTTAGATAAATAATTTTTAAGCAAACTAACGGGAGTGTAATAAATACATATGGGGGTAAACCCTTTTAAGATTTACAGGGGGGGGTGCTTACAATATGACTAAAGAGAGAGCTACTTATATATTATGTTCGGATAGCTATATAATGTTTAAATATAATAAGTTTAAAAGGTTAAAAGTTTAAAAACAACCTCATGACTTATATGTAATTATAAGACCGCCTTTATAACATTCACAGTTAATTTATCAAGTTCCTCCTGATAAAAATGCTCTAGATAATGGCTTGTGGTGGAGTTACCATAATTGTGACCTAGCGCTTCTGATATCAAATCTTTAGAATAACCTAATTGTTTTGCAACATTACTAAAACTATACCTAAACACATAAGTAGTAATTGGTTCATTACTAACAATCATCTTACCAATCTTTTTTAAGTGAGCATTAATTACTTTTCTTTTTTGTGCAATAAGTTCAACAAATGCAATCGGGTTTTCAAGTTCAGTTTTATTTACAGTATTTAATATGCTAGTTTCATTAGGAGTAAATTCTTTTAAAACATCAATCATTTCTGGTAATAAAGGAATGCTATATATTTTTTTAGTTTTAGCTCTTCTATATATTATCCTCCCATTTTTAATATTACTATTATTAAGCATTAATAAGTCTATTGAGTTAATTCCTCTCATCATAAAAATCAGTTTACCTATTAACCACGATTTGTAATAGGGTGAGTTTTTATCAAGGTTTAAATTAAAGTATGCTTTGAGCTCTGTTATATTTATAACTCTTGGTGTAGTGCTCCCTTTTTTTATTTGAAACTTTCTAAATGGGTAATGCTCATAACCAACAATATCCATATTGATAGCTTTGTTATATATAGCCTTAAGGGTTCTCAAATAAACACTAATACCATTTACTGTCATTCCATTCTTATATAATGCGGTTTCAAGTTCTATAATGTCCTTAGTGCTAAATTTTTCAAAGGGTTTATATAGATTAATCTGTTTACTTATTGAGGAAAGAGCAATTTTATATGACCTAGCAGTTCCATTCCTACCAATAGTATTAAGTAAATTAATTTGTTCTTCCCAAAAATCATAAATAGTATATTGGTGAGCTAGTTTACCTAGTAAATAGGATTTTATTTCCTGAGCGTTTTCATTACCATTGTTTTTAAGAGTATAAAGATTTAATTTTTGAAGGTACTCTAGCTTTAAGATTTGAAGCTTTTGATTAGTTATAAAATCACCTAATATTTCACCACTTTTAATATTAAACTGGGTTTCTAGTATTTTTATTCCTGTAGAAAGATCTCTAGTTTTACCTGATGTGTAAATTCTAAATACTAATGGGTAGTTATTATCCTTATTTGTCCTTCTTTTGTCTAAGATTAAGTTAAGTGTTGCCATTTTTTAAGTGTTGGCTCCAACTTCAAAAACATGTGCAGAGTATTTGCAGGTAAACACTACTATTTTGACTAAATATCATCAAAAAGTAAAATTTCACCAAAATGCTTAAAAACA
>Ga0114971_10002498_pt1 | contig 12652 bp, 10 predicted proteins | sample M_140625_MF_Meta_FD_87320 | JGI IMG/M metagenome (GOLD analysis project Ga0114971, IMG submission 87320) | Freshwater microbial communities from Lake Montjoie, Canada to study carbon cycling - M_140625_MF_MetaG | ecosystem: Environmental > Aquatic > Freshwater > Lake | place: Lake Montjoie... | reverse complement strand
GGGAACAGACGCAGCGCAGCCTCCACGTCGGGCACCACGACAGCAAAATTCACCAAGCGCTCAATAAGCCTTTCCGCTTCCGGTTGAGCCTTGATCTTGTGAATTAACCAACCCAAAGCGCCGTCCGGAAGTCGTAGTTCGTCGTTCTGAACGTGCTCAAAAGCACTGTCCAACTCTCCAAGCGCCAGCACTGCCCGACCGCTCTTGCTAGCCCGTAATGTTTTTACAACATGCCCAGCTACGGCTGCGTCCGCCATCACTACTGCCTGTAAATTGACGCCCAAAACCGCTTCCACCGCTGCCACATATTCGGGCTCGACCTCGATGAACTCAGCCAGCGCCCCCTGAATGACCGGGAGAAAAAAATCAGGATTATCCAATCCCTTCAATACGGATTGCGTGCCGGCGGAAAAGCCCTCGCCACTGTCCAGCATTCCCTTGAGCACGTCCAAGCGACTCTCTTTTTCAGCACAAATTCGCTGCACTTGGCGCAATTCCCCCTCTGCGGTGGCCAGGGCCATTTGCCCCATGCGACTCTGCCCCTCCAGTTCGTTCAACTCGGACTGAGCCCGCTCGAGATCCGTTTGAGCCGCCTCCAAATCCAATTTCCCCTGCTCGGACTGCTGCTCGAAATCCTGCGCGGCGGCGCTCCACTGCTGCGTCTCACCGGCCAAGACGGACAAGCGCGCTTCCATCCCGTCCCGCTGCTGGCTCACGCTCGCTAACTGCCCGCGCAATCCCGACACCCGAAGTTCCCCACGTTGCACTTCCTGCACCGACGCCTGTAGTTCCCGCTCAGCCTCCGAGCGCTCCGCTGCCACAGCCTGTACGGCCACTTGAGCAGACTCTAATTCCCCCAATTCCGCCGCCAAACGCGCTCCAAGCTCCTGCAACTCCAAATCCGCCTCCCGTATCGCCGACTCAGCCGCTGTCATTCGCTCCCGGCCCGCAATCATTTCAGCCTGATATCGCGACACCAACCCACTGTATTCAAAGCCTTTTTCACGATTGAAAACCAAGCGGTTTTCGTGATTTGAAATCCGCGAACGCAGGTCTGTCACTTTGCGTCGAGACTCTTCCAAGCGCTCCTCCATCGCCGCCAACCCCGCCCGCCGAGCTGCCAACTCCGATTCACCGCCTTCAATGTCGCTCTCCAGCTCTGACTGACGAGCCCGAAAGCCCGCTAATTCATTCTGTCCCGCCTCGCGATGTTCCTCGATTTTCTCCCACTGTTGGCGCGCCGCATGCGTTTCAAACGTCTTGAGTTCCGCGAGCAAAGTCTGGTAGCGCCGAGCCTTGGCCGCTTGCCGTTGCATCGACCCAATCTGACGACGCACCTCCTTGATGATGTCGTCCAAACGCAGCAGATTTGCTTCGGTCGCCTCCAACTTTCGCAACGCTTCCTTGCGCTGGCTCTTAAACCGCGTAATCCCAGCCGCCTCCTCGAAAATCGCCCTCCGATCCTCAGGCCGCGAAGAAAGAATTTGGTCAATCTTGCCCTGCTCCATGATGGAATAAGCCGAACGGCCAATCCCAGTATCCATGAACAACCCGTGAATGTCCTTCAAACGGCAGGGCGTCTTGTTAAGCAAATACTCTGAAGAACCGTCCCGAAACACCCGCCGAGTGATGGTTACCTCGTTCCAATCCACGCCCAGTTCCTTCTCACACTCCGCGAAAGTCATCGAGACCTCGGCCATCCCAAGTCCCGCTCTTGAATCCGTCCCTGAAAATATGACGTCCGCCATCTCGCCCCCACGCAAGGCCTTCGCGGATTGCTCGCCTAATACCCAACGGATCGCGTCGAGCACGTTGGATTTGCCGCACCCGTTCGGTCCCACCACGCAGGTCACCCCGCGATGAAACTCCATCACCGTTCTCGGGGCGAAACTCTTGAAACCGAACAATTCGAGGGAACGAAGGTACATGGCGGGTACAATCTCGCCCATGTTTTTGCTAGATGCAAGCCCAAGCTATAGTGGAGAGGATCCATGGACACCACAATAGCTTGTATGCGACTCCCAGGGAACCTCCCCCGCCCCGCCTTCGTTCGATAGGCCGCATCCCGCTTGAAAGGTCATTCGAATAACCGTCGAAACTAAAGGGGCACAAGCGACATCCATCCAAGGTTCAGAGTCCAAGTGCGTAATTTATCTCCCAAAACCTTTTCTGTAGTTTACTTATTGAAGCAATCTACAAGACGCAAATACTCGCGCACCCGACGGCACATATTGCCTTTTCGTCTCCAAACATCCTGCAACCCATCTGAATGCGTCCCCTAGCCGCTTTTTTCGCGACCTTGATCCTCTTTTACGGAGTAAGCTCTCCCCGACTGCTCGCCTCCGATTCCTACATCACCCAATATCAGGGCTCCCGACTCTACTCATGGGACGGCAAGTATTTGTCTCAGTATCAGGGAAAACGGCTCTACGAGTGGGATGGACACTACCTATCCAGCTATCAAGGAAGCCGACGCTTCGAATGGGATGGTCAGTACTTGTCAAAATATCAGGGCCCTCGGCTTTTGGAGCTTTCGGGAAAACAAATACGGCAATACCAGGGCCGCACCTTGTTTGAATGGGATGGACAATACCTCCAAACTTACCAAGGAGGGCGCGTTTTCGCCGTCGACGGATCGATCCCTCAAGCGATCTTGGCACTCTTGGCGACTGGATTCCTCTAATCGGGCTAGAACGTGCTAAAAACCTATCGCTGGCCCGGCTCCGTTGCGTTCCCAGATGAGGACGTCGCACTGGTTCAAATCTCCCAGACTGAGCGCAACGCCACTGGGAGGCTTCGAGTCAGAGAGGTTTTGCGGGAAATCTTGTCCAATTGGGCAGGGCAACCCGTCGAATTGAAGGAATCAGCGCTAGGACCGATTGTGCCGGGGTTCATCAGGGGGAGAAGTATCGAGGTGTCGCTCAGCTATGCTGGGGGAGACGCTTGGGTGGCGATTCGCAGCAACGGCAGCGTCGGCATGGACGCGGTGCTTGTGGGGGATGCCCCTGATTGGGAGGCTGTCGCAGAGCTTTACTTAGGCGACAACGAGGTGCAGGAAATTCGCGACGCCGCACACCGAGGGAGTGCATTCGCAGAGCGGTGGGCGGCTCTGGAGGCACGCTGCAAACTCGCAAAGTTGCCGCTTCGGGAAAAAAGCCATCCACCCCCAGCGCCTGTTTTCACGTTGAGAATCGATGATGTGATCATCTGCATCGCGATGAGCTTGACAGAAGAAAAAGGCGATTAGGCGCGGTTGAACACATTTAACCCGCTTCCAATCAGAACCAAAAAACTGAAAATCACGTCGGCTTCGCCAATTTAGATTCAGGAGCGAGGTTTGACGTAAATTCCAATGAGCGGTAACGGAGAAGGCTTTGTGGAGATAAAGTCACTCACAAACCCCTGCGCAGTACGAATTTCTATATGCCCGGGCCCAGACCCTCCGTACACCAACACGGCCCCCTGAGGCGCCTTATAAGGATCGGAAATCGGGAGCTTTTGGAAACCGAAATCAAACTGCAACTCTCCAGCAGCCTCTTTCGCAAATTGAGTCTTTGGATAACGGTCAATCACGTGAGCGTTTAGCAACGCAGTCTTCACGTAGCGCCAGCAATTGTAAGTGGAGGAAGAAGCGGCGCGGGCAGCGGCAATTTCAGCCGCTTCCAGCATGCGCTTGTCGTAGTGGAATCTGTCGGATTGAGGGCCAAAAAGCTTCCGCAATTCAGGCCGCGAACTGTCCGACTGTTCAGAGGCAAACAACGAATAACTTGCTCGGGCCGAGGGGGCCGCGAACATGGCAAAAATGCAGAATAAAGAGAAAAAAAATCGCATACAATCGGCCCTAGGAGTAGTTGACTAGGAGATCTTTGGCAGATCATGGCACGCCTAAGTGCGCGCACACTAGCAACTGCTTCATCCCGCGTCACAGCACCCAAGTTGAAGCCGAGCGATGAATTCACGTGAACAGGAGGCGAGCAACCTACCACCGCATCCCTGCTGGTCAACCAGAGTTGTGTAGAAAATTTGTCATCGAGTTCCCAAGGCGCAAAACTCACTTTTTCCCGCCCCAAACCAGACCTCCACGGATCTCTTTACCTCAGCCCAAAAAGAAAAAGGTTGCGACCAAGCTTTCCGATAACGAAAGAAAAAGGAGCTCGATGAAACACTCAACAAGTTGACACCACTGAATGCGAGTCAGTCCAACGTGTATCGGGAACGGGCCACCGGTAAGCCGCCCTTTCACCCCTATCAGACCGACTCAACTAACTCTTCTTTTACCGCCCCCAAGAGCGTTTCCGTCCACCGGGCCCATAGCCAACACAAATCCGACAAGCGGTTCACGTACCTCAAGATGTTGGGGTTCACGTGAGCCCCGCTTTCCATCAACGACACGATCGCTCGTTCCCCCCTGCGACAGGTTGTTCGGGCGACGTCCAAGCACGCACTTCCCTTGCTGCCTCCCGGGGTGGCCCAACCAGAGTAGGTAATTTTGTGATTTTTCTCCAAATCCACTATTTGAGCAGTCAACTCCTCTACCCATTCAGGCCCAATAACCTCCCTGCCCTTCTCCCGATAGCGCCCCGAGTCTCCGGAAGCCACAGCGAGTTCCCCCATAATCGGTATAAGTTGCTTCTGAATCTGCAAAATACGCTTTTCAATTTCAGGAACCTCACAGAAGGCACGAACCATCCCAAACGCCGTATTTAATTCATCCAAGGTTCCGTATGCCTCCACCCGTGGGTGGGTTTTGGACACGCGCCTACCGAACATCAGACCCGTAGTCCCATTATCACCCGTCTTGGTCGCAATTGACATGCGCTTGGTCTACCATCGGGAAATGCTTATGCCAACCTCTTGCAATATCTTCCAACAGCTTTTGAAAGTCCCCGCATCGCCTCAAGATAATATTCCGCTAAAATTTTAAAGCCGCTACGATTACGCTTGCACGAAGGAAAGAGGAAAGATAAATACCCGACCTCATTTTTTGCCGCCACCCGAACTCTTCCAGCACAATCGCGACATTTTGGAACCTAATTTTATGCCTAAGTCCAAGCCAGCAAAATCTGAAGGCAAGCCAACTCCGGCCAAAAAAGTTGCACTAAAGCAGACATCAACGGGAGCCAAAGCGACTCCCGTTAAGCCTAAACCAGCCCCTGCTAAAGCGAAACCAGTTCCCGCCAAGGCCAAAACAGCTCCCGCTACAGCCAAAGCGATTCCCGCCAAAGCCAAAACAGCTCCCGCTACAGCCAAAGCGATTCCCGCCAAAGCCAAAACAGCTCCCGCTACAGCTAAAGCGATTCCCGCTAAGGCTCAAGCGGCTAAGCCAGCCCCCTCAAAGGCTAAACCATCTCCGGCTAAAGCCCCCTCCCCGAAGGCCAAAACAGCCACAACCAAAGCCAAAGCGGTTTTTGTTGAGGCTAAATCGGCTCCCGCCAAGGCCAAATCAGCTCCCGCTAAGGCTAAAGCGGCTCCCGCTAAGGCTAAACAGCAATCCTCCTCAGGATCAAAGACAACGCCCGTCAAATTAGTTACGGCGGCGACGAAACCAGTTTCAATCAAAGGTGCCCCGATAGCCTCTTCGAAAAAAGCTGACGCAACACCGAAGAGCAAATCTATCTCAAAAGCCGTTCCAGCACCTAAAATTGAGTCGACCCCTCCTGCTTCCCAAAAAGCAACGCCCGCCCCAAAGGCGCTAGCAGTTAAAAGCGCAGGGAAAGCTCAAAAAGCGTCTTTAGAAGGAAAAAAACTGCTCGCAGATGCGTTGGCCAAAAAGAAAATTCTTCCACCGGAGAAAAAGAAGGTTACCGACGAATGGGTTCTCCAACAGCGGGAACGAATTTATGAACTCCGCGACAACTTAGTGGAATCGATGCACGGAGTGGCAAAAGACACGCTGCGTTCCCGCGCTGAGGGCAGCGAGGCGAGCGCGTTTGGGATGCACCAAGCGGATGCCGGTAGTGATTCCTACGACCGCGACTTCGCCCTTTCCCTACTGAGCCAAGAGCAAGACGCCCTCTACGAAATCGACGAAGCCCTCAAGCGGATCGAAATCGGAACTTACGGAGTGTGCGAGATGAGCGGCAAGGTGATCAAACGCGAACGCCTAGAAGCTCTCCCTTTCGCCCGGTACACAGTGGAATGTCAGTCGGAAGTTGAACGGCAAAAGAAGCTGCATAAGGCTCGGATGCCCGTGACTTCACTTTTTGGCCTCACCGAGGAAGAGGGCTCCGAAGGCGAAGAAGAAGACCAAACCCTCGACGCTAAAGATTAATCTTTAGCACTTCCAATACCCTCTACATTAAACTACAATCCATTTACTGATTAAACCATGGCACGCGACTTCATTATCCTTGAGTGCACCGAAGCAAAAGCGGAGGGAAAGCCCGTTTCCCGCTACATTTCGACCCGCAACAAAAAAAGCCCTAACACTCCGACTCGTCTCGAGAAGGTAAAGTACAACCCGTTTCTTCGTCGGCGCACCATGCACCGGGAGACCAAGTAAGTTCAAGTAACACAAGTAAAGTTAAGACCTGAACTACTTAAAATTATGCAGCCTAAAACTCCCGCCCGCCGTACCGCCTTCCGCAAGGCCAACCGCAGCATGCCTCGCCGCCGCGTGGACATCGCCTTGGATGCCATCGACTGGAAAAACCCTGATCTCCTGAAAAAGTTTGTCACTGAAAATGGCAAAATTTTACCGCGTCGCCTCACCGGAATGCCCGCTCATTATCATCGGAAAATTACCCGTGAAGTGAAGCGCTCCCGCCAAGCGCTTCTGATGGCATAATTCCCTCTAGTTCCCCAGAGGAATTCCCAACGTAAGTTAGATTGTTCGCGGTCGTTTGCTCCCGCGATTGTTCGGTCAAGTCCTTCCGAACTTATTAGGCACCAAAATGTTTCAAACAAGCGCCGCTCTCAAAGCGGCGCTTTTTTTGTTGTTCCGTCCATCACCACGTATCTTTAAAGCAACCAAGTAGTTTCTTCTCATGAGCGCCGAAAGCCCCTCACTTCCGCTAGCAGATCTACTCGGCCTGCTCCCGTGCCCTGCTTGGGTTGCAACGTCCAATGGCGATTGCCTCTTCGCCAACCGCGCGCTCGGAAAACTGCTAGGCATCCCAGAAAATCAACTTCTAGGACGCGGCTGGCTTCAGGTTCTCGCCCCCACGGATCACTCACTCGCCCTCCGTTGGCTCTTTAAACGCAGCACCCTGCGCTTCCATTTCAAGGCCCGCTTCTGGACCACTTCTCGCCAACGCAAGCAGCGCCTCCGCGCAGATGCCAGCCTTCTGCCCAATACTCACTCCCAAGGAGACCTTGTTCTGGTTCTCCTGCGGGACGTCACCCCAAAAATTAACGACACACTCCGGCGCCAGCTTCGCTCCGAACAACTCCGACTTTGCTTCGAACATGCTCCCATCGGCATCGGCTTTCTCGATCTCGAGCTTTCCTTCATCCAAGCAAATCCCGCGCTGCACCGGATTCTGTCCTCTGAACTGAGTCCTCTCAAAGGTCGCTCACTGGATTTCTGCTTGGAAAACCGTCTCCCTCCAGCCTCTGCTCTGGAAATCGCACGCGTCTGTTCCCAAACCATCCTTACCGGCGATCCCCACGCCCTCCACGGCTGGCCCTTAGACTCCACCGAGCCCAACGGGCCACAGCACGTCACTGATTGGGAAATTCGCCGCATTCAAACCATCGACCACTCTCCTGTGGGCCTCTTAGTCACGGTTTCCGATGTCACCCGCCAAAAATACATTGAAGAGCGCCTCCGCCTTCTCGCCAGCGTGCTGGAAACCACTCCAGATTTCGTCGCCGTATTCTCCCCGGAAGGCGGCGTTCTTTACTTAAATCGTTCCGCCCGCGAAACCGCCGGCTTGGACAAGGACACCCCGATCCACCATCTCCACTACACCAATTTGCAACCCCCATGGGCAGCAAAGCTTCTGCGTGAGGAGGGCTTTCCAACCGCTCTTCAATCGGGGAGATGGGAAGGGGAAACCGGTTTTAAAAACGTCTCGGGTGATCCCGTCCCAGTTTCCCAAATTCTTTACGCGCACAAAAACAACTCCGGCCAAGTGGAGTTTCTCTCCTCCATCCTGCGCGACATCACCGAATCCCTCGAATTCCGAGAACAGCTCGCGCGCGCTCAAGAAAACCTCGAACAACGCGTCATCGAACGCACCGCTGAACTTGCCGACGCCACAGCGCTCATCGGCGATCGCGTACGCCAACAAGCAGCCGTCGCGGCCCTTGGAGAATCCGCCCTTGCGGGCAGCTCCCTCACCGAAATCATCGAAGAGAGCAACCGCCTAATCCTTGAAATCCTGCGCGTGGATTTTTGTGCTTTGCGGGAGCTCTCTGAGGACCGCCATACGCTCATCCTGCGTGCCGCGAGCGGTTGGCCCGAAAACCTCAACCACTCCAGTATTCCTGCCGAGGAAAACTCCCCTTACGGCCTCGCTATTCTCTCGGGAGACCCAGTTGTTTTTGAAAATCTCGAAAAAGAGACTTCCTTCGAAACCTCCGACGGTCTCCTCGAGGCAGGATGTGTCAGCGGCATGGCCGTTTCTATCGTTTTTGGGGAGGAACCTTTCGGAGCACTGGGAGTCTTCAGCAGAGATAAATTGCAGTTTACCAAAAACGATGCCCACTTCCTCCAATCCGTCGCCAACGTTATCGCAGCCACTGTTCAACGTCAGAAAGCTGAATCCGAAATCCGCTTGGCGATGCAACAAGCAGAGTCCGCAAACCAAGCTAAGAGCGCCTTTCTCTCTCGTATGAGTCATGAGTTGCGCACGCCCCTAAATGCCATATTGGGGTTTGCGCAACTTCTTAAACTCGAAGAACCCAGCACCTCCCAACTCGAAAGCATAGGGCACATCACTCGGGCCGGGCGTCACCTGCTTTCCCTTATTAACGAGGTGCTGGACATCGCGCACATCGAGGCAGGTCGCCTTGCCATGACCATAGAACCGATTGAACTGAACGGCTTCCTCCACAATGTAGTGCAATTGATGCAACCCCTTGCGGCCGCGTCACAGGTCGAGATTCAACTCGTCGGCTGCGAAGGTCTCTTCCATGTCAGGGCCGACCGTCAACGACTCAAACAAGTCACGCTTAATCTCCTCTCCAACGCCATCAAATACAACAACCAAGGAGGCACAGTCCAAATTAGCCTCAGGCTCGCCTCTGGAGCAGCCGGCTTCGAAGTCCGCGATACCGGCCCAGGAATCCCTCCCGAAAAACGCGACTTTCTCTTCAAACCCTTTGAACGACTCGGCGCGGAAGAAAGCGAAGTCGAAGGCACCGGCATCGGTCTGTCTCTTTGCAAGGGTTTCATCGAGGCCATGGGCGGCTCAATCGGCATGGAAAGCCCCGATCTCGGCGGTTGCGTATTCTGGGCGCAACTCCCCCTAGCTGACCCCTCCGAGACCCCGCAACTACGCATTGAACGTCTCCAGTCCCTTGACTCCGACCCGACTCTCGCCCCCGCCCCCCGTGCTAAGGTACTTGCCATTGAGTCTCACGAGTTCGACTTGCAACTGGTTGAGCGACTCGTCCAAAAAAATGCCCGTTTCGAAATGCTCAGCTCCATGCGCGCTGACCTCGCCCTTGCACTCGCTCAGGAACATCGCCCCGCGCTCATCTTTATCGATGCCGAATTGCCGGACCTCCCGCCTCGTAAATTCCTCGACCAATTGCGCGCCCTTCCCTTTCTAAAAAATACCCCCGTTGTTTTTATGTGCACGGATACCCCCGCTCCGGATCTCGAGCAACTTGCCGAACTTTTCCAAGCGAAGTTTCTAATAAAGCCCTACGACCCAGAAGATCTTCTCCGGATTCTTGACGCCGCATTACCTCGCTCCGTTACAGCCAAAAATCTTTGAACAGCCCACTCGTCTTCCTGTCTAAACTTATACATTATGAGTCCCAAGTAGTTACTAGCCTGCCCCCTACTACCAACTCCGCATTACACAGCCGCCATCTCAACTTTAGCCGCTCTCCTCTCCCCGAACTTTCCCCAACCGCCCTTCAAGCCCTTTGCAAGGATGCAAGGGTTTCTGTTAGCCCGCCTATCCACTTTTCCGCAACCGCCTCCTCCCTCCCATGATCGACGTCGTCAACCTCACCAAACGCTACGCAGGCTTCACAGCCGTGCGCGAAATTTCCTTCCAAGTCCAACGTGGCGAGGTCGTCGGTTTTCTCGGCCCAAACGGCGCTGGGAAAAGCACCACCATGCGTATGCTCACAGGATACCTCCCTCCCTCTTCCGGAAGAGCATCCATCGCGGGTTTTGATATTTTCGACCAATCCATCGAGGCCCGTCGCCACATCGGCTACCTCCCTGAAAGCACCCCCCTCTACCACGACATGAGGGTTCACGAATACCTACGCTACAGAGCCAGCCTCAAAGGTGTCGAAGCCTCCAAAGTCAAAGAACGCGTCGGCGACGTTCTGGAAATGTGTGACCTGCGCGAGAAGGAACGTGCCCTGATTGGTACCCTCTCCAAAGGCCAAAGACAGCGTGTGGGCCTTGCCGATGCTCTGGTCCACGACCCTGAACTCCTCATTCTCGACGAGCCCACCATTGGGCTCGACCCCAACCAAATCCGACAAGTCCGCGAGCTCATTAAAAATCTCGCAAATCGCCGGACTGTACTGATTTCTACCCACATCCTTCCAGAGGTTGAAATGATGTGCTCCAGAGTGGTGGTCATCCATAAGGGCCGCATTCGCGCCTCGGATACCGCAGAAAATCTTTTGCTAAAGCATCGGGCCGCAGGAGAAATACGGATCGAAGTCCACCAACCCCCACAAAATACTTACGCCCAGTTAGCCGCCCTGCAGGGTGTAAAAGAAGTCTCAGAAAAAATGCTCGGCGAGGAATGCTCCTTTCTTTTGCGCACAGACGCCGAAACGGATCTCACGGAGGCCGTCCTACAACTCGCACAAACCGGCAAATGGAGCCTGCGCAGCCTTCTTCGCCGCAAACCCACTTTGGAAGACGTCTTCGTCGACCTCACCCAGGGTGACTAAACCATCCCAAATTCACCCCAGAACCTTCCTGGGATTTACAACTCCCCACCCCTGAATTTTTTATGCGCACATTCATCACCTTGCTAGGCCGAGAAGTGAAAAGCTTCCTCTACTCGCCCATCGCCTACGTGGTTCTCTTTTTCTTCCTCATCGCCACCGGCTTCAACTTCTACTCCGGAGTTTCCTTCCTCAATCAGGGCCCCTCCGAAGTCACAGTCGTGGAGGCCGCTTTCAACACCGTCCTCTTCTGGTTTCCTTTCGTGTTAATCTTCCCCCTCATCACCATGCGGACCTACGCAGATGAATTCCGCATGGGAACCATCGAAACCCTTGCCACCGCCCCCATCAGCGACTCGCAGATTGTCCTCTCCAAATTCCTCGGAGCCTTCATTTTTTACATCCTGCTCTGGGCCCCAAGCTTTCTCTACTTCACCGCATTTGAACAAATCACGGGCAAGGCGGCCGCCGTCGCCGCGGGCGCTTATGGAGGAAGCTACCTCCTCTTGCTTCTGATCGGCGCTTTTTACGTCGCCCTCGGTTGTCTCGCTTCAGCCCTCACTAATGAGCAAATTAACGCCGCCGTCATGACGTTCGTGGCCATCTTTGGCTTCTTCGTCACCGGCTTACTTGGGTTCATCCTCAACTCCCCAAGTCAGGCGGTTCGCGACCTCATTTCCTACTTCTCAGCCGTAGAACACATGGCGGACTTCTCACGGGGACTCATCGATAGCCGTCCTCTTATTTGGTACATCTCCATGACTTCCTTCACCTTGTTCCTAAACCTCCAAGTCTTCCAGTACCGCAAGTGGAAAGCCTAATCCAGAGTCTGCTCTCCCCGCTTTCCTTAAAACTCTACGGATCCTCCAAGACCTCCTATGGACCAAACTCCTTCTTCTCCCACCCCGCCCGATTCTAAAGTAAATGCCTCTCAGGCAGATACTCACAAGTCCACTTCGAGCACCATCCGCCGCCTTGTCATCGGCGCCAACGTCCTCTCCCAAATCGTCATTTTTACCGTCATTGTTGCCATGGTCAACTATGTCAACTTTCGGCACTTCAAACGCTGGGACTTTTCTCGTAGCCAAAAATACGCTCTGGCACCCCTCACCAAAAACCTACTCGCTAACCTCAAAAAGCCAGTCAAAGCCGTCGTCTTTTTTCCCAACTTCCAAGTCATCGCTCAAGACGTCACCTCCCTGCTGCGGGAATACGAGTACGCCTCTGACAAAAAACTGACCGTCGAGGTCGTCGATCCCTACCGCAACTTGCTCAGAGCAAAAGAGCTTTCCGAAAAATACAAATTCGGTTCCAGCGACAACATCGTAATCTTGGATGTCGAGGGTAAATCTAAATTCGTCAATGCCGCGGACATGGCTGAGATGGATAATTCCGGCGCCATGATGGGGCAACCCCCAACCGTCCGAGCCTTTAAAGGCGAGGAAGCCCTTACCTCCGCCCTGCTGGAAATTACCGAAGAAAAACAAAGCAAAGTCTACTTCCTCACCGGCCACGGAGAGCCCTCTCCCATGGGTGAGGACCTCTCTGCGCTCAAGACCTTCATCGACCGTCAGAACATCAAATCTGATCTTCTAAACCTTAACAACGTCGACGCCGT
>Ga0114971_10002497_pt1 | contig 12655 bp, 7 predicted proteins | sample M_140625_MF_Meta_FD_87320 | JGI IMG/M metagenome (GOLD analysis project Ga0114971, IMG submission 87320) | Freshwater microbial communities from Lake Montjoie, Canada to study carbon cycling - M_140625_MF_MetaG | ecosystem: Environmental > Aquatic > Freshwater > Lake | place: Lake Montjoie... | reverse complement strand
GGATGCTCAAAATCTCACGTGACGTTGGTAGCAGGGCGGGCGCGCAAGGCGGGCAAACTGGCGGCGGCAGTCGCCTGCCCGTGGCGTTTGTTGTGCTCATCCGGCGTTCGTAACTGGATCGATTCCGCCAGTGCCGGAAATTCCGCACGCAAGACGGCCATCGCACGTTCGAGGATGATTTCACCACCCTCGCCCGACGTGACGCGCCCGAGCACGAGCAGATTCCTCACCTCGTAGAAATCGGCGTAGTGCGCGATCGCATACCCGAAGCAAACCCCGATTGATTCGTAGATCGCCCGCGCGCGGGCGTCGCCGGCCTGCATGGCGCGCTGCACCTCGAGCAACTGCTCGGGCAGCGGCAGCGTCGGGGGGAAGGCGAATCCCGCAAGCTTGGCGAGGCGGCCCACGCCCTGTTGAGAAAAATACTGCGCGCCGCACCCGCTGTCGCCTGACCACTCGTCGCGCGGCGCGTCGGGTCGGTAGTCGATGGGGGCAAAGGCGAGCTCGTTCAACCACGACGTGATATTGCCGGCTGGTGTCACGTAGCCCGCGGCCAGGCTCGTGCCCATCGCGACGCCGAGCACGGCGTTGTCGTTCATCGACATTGCGCCGGCGAGGGCGGTGACTTCGCCGTCGTTCACGACCTCAAATGGCACGCCGCCCCAGCGCGCTTGTAGAGTGAAAAACATCCGGCGGATGTGTGTTTCAAAGGCGTCGGCCGGCACGCCGCGAAACAACGACGCCGCGCGTACCTCGTTGTTCACATAAACCCCCGCCGCGCTGCCGCCGATCGCATCGACCCGCGGCAAATGCGCCGCTGCCCGCAACAAGGAATCGTGCACCCCCTCGATGTGATAACGGGGATCCGCCTGGAAGTACGGGTCCCAGGCGATCTCCTCGGAGTACACGATCTTGCCATCGATGAGCGCTGCCGCCTTCCGATCGCTGCCGCCCAAGTCGAAGCCGATGCGGCATCCCGCGAGATGCCGGCCCATCGGCACAGTAGTCTCGACCGTTGCCGGCAGCGCTTCGAAGGAGGCGGCCTCGACCGAAAACCTACGGCCAAAGATTTTCGTGCCCATGAACGCGTCATCGAAGGCCCGCGCGCCCGTCGGGCTGTAGATTTTCGCAAGCGCGGCGGCAATGTCGTCGGCACCGGCCACGAGCACCTGTGGACCGCCCTTCATCCAGAGGAGAAATTTCAACAATCGCTCCGCATAGATCAGCGTGAGTGCCGCCGCTGGATGGCCTGCGGACAAGACGCGGCTATCATGGCGAAACACCGCGCCATCCGTTCGCACGAGCACGAGCGCGAAGGGGCGGGCGCCGGCATCCTGCGCCACGAGCGCCGCGTAGGCGCGATGCCACAGCGCGGCGGGCATAAACTCAGGATCGAGCGGTGGGCGTATTGTTGGGCAGACCGTCAGGGCAGGACAACTGCCGAGCTTAGCGGGATCTGAGGGCAGACGTGAATTCATAGAAGTGAAAACACCTAGTAAGCCGTAGAAATTCAGTCGAGAGCCAAGAGCAGAGCGCAAGGTGCTGCGAATCGCCGCCGCGCCGCCGCGCAAGGCCACGCCAGGTCAAGGCGCGAGCTCGAAGGATAGGATGACTTTGCGGTCGGGCTGGCGACCGTCGTTGCGCGGCGCCTGCCGAGCGTCCCTGCTCTCACGAGCAGGGCTACAGGATCCACGCGGCTCACGAGCAGGAGCGTGGGCCGAGAGAGCCATGCGTGATGCGTCCACTCGCTGGCGTTCGCGGTTACCGAAAAGTCCAGCGTTCCAAGGACGTGGGGAGGAGACGCGTGATCCTCGACTGCGGTGGCGGTGCGGCCGAGCGTCCAAACGATGCGGGTGATGTCACGGTTGAGCGCAGCCGAGACCTTGAACCCGAGGTGAAGCTTGCCCTCGCGGAGCTGGAGCAGGGCGTTATGTTCGTAGGTCGCGCGGTGCTGCGGCCCGAGACAGGGGGACTTGCGAGCAGCGCGAGCCGTTTGCGCAGATTATGGCGCGCCCGGCACGCGGTGGATCGTGCCTGAGAGCACGCGGCTCACTTCGGCGCCGCCCGCGTCGCGCAGGCGGCAGGTGATTTCGACAACGTGCGCGGGCGCGAGCTTCGGAATCGTGAGGCGGATTTTGCGCGAATCGGCGAGGACTTCGGCGCGTGTGACGGTGAGTGCATGCTCGTTGACGCGTGGGCTACCGTAGTTGGCGCTGCGTTTGAGGTCCCAGACTTTCACGGCGTAGCGCGTGGCTTCGGTGGCAGTGGCGCTGGCTAGCGGCTCGCTGAAGGTGAGTTCGATGCCGCCGTGGATGACGTGCCACGCCGTGGGTAGGGCGGCAGGTCTGCCCGTGGGACGCAGGCGGTAGAAGCCGCCCTCCTGCTCCGTTTGCGAGGTGGCCCAAGCGGAGAGCCCGGCGAGGTAGAGCTGACCGTTGGTGGGATGCACGCGACCGCGCATGATGCCAGTGGGGAAATCCGGAATCGGCAAGCGGCAGAGCGCGCCTTGCGCGGAGTCGCCGGTGCCGTCGGCGAGGACGATTTCGATGCAGCCCTGGCCGTAGGAGAGATTGAGCAGCGCGCCGTTGAGAGGGCCCCAGCGCTCGCTGTTGATCCAGAGTAGCTCGGCGGGCGAACGGTCGATGGCTTTGTCCACCCAAAGGAGCGGCGGGGCCATCGCGCTGTCGGCGGTGTCGGCGGGTGCGCCCCCGCTCCACATGTTTCCGAAAAATTTCGGTGACGTGATTCGGTTGATACGGTTCATCGGCATCCAGTGGCCTTCCTGATCGGTCACGAAAAACGAGCCATCGGGGTTGAGGCACACCCCGTTGGCGGCGCGGAAACCGTTCGCGAGAATTTCGGTCGTCGCGCCGTCGGCGGAAATCTTAAGCAAGGTGCCGTGCTGAGGGACGAGTGCGGTGCGGGCGTGGCGGGCGCTCTTCGCGTAGTAGAAATTTCCAGCGGCGTCGGTCTGCAGGCCCATCGCGAATTCGTGGAAATGATCGGTGACCTGGTGGTCGCTGTTGATGCTTTCGTAGAAGTCGGTCTCGCCGTCGCCGTTGAGGTCGCGCAAGACGACGAGCTGATCGCGGCAGGTGACGAAAATCTCGCCGCCCCGGAGTTTGATACCGAGCGGTTGAAACAAGCCCGAGGCGATGCGGCGCCAAGTCACGGCGGCCGCGTCGGGCGTATCGATGCCGTCGATGCGCCACACGTCGCCGTCCCAGGTGCAGAGGAGCGCGGCCTTGCCGTCGGGCGTGAAGTCGAGGCCGCTCGGGCGGATGCGGGCGCGCCAGGGATTCGACTGCGGCAGGGTGAAGCGTTCCCAGGAAAACGGGCCCTGCGTGGTGCTGCGGACGATAGGTGTTTCGATTTTTTCGGTCCAGCGCGCGGGGCTGCCGCGGGTGAATGCCGCGAGATCGCGGGGCGCGGCGGCGCGGCTGGCGAGAGCGTTGAGGGGCGCGGCGTCGGTGCCGGATTTTGCGAGGTGCACGGCGAGGCGGAGCGGCGTGGTCGACGCGGGGATTCGGAGCGTGATGAAGCGCTCGGTCGCCGCGAGCGCGAGGGAACGCGGGCCGGAGAGCGCAGCAGCAGTGCCCGCGTTGGCGACGCGCAGGACGAGATCACGGGAGGATTTTCCGACATTGAGCGTGCGGACGAAGACGGGTTGGCCAGCGAGCGTCGCGAGGTCGTGGCTCTCGAGCACAGCGGCATCGCCGACGGAATAGGAAATCACGGCACGCTCTCCCTGGCGGTAGAGCCCGCGGTAGCGCAACCAGGCGCGCGGGAGCGGACCGAAGCGGCGTCCGTCAGCACCGATCACGCGGGCATCGTCGAAGGTGCCGGTGGCGGGATTGGCCCAGCCGGGACCGTCGCCGGTTTCGAATTGCGGATCGCCGACGGTGCGCGGGTGGACGACGTGGCGGCTGTTGAAGTTGATGCCCTCCCAGTCGATGAAGCCCTCGCCGGTCCACGCGCCGGCGACGCGCAAGGTGTCGTGTTCGAAGACGAGCCACGCGTGGCCCGCGGAGATGCCGCCTGCGCCGGAGTCGAGGCGCACGGCGATGCCCTTGTAGGCGAGATTGGCGTTGGGCGAGATTGTATCGAGAGCGTTGCCGGGCAGCTTCATCGCGGCGGCGCGACGGGCATCGTCGGCGAGTTCGAAGGTGCCGATGAGGAACGGGCCGTAATCCATCTCGCGCCACGGCTCGCGCTTCGTCGCGGCGGGGCCGGTGGTGTCGCCCTTCGGCAGGCCGGCAAGATAGGCGTCGGTGACGGGGACGTACTGCGAAGGGTTGCGGCCGGCGAGGAAGGTTTCGCGGATGTAGTGGATGACGTCATACTTTTCGCGCGGCACGAGCTGCGGCTGCGGTGCCATGAGCCGCCAGCCGCGCGTGAGTGTCGCATACATCGTGAGCGGATCGCTGCCGTGGGCGAATGAGCCCTCGGCGAAACGCAACGCTTGGGGGATCGAGCCGGCGAGATTGAGGTCGCCGTGGCAGGAGTGGCAGACGAGCTGGTAGATTTTTTCCCCGCGGGCGAGTGAGGCCTTGTTCCACCCGCGGATCAGGCCGGCGTGATCGAGCGAGCGCTCGTAGTCGGGGAGGGCGGATTCGGGGAGCAGCGGCGCGCCTGGCGGGAGCGTGGTGTCTTGCGCGGAAGTGAGGTGGGTGGCGACGGTGAGGCCGCCGGCGAAGGCAAAACAGAGGGCGGCGCGGCGAATCTTTTTCATGGGGAGCGTCGCTCGGCGAGAGCCGAGTGTGGGGTTGTTCGGCTGACGAAAAATGGCGGATATTTTTTATTCTCCATGGTCAATACTCGGAAGCTGGCTGCGGCTAGCGATGAGGAGGGAGCGCGTTTTCTGCATCAAGGCTACGCTGGCGCGCACGGTAGCTGAACACGAGGTCGCGGGGAAACATGATCGTGAACAGCCAGGGCACAACTAAGGCACAGGTACCCAGCCCGAGGAGAATGAGCGCTTTCTTGCCCTCGAACCAAAACCCGATCCCCGCCAGCAAAACGCCGAGTGCGGGGAAATAAGCTACGGGCACGCGTGAGCCGGCCGCTAGGGCGATGGCGAGCGCGATAGAGAAACCGGCGACGATGGGCGGATAGACGCCGAGGACCAAGCCGGTGACGAAGGCGAAGGGCGCGTGCGCGGAGTCCTCTTCCTTGCAGATGAAGGTCTGGAGGCCGACCGCGATGACCATGACCGCGCCCTCGGTCCCGAGGATGCTGTAGCGCATGAAGCCCGCGACGCCGGGAGCGTGGGTGAGGGCGTGGATCAGCAACCAGCCACCGAGCGCGGCGCGGGTGAGATCGATCCAGTGAAGGCTGAGAGCTAAAATCGACGACCGGTGTCCGTCCCAATCGGACGAGATGTCACGAAAGCGGATTTTTTTGCCGTGAAAAAGCCCGATGGGAACGAGGAGGAGGCAAAGGGCGGGAGCAAACGTGAGCCAGTCAATGATCATGCGGAGCGGAAAGAGGGAGGAACGAGCGGTGGTCAGAGCGATAGGAAGCGCTCCGGAAGGCAGCGTGAGGAGCTATCCGCACGGAGCGAGGAAGATGTTTTTTAGGCGCTTTCACCGCGTGCAAACGCGTGACCGTTCGTCGGGGTGTTTTACCTCCCAAAACAAAGGGTGGGTGCTCGGCAAGGCGCGTTCCTCGCCGGATGCGGGTGCGTCAAGGTTTCGGGAGGGCCGAGGTTGACGGAGTGGGTGCCGGTTGCTCGAGCGGTGGAGCGGGTGTCGGGGCGGTGTCGGCGGGAGCGAGGGAGCGGAGGAAATTCGTCGGGCTCGCGGCGAAGGACCAATCCGGTTTATCGAGTGTCCCGCTGAGCTTTACTTCAAAAATATTTGAGAAGGGGGTGAGCACGGCGCCCACGACGCTCTTGAGCAGGCTTTGGCTTTCCTGAAACGGAAAGACCTTGGCCTTGAAGTCGAGTTCACGGCGGTCGAGGTCGAAGTTGCCGTGGGCTTCGATGACTGAATTGGCTCCGCGGAGGGTGAGATCGGGGAAGGTGAGTTTGGCTCCGTCGATTTGGAAGGTGGTGCGGGCGGTGTTAAAGCGGAGCGCGGTGAAGGTGAAGAGCTCCGACAGGAGGCCGAGGAGTTGCACTTCGCCGAGCCCAGCGCCCTGCAAGCTGGCCTGACCGGCGCCGTGGTAGCTGAGCAAGTCCTGATAACTGCCTTCCGCGGCGGCGCTGAGGTCGAGGCGCACGTGGGCTTTTTCCTGCATGAATTTTCCAGGGCGCGGGGCGGGCAGGCCTTTTCTCTGAGCGTCGAAGGCTTGCAACGTGGCGACCGCACGACTGAGGCCGCTGTCTTTCAGCGTGTAGTCAAAACGGATACGGCGAGCGGGGCCCTGTCCGAAGATTTTTGCGTTTCCCGTGAGCGTGCCCTCGGCGAAACGGGCCTGCATGCTCGTCAGGTCGATGTCGTTATCCTGGGTGGTGGCGGTGAAGACGAGGTCCTCGAGGGGGAAGTCTTGGAAACGAAACGCTCCGGTCGTGCGGCCCGAGATCTGAAACGTCGTGTGGACGCCGCCGGGGGCGGCGGGGCCATCGATTTGGCCGATGATCTTCAAGGCCGGTGGAGCGGACCATTTGAAGGGTGAGAAAATCGACTCGCCCAAGGGGCCCAGCATCGTGACGGCGACTGACGGGTCGAGCGAGGACGCGACGTCAAAGCGGAGCGAACGTCGCTCCATAGTGACGGGATCGCTGGTGTAGGAGAAGGAGCCTTGGGCGGTGCCGGTGGCGTGCGTGGCGAAAACATCCGGGGCGTCGATGAAGCCCGGGCGAATGAAGAGGCGCGCGCGCACGCGATCAAGGGCACCGCTGCGGATGACGGGTTTCGCGCTGTCCGCAAAAACAAATACGTTTGAAAGGCGGCCATCGGCCCAGCGACCGGCAACCTCCACGCTGGCGGCGGGTGGGGCGACGGGAAATTCGAGTTGGCGGAAGAAATTGGGCCACCAATCGCGAAACCAACCGGAGATCGCGAGGGGACGAAGGCTGCCTTCGAGGAGAAAGCGGTAGTCGAAGGTGACGAGATCCTGGGCGAACGTACCGTGCGCAACATTTTCGCCGATGCGGACCGCGACTTCGGACGCGTGGAAGTGGCGGCCATCGAAAGCGAAGACCGCGCGGCCTTCGTCCAGAAGGACGCGGTAAGCGTCGATGCCGTGGAAGGCGACGCGGGCGGAGAGGTGCTCAAATTTCCAGCCGGGGCCGAGGCGGGCCTCGCCGGCGGCGTGATCGAGGGTGGCGAAATTAAAATATTTCCGGACGTCGACGCGGATGCGTTCACTCAAGGGCTGCAGGTTCGTGTTCGAGATCGTGCCATCGAAGCGCACGGTGGCGGTTTGCGCGGCGAGGTCAGCTTCGACTTGAAAGGCGAGCGGCGCCCCCATGAGGAGTCCGTGGACGGTGGCGGTGAGTTGCGGGAGAGGCCCGGGCGTGAGGTTGGCGACGACGGAGCGTGCGGAGAAACCGGCGGCGGAAAGTGAATCCGCCGAGACGTCGAGCTCGCGGGGGAGGAACTGCAGACGGCTGGGCCGCAGCGTGCCCTGGACGAGCGCGCGTACCTGGAGCGCGTGGGCACCGAAAGGGAGCGCGAGGGAATCGGCGGTGAGATCGAGCCGTGCGGTCACGGGGGCGTCGCCGAAGAGAGGAATCTTGGTGACGATGTGCAGCCCGTGGGCCTGCACGGGCTGGGGGATGGTGAGTTTCAGGCCGCGGGCGAAGAGTGTGACGCGCGCGATGGCGATGCGCGATTCCGAGGGGGCGAGTTCGAGTTCCAGGGTGGGCTGGTCAAGTGCGGTGAGTTGGGAGGAGACGGCGACGAGCTGGCGGGAGATGGCGGGGTAGTTGCGGGCGAGAAATTCGGCGATCGGCAGGGAGTCGGCCCGGGTGGGGTCGCGTGGCGGGAGGTGAATGGCGCCGTGGGCGATGAGTGAAATGCCGGCGACGCGGCCGGAGAGTTGCGCGAGTTCGAGGGATTGCTCGTGCGGAACGAGGGTCGTATCCAGATCCCGGAGGATTTCCTCGGCGAGGCCGCTAGGGGAGAGCATCGCGGGGATGGCGAGGCTCGCGCCGGAGAGGCGGAGTTCGCGGGGCTCAAATTGCCCGCTCGCCAGCGCCCACGGATCTAGGCGCACGTAAATGGCGCGGGCGGAGATGACAGGTTCAACGAAGGCGGGGAGGGAGAGCCGCGCGTTTTCGATCAAGACGCGACCGGTGGGGTCAAACGAGGTGCGGCCGAAGGTCGCGCGGACGCCGGAGGCGGCGAGGCGCTCCTCGAGTGAGCGGAGCAAAAAGGCGGGGACTTCCAGTTCTTGGTGGCTCGCGATGTAGGTTTGGACGGCGAGCAAGCACACGAGGACCAGCCAGACTGACCACAGGCTGACGGTGAAGGCGCACGCGCTGCCCCAGCGGGTGCCGGTCCAGAGGTAGTTTAACGTGCGGCGCATGGGAGCGGCGGCGGAAGGCGGAGCGAAGTCGCCTTACTTGGGGGGCGCGCCGGGGTCGCGGGGGCCGTAGGTCAAGGTCCACAGCGCATCGAGGAGAGTTTGTTCGATTTCGAAGACGGCATCGAATTCCTTGGAGCCGGCGAGTTGCTGGGCGCCGCCGACGCGTTCGGTAAATAAAATAGTCCGGGTGCTCGTCTGTTCGCCGCCTGTGCCGCCTGGGAGCGATACGGTCGCTTCGAGTTTGTAGCTCCACGGCCGGTCATCGCCGGCGACGGTCACGCGCTCCGTGAAGGTGTCTTGAACATAACGTTTGGCGCGCGGCGTGCGGAGCTGAGCAACGAGTACCTCGAGGGCGGATTTTTTTGCGACGGGCTCGGCGGCGAACACGGTGGGCCAGGATTCGTTGGCGGCGAGCTTGTGGGTGTAGAGCGGAGCAGCGTCGGCTTGAGTCGAGGCGAGGGTGAGGGCCGTGATCGTCGCGGTGGGAGGGAGGGCGGGGAGTTGGCGTTCGCGCCAGTCGCGGGGGGTGAAGGAAAGTTCGCGGGCGAGGTCGAAGTCGACGGCGTAGATGGAGCCCTTGGGGTTGGTGAGCGGATCGAGCCGGGCGTAGAGGGCGCCCTGGGCGTCGGTGCCGAGTTGGAGCGTGACGGTGGAGGACGGGTTGAGTTTGGCGGGTTGGCCGTTCGGGGAAGGCGCACCGGCGCTGGCGAGGGTCAAAATCACTTCGCGCTCGGGGCGGTTGAAGCCCCATTTTTCCAAGTCGGCATTGGCGGGCGCGTCACTCATGAAACCACCGGCGTCTTTGGCGGCGAGGAGGCTGAGCTGTTCGAGCAATCTTTGGACGACGGCGCGATCGGCGGGGAGCGTCTGGGGTCCGGATGCTGGGGCCCCGCGGCGGACGATTTGCCAAGGGGCGTCGGCGGTGGTGGTGGCGGCGTCCATACGTTGCAGGGTGAGCGGCGGCTGGTTGGGGGCGGTGAGGGCAACGGCGGTGACGCTCGGGAGTTCGAATGCGAGGAGGCGTTTTTCGCGGAGGCTGACTTGGGCGTTGCGCAGGGTTTCGACGAGGGCCGAAGGCACGGCGACGGTGAAGAGGGCCGCGCGGCCTTCGAGCTGGGCGTAGTATTCGACGGACGCGGACAGGTCTGGCGGAAGTGAAGCGTTGAGGGTGGAGGGTGGGAGGTTCGGAGTCGGCGAGCCGGCCGCGGGAACGGGTTCGCCGAGGAGAAGGGTTTCGCGACGGTTGGTGCCCTCGAGGGTGATCCGGAGCGAGGGGGTGGTGGCGGGGAGAATCGCTGGCGGGGTGGCGGGGCTGAAGGATTTGACGCGGAGATTATTGAGGCCGGTGATCGCCAGATCGATGGCGGTTTTGCTGGCGTGCGCGTTGTTGATGATGGTGTCGAAGAGCCAGCGGTTGTTCTCGCGGCGGATGCGGAGGCGCACGGCGGCCGATTGCACGAGGAGCCCGCGCGCTTCGTAGACGGGCACCGTGAGGAGGGTATCGGCGCGGAGTTTGTCGAGGCCGAGTGAAAGGCTGTCGGCGAGACCACGGGCGACGACGTGGATGCGTTCGCCGTCGGGGGAAAGCACATACAGGCGATTGCCGATATTGGTGGAGTCGCCGATGCGCAGCGTAGTGGAGAGCTGCGGGGTGAGTGCTGCGAGCGGATCGCCGGACGCGAAGGAGACGGTGAGTTTGGGGCGGTCGAGGCCGTAGTCGGCGAGGGACATGCTGTTACTCGCGAGATCCTTGGCGCTGAAGCTGGAGACGTTTTCGAGGAGCTGGAGCTCGTGAATGATGCTGCTGACGGCGTGGGGATTGGCGGGCCACTCGAGGGGTTTGGTGAGCCACCACGTGTCGCCGCGACGGGCGAGGGCGAACGAGCCGCCCGGGGCGGTGCTGGTGACTTCCAAGGTGCGGATGTCGGCGGCTTCGGGGCCGAGCACGCGGCTGCGGGCCTCGCGGGCGCGAGGTTCCGTCAGCCACAGGCGCTCGAGTTTGAAGATAAAAAAGAACAGCGCGACGTTCAGGAAGACGAGGACGAGCGTGACTTTGGTGCGCATACAAAAAGTTTAAGTCTGAAGTTTAAGTTTAAGGACCGGGCGGCGCGAGTCGCGGGCGTTGGGTTTTTCTGCGACTTGAACTGCTTACTTCAACGGGCGCGCGGCGCGCCTCAGCGCCGTCTCGCCCAATAGACGGCGAGGCCGAGGAGGGCGGCGAGGCCCGGGAGGACGAAGAGCAGGGCGTAGCGAAGTTTCAAAAACACATCGGCGCTGAGGGAGAGCTGGAAGCGCTCGATGGGGCGGGCGGGGACGTTGAGCTGGGTGTCGCGGTCGACGGTCCAATTCACGGCGTTGAGGAAAATATTCAGATTGCCGGCGTTGACGATGCGGTTGTTCACGGGGAGATCGCCACTGCCGAACGCGACGAGACGACCGCCGCGGACGCTGAACGGCAGGTTGTCGCGGACGGCGAGACGCTCGGAGGCAACGATGACGCCGAGGCGGTTGGCGGGGTCCATACCGGGGAGGGGACTGATGTCGATGCCGGGGTTGAAGCGGGGGAGCTGGCTGAGGTCGCGGTAGCTGACCTCGCCCCAGGCGGACGTCGAGGTGGCGGCGACGGTCACGGTGTTGAGGCTGGTGCCGGTGGTGCGACCGGGGTCGGGGCGCACGGTGCGGGTGCGGCCGAGCAGGAGTTTAAATTGATAATTGATGAGTGTCTGGGTGATGGGGTGGGTCTTGTCGAAGGCGAGGATGACCAGCTCGCCGCTGTCGCTGACGTTCTCGGGGCCGGTGTCGAACACGAGGTCGTCGTCGACGAGGACGCCCCAGTCGAGCAAGAGGTCTTCGAGGCCATGGGCGTAGCCGGGAGCGAGGAAGAGGAGGAGCCGGCCGGCCTGGGCCCGAAGGTATTCACGGAGGAGTTCCTCCTCGGCGGGGGTGTAGCGGCTTTGCGGTGCGACGGCGATGAGCAGCGCGGCATCGGCGGGAATCTTGCGGCTGACCGCGAGGTCGAGGCCATCGACTTCGAAGTTCCGGACGCGGAGTTGATCGCGCGCGACGGTGAGGCCGCGGTTGCCGTCGGGTTCATCGGGGCGGAGTTCGCCGTGGCCGGCGAGGAAGTAGATTTTTTTGCGGGCGGGACTGGAGACGTCGAGGAGGGCGGCGGTGATGGCCTGTTCGCCGAGGAAGGCGGCGCGCTGTTGATCCTTGTAGCGGTAGAGTTCGGCGAGGGGTACGGCGCGGCGGTTTTCGCCGCAGACGAGGAGCACCACGTCAGACTGTTCGAGGCCGAGGGCTTCGGCTTCGCGGCGGTTTTGATAAACGTCGAGGTATTTGACGGTGATCTTCCCGGCGGGATAGGCGTCGCTGGCGTTGGCGTATTCGCGGAGCAGGCCACGGACCTGAGTGTTCTCTTGGTCGTCGCCGACGGTGGCGATGATTTGCACGGGCCGGTCGAGTTGCCGGAGGTAGGAGAGGGTCTCTGGCGAGAGGGAGAAACTGCGATGTTGGGTGAGGTCGCGGCGCCAGTGGAGGTTGCGGGCGAGGTAGTTTAGGCCGCCGAAGAGCGTGAGAAAGAGCACGGCCTGCAGCACGAGATTGATGGTGCGGATCCAGCGGGCGGTACGGAAGCTGTCGGGGGAGGACAAGGCGGAGCGGAGTTAGTTGAGAGCTGAGAGTGGAACGTGGAGCGTCAGGCGTTGGCAATCGGTGGGCATGAAGTGCTGTGGCAGATATGATTGGGTTCTGTCTCTCAACACTCAACGCTCCGCTTTAAACTTATGAATGCAGCAGTTTGGCTTCGACGCCGAGGATACTGAAGATGAGGGCGAGGACGGTACCGCTAAAATAGAACAGTATCTGGCGGGCGTCGATGACTCCGCGGGTGAAGTCTTCGTAGTGGGAAAAGATTTGCGCGTAGTCGACGGCGGACTTGGCCAAAGCGAAAATATCGCGGTTGAGCCACGTGGCATCAGCGAGAAAACGGACCCCGACGATCAAACCTGCGAGCATTGCGAAGCAGAGGATACCGGCGACGGATTGGTTGCGGGAGAGGGAGCTCGCGAAGACGCCGACGGCAATGAAGAGCAGACCGGATACGGCGACGAAGAGGTAGCCGCCGATCAAGGGGCCCGAGTCGAGGAAGCGGGAGTCGCCCGCGAATTTTTTCAGGATG
>Ga0114971_10002494_pt1 | contig 12657 bp, 10 predicted proteins | sample M_140625_MF_Meta_FD_87320 | JGI IMG/M metagenome (GOLD analysis project Ga0114971, IMG submission 87320) | Freshwater microbial communities from Lake Montjoie, Canada to study carbon cycling - M_140625_MF_MetaG | ecosystem: Environmental > Aquatic > Freshwater > Lake | place: Lake Montjoie... | reverse complement strand
CGGGTCCTTCTGGTCTGTACGGCGCAGACCGCGTGATGTTCCCGACCGCTGGTGACCGGACTTTGCCGCTGAGTGACCTCAGTGGCTTACCGTTGCGCGACAGTGCCCGAATTGCACGGGCTTCCCCACACCAATGGCTTCCCACGGGTCTGGCGGACGGGTTTGGCGTTGCGGAAAACCGCTGCGCCGGATCATCTTAGCAGATGAAGTTAGTGATCAGGCGATTCCAAGTTTAATCAGGGTGCCAAGAACATTGTAGAGGACGGATGCGGGGCTGCCGATGGCATCCACGGGTTCGACCAGCTCGGGTTGGAAGGTCTTCAGCACTGGAGTGCTCTCTTCTTCGTAGACTCTCCAGCGACGTTGGATGACATCATCGGATGCATCATCAAAGCGGTTTTCCTTGAGCGCCCGACGCCGCAGACGATCGACCATAACGGCTTCATCGGAGCAGACGAGGTGGAAGACTGCCTGGACATCCACGTGGTGATCTAGGAAGTGTGCCTGTTCGACATTTCGCGGGATGCCATCGAGGACAAGGATGTCATTTGCTGGCCGATAGCGGTGTGCGCTGACCATTCCATCCACGGTGACGCGCCAGAGTTTGACGGTCGCGTCATCGGGCACGAGGAGGCCACGGCTCGAGTATTCAACAAAAATCTGGCCAAGATCAGTGGTCATGTCCAGGTCTCGGAAGACTTCTCCACATGCGAGGTGTACAAATCCAGGGACGGAACCAAGTGCTTTACCAAGTGTACCTTTGCCACTGCCGGGGGCTCCAAAGAGTAAAACTGTCTTAAATTTTGCGTTACTGTCCATCCGCTGCCCCTCTAATATCGCCTGTCGGCGCCTTTGTTTTATCTAGTCCAAGAACAATCTTTACATCCGGGAGCTGCTTGCTGGTCACCATCACGCCCTGGGTATCGGGTGCGACTTCCTTGATGACATTGGTGATGCCAAGGTTGGTCCCAAGCTTTCGTGCCTGTTGCTCAAAGGCTGCCTTGTAGTAAATGATTTTGCTGGCTGCGGGTTCGACGGGTTCCGGTTCACCACTTTTGGGTTTCTTAGGGTAAGCGATATTAGCATCGAAGGCCGTCGTGTCACGCAGCACTTCAACTGCTTTGCGTGCAATACCCGTCGTTTTTGTGGCATTGATTACATCGACACGCGTGATGCGTTCGCCGGCTTCTTCGTTACCGTTAATCAGCCAGTCGACCATCGCGCGGGCCTTCTCGGGATCTACAATGAAGTAGTAAGCGCCGCGGGTGGTGCCTTCGCCCATCAGGGTGTTACTGGCGAGGTTTTCAGGCTGTAAGCCTCGGTAAATGGATGCCAGCGCGTAGATTTGATCATCAGAGATATCGCGGTCTTCTAGCTGGTCGAGAGCTTTCCCAATGATTTGATCCGCTTTGAGGAGATTTCCTGGATGCTTCCCTTGGCTGATCATCGACCGGATGAGCTGCTGCTGCCGTGCCATCCGGCGGGCATCACCTTCTTCGGCGGAGTGCTTGGTGCCCGGTTTGACTTCCCGGAAGCGGGCGAAGCCAACGGCTTGATCGCCTGTCAGGTGCTGCTTGCCTTTGGGGAGATCGATGTGCAGATTGCCCCAATTGTCATCGTATTTCATCTGGTCAATCGTCTCGACATCCACGCCGCCGAGGATAGCAACGATTTCCCGGATGGCATCGGGTTTGATGGCGATGACGTAGTCAGTTTTGATGCCCGTGAGGTCTTCAACCGTTTCTCGGAGCAGCTTTGAGCCTCCGCGAGCGTAGGTTGCATTGATTTTGCCGGTTTTGCCATCCCGCGCGGTCACGCGGGTGTCGCGTGGAATCGAGATCGCGCTGACCTTGCCATTATCGAGGTCACAGGACATCACGACGATGGTGTCTGCACGGGCTATATTTCGGTAGCCACGCTTGCCGGTTTTGGAATCGATGAAGTATGCGCGGGTGATGGGCATCCCCTTGCTATCTCGGTTGTAGTCTTTGCCAACGAGTAGAATGTTGACACGGGACTTGCCTTGAAAGCGCGCCTTGGGGTTCTTAATGGTCTCAAGGAAGGAGACAACGCCACCGGACTTGCTGGAGATGCTCTTCAGGACCATCCCGGCGCGGAGCGCGCCGAAGCCAAATGCCGCGATGAGTGGAACTTTCCACCAGAGGCCGCTCAGAGGGCTGGGTTTGCGCCGTTTCGGCTTACGTTCGGTCTTTTTTGGTGCGACAGGGATTGGATCAAACGGGTCACGTCTTGTATAGAAAGGCTCAGTTCCACCTGCGTGGTTCTGGCCATCCCGAGGGTCGCGTGACTCAGTGTTTCGTCGTTCGTCCACAAGGGTGTATGTTATCGCGTGGCGGGGAAGGTGCGGGAGCCACACCGCTGGTTTTCAACGATGTGGCGGCATTATTGTGCTGCAGTACCTGCTCTACCCAGCCGGCTTGATCGTTGGACCCTGGGGTGAATCGCCAACTTCCCAGCCCATGGACAGCAGCTCAGCACGAATCGCATCTGAGCGGGCGAAGTCCTTCGCCTTACGCGCCGCCTGACGCTCATCCACCAAGGCAAGAACATCCGAAGGAACGGCGACCTCGGCAGGCTGCACTGCTCGCGTATCGAATTCCAATCCAAGAACATCATCGAAGTGACGCCAAAGCCGCGGCGACCCGTAGCTGTGCAGAACGCCAATGGCTTTTGGAACATTCAGGTCATCACAAAGAGCTGTAAGAACATCGGTGACCGCAGCATCAAATGCCGCTTGGTCTGGAAGAGGCTCATCGGCAGTACGTGCCACGCGCTCATACAACCGCTTCAGGCTGGCGGCAGCTGTGTCGAGCGAATCTGCCTGGCCCTTAGTCCGCGCATCATCCACCCACTCCCAAGCCAGCTCCAGCTCACTCCGATAGTGCGCCTGAAGGCACAAATAGCGATACGCCAGAGGGTCATACCCAGAGTTCTTCAGCGTCTGAACCGTCAGGAAGTTGCCCTTCGACTTCGACATCTTGCCCTTGACATTTAAGAACGCAGCGTGCATCCAGTACCGCGCAAATGTCTTGCCCGTCGCACACTCGCTCTGCGCAATCTCATTTGTGTTGTGCACCGGGATATGGTCATTGCCACCGCAGTGGATATCAAATGTCTCCCCAAGGTACTTCATCGCCATAGCCGAACACTCAATATGCCATCCGGGATAGCCGGTTCCCCAAGGCGAGTCCCACTTCATGATGTGGTTTGGCTTGTTCGTGAACCACAGAATGAAGTCTTGTGGGGTCCGCTTGCCGGGATCGACGAACAAGTCTTCGCGGGCGCCATGCTTCTGCTCATCAAACTTGATACGCGCCAGCTTGCCGTACTGGTCATCCTTGGATGTATCAAAGTACAGACCTTCTTCCGTCAGGTAGGTATACCCGCGGCGCTCAAGCTCGAGGTTGAGAGCAATCATTTCCTCGACGTGCTCCGTTGCGCGCGGAAGGACATCCGGACGCTTAATGCCGAGTGCAAACATGTCAACAAGAAACGCATCCTCGTAAAACCGTGCGAGCTCCCAGGGCGTCTTTTGCTCGCGCTGTGCGGCGATTGCCATTTTGTCTTCGCCAGCATCGCCATCCGATGTCATATGCCCAACATCCGTGACGTTCATCACCCATGTCACATCGTTGCCGAGGAAGCGCAGCGTACGTGTCAGGAGGTCTTCGAAGAGGAAGGTACGCAGGTTGCCGATGTGCGCGTAGTTGTAAACCGTCGGTCCGCAGGTGTACAGCCCCACTTTTCCGGGAACGATGGGCTCAAACGGCTGCTTGGCCCGGTGCAATGTGTTGTACAGGTGAAACGATACGGACATAGTGGCTCTATTCTATCGCTGGGCTCTGCCGTCGGAGTAGCCCTACCCTCGCCCGACAAATGGCATCTTCGTCGCCATGATGGACATAAACAACACGTTTGCCCCGAGCGGCAGCTCCGCCATGTGCAGCACCGCACTCGCAATCGTCTCCGCCGCAAGCAATGGTTCAACCATGATGCTGCTATCCGGTTGCGGCACGCCCTTGTGCATGTTCACCGTCATGTCCGACTCGGCATTGCCAATATCGATTTGCCCAACCGCGATGTTAAACGCACGTCCATCTAGGGATGCCGCCTTTGTCATCCCCGTAACCGCATGCTTGCTAGCCGTATATGCAATCGCATTTGGCCTTGGTGTATGCGCCGCGAGCGAGCCGTTATTGATGATGCGTCCACCCTGTGGAGACTGGGATTTAAAAACGCGAAACGCCTCCCGAATTCCGAGAAACGTCCCCGTGACATTTGCCGAAAGCACCGCATTCCAGTCATCCACAGCAAGCTCATCCGGCGCACCGCCACGCACAATCCCAGCGTTGTTAAACACGACGTCGATGCGACCAAACCGCACAACAGCTGCATCGAAGAGCGCGGTCACCTGATCAGGAACAGTGACATCTGCGGAGTAAACACATGCCATTTCCGCAGCACAACCTGAAAGCGTAACCGTTTCGACAAGCGGATCACGACGCCGGCCCGCCAGAACAACCCGCCAGCCCAGCTGCAGAAACTTAATCGCGGTCGCGCGGCCAACCCCGCTCCCGGCACCAGTAATCAAAATGACTTTGGATTCCATGACCGGCATCCTACACGAATCCAGCATCAACAATGCATCCCAGACATCTACAATCCCGCTGACGCACCATACAATGCACCTATGGCAAAGCATGCATTGGTACACACGGATGGCGCAAGTAAAGGCAACCCTGGACGCGCGGGTATCGGGGTGGTGGTCTACACCGATAATGAGCTCGTCCCTGCAGTAAAATTTGCTGAACGCCTGCCAGATTGCACCAACAATGTTGCCGAATACACCGCGCTGCTGCGTGGCCTCGATATCGCCGCCGAGCTTGGCGTAGAAACCGTAGAAGTGCGGACCGACTCGGAGCTGATGGCAAAGCAGATCGCAGGCTCCTACTCGGTAAAAGCTCCCGATCTCATTCCTCTCTACAACGCCGCACGCCAGAAGCTGCGGGGCTTCCGGTCTGGGAAAGTCACGCACGTCCGCCGCGGGTTTAATGCCGTCGCCGATGAGCTTGCAAATGTAGGCGTATCACTGAGTTTAGGTCAGAGCAAGCGTATCGATGCCGATGGCCCGACAACCGAACCGCCCGCGCATCCAGTGCACATTGCTCCGGCTCCAACGACAGAACCTGCACCAGCCGTCGCCGCGGCGCCTGTTGTTGTGGAGCCGCAACCCGTTGTCAGCACAGCTGAAACCACTCCAGCCACGCCACTGCCACCAGCAGCAACGCAAGGTCAAACCACATTCACATGGCTTGGTCATGGAACGGTGTACATCACGACGCCCGGTGGAGTCAACATCCTCTTCGATGCCTTCACAGAATCCAACCCCGCCTGCCCCCAGACATGGCACACCCCGCAGATTGACTACTTGTGCATCACCCATGGCCACAATGACCACATGCAAGATGCAAAAATGCTGCAGGAACATTCCAGCTGCACCATCGTCGCAATCGCCGAAATCACCGATTACTACGGCAACCTCGGCGTTTCATGGGACAAGCTCGAAGCGATGAACCGCGGCGGGACCATTAAGGTTGCTGGCGGCGCGCTGTCGATCACGATGGTCACCGCTGTCCACTCATCCACATTTGAGACGCCAAATGGCACCCTGCCAATGGGCGAGGCAGCAGGATTTATTCTCCGTGGCGCAGACATCCCGACCATTTACTTCGCCGGCGACACAAGTGTGTTTGGCGACATGAAAATCATTAATGACCTTTATGAGCCAGAAATTGCGTTCCTGCCGATTGGCGACCGCTTCACGATGGGCCCGCGCGAAGCCGCTTACGCTCTTGGGTTTCTGCCATCTGTGACGACCGTTATCCCGATGCACTACGCAACATTTAGTGCCTTAACCGGAACTCCTGGAGCCTTCCGACAGGAGTGCGCGGATCAGGAACGGGATGTCCGCATCATCGTCCCGAGCGCCGGAGAACCATTCACGGTTTAAGCATGTCCTACACCGTCATCACCGCCGCCGAGGCCAAAGCTATCGAGCAGGCAGCCTGCGCACAAATGGACCTTCCGCTCCTGTCCTTGATGCAATCTGCCGGCGAAGCGGCTGCACGCCTCGTGCAGCAGATTTTCCCTGATGGACGTATTTTGGTGCTCTGTGGGCCGGGCGGTAACGGTGGGGATGGCTATGTAACAGCACGCTTTCTCCTCGCCGAGGGCCGAAACGTCACCGTAATCAGCAGCCGGCCACTTGAAACTCTTTCCGGTGATGCCGCAAAAATGGCAAATGCTTGGACGGCCTGCGGCGGCGTCACGCACATCTTTGGGGATGAACCACTCGTCCACTTGACAGAATCGGATGTCATCATCGATGCCCTTCTCGGGATTGGGACGACATCGAAACCGGATGGTGCAATAGGCGCTCTGTGTGCTTGGGCAAACGACAGTCCGGCAGCAGTGCTATCGCTTGACATTGCGACAGGCGTTAACTCCGACACTGCGGATGTCTACGATGGTGCCATTCAAGCGAATGTAACGATCGCGTTTATCGCCCCCAAGCGCGGAAACATCCTCTATCCCGGTGCGGGTAACACGGGCAAGCTTTGCATCGCGCCGCTTGCGCTCCCGGTGATAGATACAGCTTTACTGGTGGATGCTCCATTCCTGCAGACGCTTGCGGATGTGCGCTCAGTCCTCCCAAGCCGTGTACAGCATAGAAATGCGAATAAGGGTTCCCACGGTCGCGTGCTGGTGATCGCCGGCTCGGATGCCATGCCCGGGGCTGCATTGCTTACGCTAGGCGCATCCATGCACGCCGGGGCCGGCTACGCAACGCTCATCTCCACAAAATCTGTCTGCCATCTCGCCGCCGCAACGCTTCCCGAAGCGATTTATGTGGCAGTCGAAAGCGAGCCAAGCGGGACATTAGCCTTCGCTTCCACTTCGAATGCCATTTTAGATAAGCTTGCGCGCACGGATTGCATCGCAATCGGGCCTGGACTCGGCCGCACCGACGAAACAGCTGCCATCGTCGCGTATGTTATAAAAACATTCACTGGCCCGGTCGTGATCGATGCCGATGCGCTTTATGCCGCATCCCCGACGCTCCTAAAAGAACGCGCTGCAGCAGGCCGGGAAACGATTCTGACCCCGCATCCGGGGGAGGCCAACTCTGCCTTCGGCGTTGAAAGCCGTGACAAAGACCGTATCGCTGCCGTCCGCGAACTTGCACTTCTGTCCCACGCAACAGTGCTGCTAAAAGGCACTCGTACACTAGTCGCATCCGGTGGACAGCAAACCAACATCATTCGGAAGGGCACGCCAGCCCTTGGCACCGCCGGTTCGGGAGATACGCTAACGGGAATCATCGCCGCACTTACCGCGCAGGGACTGACGCCTCATGATGCAGCCGTTGCGGGCGCAACAATCCACGCGCGCGCAGGGGAACTTGCTGCGGCAAAAAACGGTCTGATGAATACAACAGCAAGTGATATCTGCAACTGCATCGGCGCTGCTTGGATGCGTATTGCAGCAGGGGAGGACATATCGCCATGGGTAGACTGAGCAGATTCCAGCGCGGACTAATGCCGGTGTGTATGTTCGCGTGTTTTGCTGGCTCCGCCATTGCAAGACCCCCTCATCAAGACAAACCTGCACCTGCTTCGACACCAGCACCTACGGAGAAGCCGACAGCGGATTCAAAACCACCTGTTACATCGCCATCCGGAGCACCGACATCGACCAAAGCGGCACCTGGCAAGACCCTGAAATCTCCCGTGGATGCCGGGAAAACGCCAACGCCCGCAAAGCAAGAGCCAACCCCGCCGCCTGTCGTCACGCCGCCGCCCGCAGCTCCCGTGACCGTTGTCGTGCAGCAACCCGCCGCTCCGCAACAGGATGCATCATCCGGGTGGATTGGTATTCTGATCGCCGTCGCGCTTGGCTACACAGGCTTCCGCTATGCGCAGAACAAAGGCTTCACGGTCGTCGGGATGCTGACGAAAGCCGGTGTGACGCTTCCGAAAGACCCGGATCCCGTTCCGCAGGCACAGCGCCCTGGAAACAGCGCCACAGCGCTCCCACCACTTCCTAGTTTGGATACACTACCATCCCCGACTCCCGGCACAGCAGCGCAATCACCGACCGCTGGAATCACCGCTAGTGGACCGCTCGTCCTTGTCGCCACGGATGGCCAAGCATCCGGAAAGCGTTTCAAACTCTCCGGAACGATGACCATCGGCCGGGAAATGAGCTGTGACATCCCGCTCTCAAATGACCAAACCATCAGCCGCAACCATGCCGAGTTGTTGTGCTCTCCAGATGGCAGCTACACAGTCACCGATAAAGGGTCATCCAATGGCACATTTGTCAACTCCACCCGCGTGACCAGTTCCGCCCAGCTTGTCGCCGGCGACATGCTAGTCGTTGGTGCGCAGCGCTTCCGCGTCGAGGTGGATGCGTGAATCTAGCATCCAGGCTAACCCTGCTGCCCATCGCCGGCCTCGTCGCGGCATTTATTACGGTGCTGATCACGGATGTGTTTCGCATCATCCCCATCCCGGAAATCACTGTTGGACTCACACCCGAGCAGGCACGCCAGCATGTGCTTGCGACCGTCGCCTTCGGGACGTTACTCGGAGTGCTCCTCGCCGCAGCGCAACACATGCTGTCTGGACGCCGCCAGTTCTACCGCATCCTGCCACTAGCGATTGGGGCAGGCGCGTTCTGTGCATTTTTGGGCGTTCAGTTCGGGATGTCCCTTATGGCTCCCCTGTACGCCGCAACCGTCCGTAACCCAGCGCAGTTTCTGGGAAATGTCATCGCGCGCGGGCTTGCCTGGATGATGATTGGTGGTTTTGTTGGCCTCGGGGATGGCTTCCGAACCCGCAGTGTTCAAACCGGACGCAATGGCGCCATCGGGGGGCTGCTCGGCGGATTTTTAGGTGGTCTGCTCTTTGAGTGCATCCCGTTTTTACTACCAACCCTCAAGGTCGGGGCGGTCAGCCGGATGGTAGGATTTGCCACGACGGGTGCAAGCATCGGTCTGTTTATCGGCCTTGTCCAGCAGTTCCTCCAGGAAGCCTGGCTGCGCCTCGAGCTTGGACGAAATGAAGGCCGCGACTTTGTCGTAGACCAGGACACGATGACGCTTGGCCGCTCGGAACTCGATGGCATCCCGCTGTACGGCGACCCACAAATTGCGAAAAGCCATGCGCTGCTGCAGAAGGTGAATGGCACCTGGATGCTGAGCGACCGCGGGCAGAGCCCTGTTGGGACGCTTGTGAATGGCACGCGCATTGCTGCAAGCCACGTCCTACGTCCAGGCGACCGTATCAGTATCGGAACTGCAAATCTCACGTTCCAGCTCCGAAATGTCACCGCCTACACCCAGCGCATCCCGGCGGAAGCCGCCCGCACCGCCCCCGCGGCCAGCTCCGTAGCGCAAAGCCACACCACCCAGCAAGGCTTACCTTCAGCGCCAATGCAGGCAGCCGCAAACCCGATAACCTTACGGATCACGGGCGGGCCTGCCGCCGGCCAGCTCATCCCGCTAAACGGTGACATCACCATCGGACGCGACCCCACATCCACTGACTTCCCCATCGCCGCTGATGACAAGCTGTCCCGTCGCCATATCCGCATTTACAGCCCGGCCGGCAAGATTCTCGTTGAAGACTGCGGCTCGACAAATGGCACATTTATTAATGGCCAGCGCATCCACCAACAGGAGCTCGTCTCCGGAGACACCATCCATATCGGGGCAACCACCCTCCGGGCCGAATAGCCCTCGTAATAAAAGGACCACCATCCCATGGACCCAACCATCAGACTCGACCAGCTCCCAAACCATCTACAAGGAAATCCCGGGCTTCCCAATGCGCCTGCAATCCGCATCGAAGCCATCACCGGACGCACAACCGCACACGCCGGCGAAGCCACCACAACGGAGGTTTTGCTGCGTATCATCGGGGGAGGCCAGCCAGTTAGCGGCGCGCGGGTCCCGCTAAACCTGTGTCTGGTCATCGACCGCAGCGGCTCGATGGATGGTCAGCCGCTTGCAGCCGTCCGGGATGCTTGTAAGCACGTCGTTGCGCAGCTTAGCCCGACAGATATTTTGTCGATTGTCACCTTCGAGGAAAATGTCGATATCGTGCTCCCCGCAAAGCACGTCACATCTCCAGAGATCATCTCCGCGTACATCGACCGCATCACCGCTGGGAACACAACCAATCTCTTCGATGGCCTCTACGCAGGTGGCGTGCAAGTCACATCCGTTCCGCTGACCGGTTACGCAAGCCGCCTCATCCTCCTCACCGATGGCGAACCAACCGCAGGCCTGAAAGACCCGGCAAGCATCCTAAGGCAAGTTGAACAGCTCCGCGCGCAAGGTGTCGTCGTCAGCGCAATGGGCTTTGGGCCGGATTATCAGGAAGACCTGATGGCATCGATTGCACGCACGGGTGGCGGCAACTACACCTACATCGCCCACGCGGGACAGGTCGCAGCTGCGTTCCAACGTGAGCTTACGGGGGCGATGTCCGTGGTTGCGACAAAGGCAATGCTGCGCTTTGAACTGCCAGACAACAACCAGATTTGCGGAGAATGCGACCCGATGCTCCCAGATATCGAAGCGGGCACAACGATTGAGCGGCTGGTCACGATCAAGAGTGGCCCGCGTGGGACTGGGATGTATCGGATTCTCAAGGCCAGCGTAGATGCCAGCTCTCCGGCGACGCGCCAACCGATACGCGCAAGCGCGGATGCCATCGTGACCTTTGCGGATGCTCCAAATGCATCATCCGCACCGCGTAACCCGACCGTGAGTAGCGCGCTTGGCTTGCATTCAGCCGCGTTGGATTTGGAAAAGACATTGAACGGGATGCGGACGATGTCCTTTAGCGCTGTGGATGTCACCCAAATGCTGAACCGAACGCAGGCGATGCTCGCGCAGACGGGGCGTGTTCAGGAAGCTGCGCAAGTCGCGGATGCGACACGTGCATTTCAGAGCGGTAACCAAGACCACCTCGAGAAGACACTTGTCGGCACGCTCTACGCGCTCGACCTTGGTAAAACGGGAGGCCCTGCGTGATGCAAAATCCTTACCAGACATTAGGCTTGCCAAACTCGGCAACCGACTCGGAAATCCGGTTGCGCTTTCGTGATTTAATCGCTACTGCCACATCGGATACCGTGCGTTTTGAGGCACTGAAAGCTGCTTTCGATGCCCTGAAGGACCCGGATGCCCGCCATCAGGTGGATGTCCGTCTATCCGCAGAAGAAGCCGCTGAGCGTACGGCCCGCTTCACGCAGACACAAATGGGGAGTGCGAGCGCGCCGCCAGCAGCCCCGACAACGGGTGCGATTATTACGGGTCAGGCTGCTGAGCAGGCGAACCGCACGATGGCGTTTCAGCTGGCGCCGTGCGCGCTCTGCGGAACGCCTGCGGTCATCGGCGAAGGATTTTGTACGCGCTGCGGACTCCAGTCGGGGACAAAACCCGGTCCGATGCCCGGGACACATAGCGGCCCTGAGCTCCACCTTCAGTCCGGGCAGACAATTAAGTTAGCGGGAACGGTGACGATTGGCCGGGATGCGGCGGGCATCACGCTGCCTGATGCATCCGTTTCGCGACTCCATGCCACGATCACCGTCGACAATGCGGGAAATGTCAGTATTACGGAAGCCGGCTCGACCAACGGAACCCTGCTCGATGGTCAGCTGCTGCGAAAAAGTGTTCCCGTGTTTGCACAAAATGGCTCAACAGTTCAGTTTGGCGCCATCAAGGGAACGCTCGTTATCCCTGTGTCCGCTCGCGCTGGCGCCCTGCCTGCAACGCCTGAAGTCAAACCTCTCGCGGTTGCTGCGGCTGGCGACAGGCGCGCAACGCTGCTGGCAAAAGATGGCCGTGTCATTCCAATCACCGACACGATGTTCACGGTTGGTCGGCGCCCTGGAAACCTGCTTTGCATCACGGATGACCAGTTCATCAGCGGGATGCATGCCGAGCTAGTTTGGAGAAATGGTCAGACATTTGTGGTGGACAAAAACAGCACAAATGGCACATTTGTAAACGACCAAAAGCTGACTCCAGGTTCAGAGATGATTGTAAACAACGGCGATCGCGTGAAGTTTGGGGCGACGACCTTTCTGTTCCGTGGTCCGGAGAGCGCATGAGTTCTCTACCTGAACTCGTCTGCGATGTCCATCGTAAGCGCGTATCAATCACCAGCTGTCTCACCTGTGGCAAGCGGCTGTGTGAACCCTGCGTCGTGATTTTTCGCGGGATGGATTACTGCATCGAATGTGCGCCTCAAGGCGTGGAGCCGGTCAATAAAATCCTCCCGTTGCTGCCAGCGGAGCGGATGGTCGAGACGCATGGTCAACGCAGCTGGATTGCGGGATATGTGGATGCAATGCTTGGGCTGTTAGCATCCACGTTGTTGGTCTGGGTGCTCATCGGTCATATGAGCCAGGCGGCGACGGCTCTTTGTGGGACATTAATGTTGCTCTTTGCGGCCGTGATCGCACCCGCGTGGAACCTTGCTGTTACCGGCCGGACCATCGGAAACCACTGCACGGGCACGATTGTCCTGCGTAAAAATGGCACTCCACTAACATTTG
>Ga0114971_10002492_pt1 | contig 12661 bp, 9 predicted proteins | sample M_140625_MF_Meta_FD_87320 | JGI IMG/M metagenome (GOLD analysis project Ga0114971, IMG submission 87320) | Freshwater microbial communities from Lake Montjoie, Canada to study carbon cycling - M_140625_MF_MetaG | ecosystem: Environmental > Aquatic > Freshwater > Lake | place: Lake Montjoie... | reverse complement strand
CCAGAACAAGTGTTGGAACAACAACGGCGATCCGCCAGTCACATCCAACGCCTCTCCTTGAATGAAGATATCAGACAAATAGAATGCTGTTCCCATACTTCTGTCCATCAAAAGAAGAACAACAGCAGAAACCAATACAGGGAATGAAAGAACTCCTAAAATTGCAGTAACAAAAATGGCCCATATCGTCAATGGAAGACGAGTCATTTTCATTCCTTTAGCACGAAGGTTAATAATGGTTACCACGTAGTTCAAACCACCCAAAAGTGAAGAGGCTACGAACAAGACCATTGAAATTAACCAAAGCGTCATACCCATTCCAGAACCTGGCATTGCTTGTGGCAAGGCTGAAAGTGGTGGATAAATTGTCCAACCACCCGATGCAGCTCCACCTTCTACAAACAAAGAAGCCAACATAATTATACTCGACACCGCAAAAAACCAATACGATAGCATATTCAAAAATCCTGAAGCCATGTCGCGAGCTCCAATTTGAAGTGGAATAAGTAAGTTCGCAAACGTTCCTGATAATCCTCCGGTTAATACGAAGAATACCATGATTGTTCCGTGAATCGTTACCATCGCCAAATAAGCGTTACGATCTAAGATTCCATCTGGTGCCCATTTGTCACCTAAGAATGCATTCAAGATTTGGAACTTCTCTCCTGGCCATCCCAATTGAAGACGGAAGAAAATGGATAACATTACAGCTACGACTCCCATTACGATTGCCGTAATTAAGAACTGCTTTGAAATCATTTTATGATCCATCGAGAACACATACTTCGATATGAAGCTCTCCTTGTGATGGTGATGACCGTGGTCTTGTGCGTGCGTGTTTTCAGTTGCTTCCATGATTATCTTTTTTATTTTCCGCCCATTGCTGTGGCTAAAGTATCTTTTTTAGGTTCGTTAGCTAAAGTTGAATCCGCTGATTCCTTTACTTCGGGGGCCTTAAACATTTTTTGTTTTGCAACCCATGCATTGTAATCCGCCTCGCTTTCAACAACAATTTTCATTTGCATGTTGAAGTGAGCCGCCCCACAAACTTTATTACAAAGAAGGATGTAATTGAAAGAATCATTACCCGTAATCTTACGCATTTCAGCGGTTGTTACCGTTGGCGTCATTTTCATACGCGTTGCTACTCCAGGTACCGAGTTCATTTGTGATCGGAAGTGAGGCATATATGCTGAGTGAATAACATCTTGTGAACGGAAAATAAACTCAATCTCTTTGTTTACCGGAATGTGCATTTCACCTTTCACCAAACGGTCATCGTTTCCAGATTCCCATGTGCTTATTCCATTAACGCTGTTCTCATCTATGTCGGCAATGCGCTGTTTATGTCGCTTCAATCGGCTAACCTTATCTTCCAAAGTAGCTACGTAGCTCTCTGGCATCAAAGGCATAAGCTTATTTTCTGCCAACTGATGTTCAACATTTTCAATTTGGGCATCCAACTCGTCCATCTTAGCACGAATTCCTTCTTTTGTTACAAGACCAAGCGGATTAGAAGTACTAATCAAATTATAACTTGCCGTACCAAAGGTTTTGTTTTCACCAGGATAGCGAGCCGTCCAATCGAATTGTCTGCTGTACAATTCAATTTGAATAGCATCAGCAGAAGCAGGACCTGTTATCTTGTTCCAAGTAATAAGACCATAAACAATAACGAACGCCAACAAAACACCCGGAACCAAAGTCCATAGCATCTCTAAACGATTGTCATGTGCGAAGAACTTTGCTTTTCTTCCCTTTTTAAATTGATATTTCCAAGCAAAGTAGAAAAGGAAAAAGTTGACGATGAAAAAGGATACCGTCACCATCCAAATATTGACATTCATCAATTTATCTACATCCACTCCGTGCTCAGAAGCCGCTACCGGCAGGTAATCTCCGTATCTCACATACAGGAATACAGTTCCTACAAAGAATAAAAACATCCAGACTAACATCAAGTTAGCATTCAGTTTATTGTCGGCCGCAGAGATCTCCTCCTCTTTGTTCTTTCTTAACGAACGGCTCAATTCATATACTTTAGTCAATTGCGCTATGGCAATTACTGCAAGTATGATCACTAAAAGAATTAGTAGTTTCATTTGACTATCTTTTTTTTCTTACGATTCTATTAAATGTGATGGTTTTCGCTTTCTTGTAGGAAAGGATGGTTCTTCGGAATAAGAGGAGCCTTGGTTAAGGTGGTTAACACCACACGCAAGAACAATCCTAAAAATCCGAGTAACATTCCAATTTCGAACCACCAACCGAAATTTGCATGGTGGCCTTCACCAAATCCCCATAACAAATGTCCGTGAATGGTTCCAGGAATAACAGCTAAATACAAATCTGCAAAGTGACCAATTAAAATAATAACTCCCACTCTAGTCAAGTACTTTGTGCTGCGCTTTGCGTCACGCGATAACAATGTGTAAAAAGGAATTACAAAATTTACCGCGAAAATCGACCACATAAGAATCATGTAGTGATCGTAACGCTCCTTGAAATAGGTAATCTCTTCTGGAATGTTTGAATACCAAATCAACATGTATTGGCAGAACCACAAGTAGCTCCACAACATTGAAATGGCGAACATCCATTTACCCATGTCATGAATATGTGATTCGTTCATCATAGCGTAATAACCTTTTCCACGTAACCAAATCAAGATTAAAGTTGCCATGGTCATAGCCGTCACCCACATTCCGGAGAAGATGTACCATCCGTACATTGTGCTGTACCAGTGTGTGTCGATAGACATTAACCAATCCCAAGCCATTGTAGAGGAGAATACAGCGAACAACACCAAGAATGTCGCACCTTTCTTATACATCTTGTAATGAATCTCAGTTCCTCCAACAGCATCTTCCTGCAAAGACCACTTGCGGAAATAACGAGCAAATCCAACAAAAACCGCAGCATATGCAACCACTCTTAACCAGAAGAACCATGGAGTAAAGTATGCCTGCTTTCCAGCTATAACCTCGTCGTAATTTTCACTAGCAGGATCGTAAACAGATGAATCCATCCAATGGTACAAGTGATGACCATGAAATTGTCCAACCAATAAAACCAAAACAATCACACCTAAACCGTATGGGATGTATGAAAAAATTGCTTCAAACAAACGCTTCAATAATGCTGACCAGGCAACCTCAGCAGCATACTGAAGAGAATAGAAGAATAAAACTCCCAATGCAATAGCAAAGAAGAAGAATCCGCTGATTAACAACATTGCCCACCAGTATTGGTGATGATCTGTTTTATCAGCAAACCATCCTAGCAAAGCCGAAACTCCACCAATGGCCATCAATGCCGTCGTCCACATTTTAGTTTGTGACGGAAATTGGAATTGTAATTTATCCTGTGACATACGTTATTCCTTCTAGTTCTTATTTGTTTGTTGAATCTGCTGCCGCCTCAGCTGCAACCTTTAACATATCCTTCGCATCAAATTCCGGAGTAGCAATGCCCTTTTGAAGACATTTCACCCATTCCAAAATCTGCCAACGCTCTTTTTGATTCAATTGAGAAGCATGTGATCCCATCAATCCTTTTCCATATTGAAGGGTATGGTACATCTTCCCTTCTTCTAAATCTTTCAACTTAGTTGCATAATCAGGAATACCAGCAATCAAACCATTCTTTGAAATGGCTCCGTCACCGTGACCCTCTTTACCATGACAATGTTGACAGAAGATTAAGTACAAACGTTTTCCTTCTTCAATGTTTACTTTGTTTGCAAGCAATGGTGAATGAATTTCACGTGCGGCTCTTGAATAGCCTGTCGTGTCATTAGGCAACGCGTATGGCATTCCAAACACAGCATCATCACCTGCATAGGCAATACTTCCCTTTGCAGGAATGCGCGACAACACGGCTTGAACTCCCGCTTCGTCCTTCTGACTCTGCGTCCAATCCATGTGTTTATTTGATCCGTAATCTACGTACGCTTCCAATGCAGGAGAGCGATACATATCTGGCATGTATTCTACACCAGGAGAATTCGTGTCTACACCACAAGAAGCAAATGCAATTGCTACTGTGATAGCCGAAAATGTGTTTAGTAGGGGACGCTTCATCTTAACAGTCCTTTATGCTTAATTCAAAAACTTCAGTTGCACGTATTTTTTCTTCCAAATCAGATACAGAGAATGCGTGATTATCTTCTGTAACAATTTCAATTACAAACTTATCGTCTGTAGTTCTTGGATCTGGATTAGAGGCTGGCATTCCCGGAAGAGTTCCGTTGCGCAACAAATATGTTAGTGCCATACCGTGAGCTGCGCAGAACACCGAAAATTCAAAAATGATTGGAACGAATGCCGGTGCATTCTCGATCCAAGTAAAGCTTGGCTTACCTCCAATATTCATAGGCCAATCGTGAATCATGAAGTACCATGTTCCTAAGATTGCCAATAATGTTCCGGTAGTTGCATACATGAACGATGCAATTGCTAAGCGGGTACGCTTAACTCCAATGATTGGATCTATTCCGTGCACAGGGAAAGGAGAAAATACATCTTTCACCTGTATTCCTTGTTTTACCAACACCGTAGCCGCATCCAACAACTTCTGGTCGTCGTCGTACATTACGTGAAATACTTTATTTGCCATTGCCTTAATCGTTCAGTTTTTAATGTTTGTCTGCGTTCTTGTAGCTTTCGCCCGAAACTTTTAAGATTGTCTTCAATTCGTTCAACGCTAGTACAGGGAAGTAACGCGCGAACAACAAGAACAAAGTGAAAAAGATTCCGAGGGTTCCAACGAAAAATCCAATGTCTGTTACACTCGGGTGAAACTCTCCCCATGCTCCAGGCGTGTAGTCACGGTGAATAGAAGTCACAATGATTACAAAACGCTCAAACCACATTCCAATGTTTACTACAATAGACAACAAGAACGTTGCAGTTAAACTTGTTCTAATTTTCTTGAACCAGAACAATTGCGGGGAGATAACGTTACATGTCATCATCATCCAGTAAGCCCAACTGTATGGACCAGAGAAACGATTGATGAATGCATATGATTCGTACTCAACACCACTGTACCAAGAAATAAATAACTCTGTTAAGTAAGCCACACCTACGATTGAACCCGTTACAATGATTACAATATTCATGTATTCAATGTGTGCAATGTTTATGTAAGCCTCAAGACGCATGGTCTTTCTCATAATCAACAACAGCGTTAATACCATTGCGAATCCCGAGAATACCGCTCCAGATACGAAATAAGGAGGGAAAATTGTTGCGTGCCATCCCGGAACTATTGAGGTAGCAAAGTCCATCGATACAATTGAGTGAACCGAGAATACAAGAGGAGTCGCAATTCCCGCAAGAACCAAAGATACTTCTTCGAAACGCGTCCAGTGCTTCGCTCTTCCAGACCATCCGAAAGAAAGAATTCCATAAATCTTCTTCGGAAGTGGCTTAACCATACGGTCGCGAATGGTCGCGAAGTCAGGAATTAAACCAATATACCAAAACACTAGCGATACAGAGAAATAGGTCGAAATCGCAAATACGTCCCACATCAATGGTGAGTTAAAGTTCGGCCAAAGTGAACCGAATTGGTTCGGCAATGGAAGTGTCCAGTAGGCCTGCCATACACGTCCCATGTGGAATACAGGGAATAACGCAGCCATCAATACCGCGAAAATGGTCATCGCCTCCGCTGAACGGTTAATTGCCATTCTCCAACGTTGACGGAAAAGTAACAATACCGCAGAAATCAATGTTCCTGCGTGACCTATACCAACCCACCATACGAAGTTGGTAATATCCCATGACCAACCAACGGTCTTGTTCAATCCCCATGCTCCAATACCCGTACCAACCAGGTACATAATAGACCCTACCCCATACAATGCAATAACTGCAGCGATAGAGATAGCAATTTTCCATTGGCGTGGGGCCTTGCCTTCAATTGGACCAACAACATCGTTCGTGATGTCATGGTAAGTCTTGTGACCAAGAATAAGGGGTCTGCGAATAGCTGCTTCTTTTATCATGGCTTATGCTTCAGTTTCTTCAATGTTTCTAACTTTTGTCATGTAGAATACGTTTGGTTGAATTCCAACTTCTTCTAGTGAATGGTATGAACGATTGTTCTTAGAACGCTCTGTGTTCTCTGATTTTGTATCGTTCAAATCTCCGAATACAATTGCGTGTGTTGGACAAGCCTCGGCACATGCTGTAACGATTGATCCGTCTTGAACAGGAGTACCGTCTTTCTTAGCAACCAACTTACCCGCCTGGATACGTTGCTGACACATGCTACATTTCTCCATTACACCACGTGTGCGAACAGTAACATCTGGATTCAATACCCAACGAAGACTTTCATCTTGTGATGGATTGAAGTTTGCAAACTTATCGTTTGTTACATAGTTGAACCAGTTGAAACGACGAACTTTATATGGACAGTTGTTTGCGCAGTAACGTGTACCAATGCAACGGTTGTAAGCCATGTTGTTCAAACCTTCATTACTGTGTGTTGTTGCAGCAACAGGACATACAGTTTCGCAAGGAGCGTGGTTACAGTGCTGACACATCATTGGCATGTGAACAGTTCGTGGATTCTCTTCTGGATTCTCCATTTCGCGGTAAGCACCAATTGCACCCTTGCCTGTAGCCTCCTCCGTTTTTTCCAACGTCTGAGATAAATCAATCGGTTGGAATTCAGAAGAGAAATAACGGTCGATACGCATCCAATGCATGTCACGGTGACGACGAACTTCGTCTTTACCTACGACAGGAACGTTGTTCTCTGTGTGACAAGCTGTAATACAAGAACCGCAACCGATACAAGAAGACAAGTCAATTGTCAATCCCCAACGGTGACCAGCTCCTTCCACAGGATGATCTCTATACAAATCAAATTCTTTAACCGGCTTGCGGTCAGCTGGATTAATCTTACCATCTCCATTCACATCTTCGTGAACAGGTAAGGTTGGAACTAAATTCCATGAAGCCGTTCCTTTTTCAGCTTCCTTCTCAGCCAAATATTTACCTAAAACTGTCTCTCTAACAACTGAATCACGACCCATTACGGTGTTGTGAAGTTGTGTTGAAGCCAATTCGTATGTTTCCTCTGTTACTTCTATAGCGGCAGTACCAATGTATTGACGAGTGGTAGATGTTGAAACGAATTGGAAAGCATTCTGACCAATGGTCTTCGGCGTACCGTTTTCATTCATCTCATATTCACCATTGGCAGCTGTTTGGAAGGCTGCCTTACCAATTTTCTCGTTATTCGCACCACGACCGTATCCTAATGCGATTCCGATGGTTCCTGGCTTTTGACCAGGAGTTGGACAAACCGGAAGGGTTACTGTCTTACCATTGATCGTTACTTTAACCACAGATGCAGGATCATCCTGAGCGATATATGAATTCAAATTCAAACGCTTAACATCTGTTGGGGACATAGCTACGTAATTGTCCCAGGTTACCTTGGTAATTGGGTCTGGCGTCTCTTGAAGAACGGGGTTGTTGGCATAATCACCAGCACCAATGGTTACCTTCTGATAGAAGCTAACCTCCCACTCACCTGTTGCCATTGAACTTGCGTTCGATAAAGCTGTTGCCAAATCATAGGTGACAGGAGATGCGGCAATAACAGGAGCTGCTATCGCTGCTGCAGCAACAACTACTGGCGCTGCTTCAACAACTACGTTTCTTACTGGAGCAACAGAAACAACTACTGGAGCATTCTCCGCTGTTGGCAATGTTACGTTGTGCGTAGTACCGTTATGAATACTCATGTTGAACAAGTCTGAAGACAAACCTGCATGAGTTCCTTTAATGTAATCGTAATAAGATGTTAAATTACCAGACCAACGCAACAAGCTCTCTTGAGCAGAGCGTGTGTTGTACAATGGTGTAATCGTTGGTTGAACGAAATCAATTCGTCCAGCCATTGGCTCTAAATCGTTCCATGACTCTAAGTAATGGTGATCTGGAGCGTTGTAAGTCACATTAGCTGAAGTCTCATCGGCATAACCGTTGAAGCTAACAACCGTTGCTACTTTACCCATGGCAGCTTTAAATCCCGCTGCATCTGCGTATGAATATCCAGGATTAGCTCCATAAACGATTAACGCGCCCACTTGACCATTGTTCATTTCAGCAACCAAACGATCCATTGCGGCATCGTCTCCTTGGAAGAAATTAACTGGCTTGTCAGCGTTTAATGTAGATCCGTAGTTTCTCAGTGCGTTGTTGATTGCACAAACAATAGATTGAACATCTACGTTGTTGCTTCCTGCAACAACAAGGCTCTCACCTGCATTCGCTTTTAACTCTTCAGCAATGCGAGCAATGCGTGAAGAATCAACTCCTGCAACTTCAGCGCTTCCGCCTTTGATTGCATTGTACAATGCAGCAACAACAGCACCTTCTTGTGAAGGTTTAATTGGGATACGAACGTCTGCGTTCGATCCTGTCAAAGACATCGTCGCTTCAAACTGATAGTGCTTGCTCATCCACTCGCCTTCTGGGCGACGTGTTGAAGCATATGCACCTTGGAACAAGTTCGAAGACATCCATGTTCCTAAGAAATCGGCTCCAACAGAAACAATTGTTTTTGCTTTTGAAAAATCAATGGCAGGAATAACTTCCTTACCCAAAACATTCTTATGAGCCAAACGCATACCTTGGTATGAAATGGCATCCCACTGAATGTGCTGAACCTTTCCAGTATATTTTGCAGAGAACTCGGCGATTGCACGCTTAGCACTCGGACTAATTACAGTATTAGATAGAATTCGAATAGAAGAAGCACTTGCCAATGCAGAAGAAATTTCAGCATCTATTGTGCCCCAATCGCTAGAAGCACCAGCTTTCATTGGGCCTTGAAGACGAGCGCTATCGTAAAGTCCCAATACAGAAGCATTGATTCTTGATGAAACTGCTCCGCCACCGATTCCGTGTTCTTTGTTTCCTTTAATGAAGATTGGACGACCCTCGCGTGTTTTAACAAACAAGTTCGCATACTCATTTCCATCATAGAAAGAAGATGCGTAGTAGTTCGCAACACCCGGAGTAATTTCCTCTGGCTTCACCACGTAAGGAATACTCTTAACTACAGGAGTTTCGCAAGCCGCAAGCGTTGCAGCCGCTACGCTGAATCCCATGAACTTCAAGAAGTCACGGCGTCCAGTGTTACTCTCTGCAAGCTTGTCATTGCCTAAAAAGCTTTCAACGCTTTCAGACTTTGCAAACTCGTTTGACATGCTTTCTTGGAAAGAAGAAGTGTTCTCCAACTCTTCCATTCCTGTCCAGTATTTTTTATTCATACCCATGATATTCAGGTCCAATCAAAATTAATAGTGACATTTTCCACATTCCCATCCACCCATTCCTTTTACAGAAATCTCTGGACGTAATGTATCTAACTTCTCTCCCAACTTCATTCCGTCTATGTTATCTTGAAGCAAAGCACGTAGAGTGCGCTTTCCAGCCTCGGTAGATTTGAAACGCTCATGCATTTCTTCATAGTATCCGCTTGAAGTCAAGTCGATTTTCTTCTCTTTATGACATTCAATACACCATCCCATCGTTAAAGTTGGCTTGGTCAACTTCACAAATCCTTCAACATCCTCCTGAAGATTAATTTCCTCAGTTGTCGCTTGGCGACCCGTTGTGTAAGTCTGAACAGGACCGTGACATTGCTTACAATCGATCTTACCTACAGTTACGTGTTGACTGTGATTGAAGTAAACGTGGTCAGGTAAATTGTGCACCTTGTTCCAAACGATTGGCTTTTGATCGTAGTTTGCAATGTATTGCTTGGTAATAGTATCGAAACCAATTGCCGCGTAAATCTTCGCAATCTCTTTAGCTCCTGTGATAGGACCTTTGTTTATACCCTTGTGACAGTTCATACAAACGTTAACGGAAGGAATGCTCGCGTGCTTCGATTTAGCAGCGCTACTGTGACAGTATTGACAATCAATTTCGTTTTTACAAACGTGACTCGCGTGAGAGAACCAAATAGGTTGCTCCGGGTTGTAACCTTCGTAAACTCCAATATCCATTAAAGTTCCGTAACCTACAACTACGAAGTAACACACTAAGAATACACCAACGATTCCAACGAATCCTTTGTTCTTCCACATCCAAGACTTCATTGAAGACCAATACCCGGTGTGTTCCTCTTCTTCTGAAATATCTCCCTCTGCGTTCGCTGCTTTCAATGAACGCGAAATGTTCGCTGCAGACACCCCAACGATTGCTAGAATTAAACCAATGATGATAATCCAAATTAATCCTCCACTTCCGTTAGCTTCATCTTCTAACGCCTTCATCTTGGCCATGTCCTCAACGGTAATGCAATTCGGACCTTCGTCTTTCTTAGCACCAGCTGCACCGCCGCCCGACTTAACATACGTCAAGATATGATTAATTTCTTCTTTGGAAACTGCCTGCGCTGCCATCCAACCATAAGTACCAACATACTTGTCGACCAATCCCTTCACGTAAGCGTCACCCGATGCGGCAGCTGCTTGAGGGTTTTGGATCCACTTAACAATCATGTCGTCTTTTCCTGCCCAACGATCTGAAATACCTTTCAAACCTGGCGCAGCCAAGATTTCATCTGTTATTTTGTGACACGACGCACAATTGGCGTTGAAGAGCTCGGCACCCTTTATTGGGTCCCCACCTTCGTGAATGTTAGCAGCGTAAGACGCTGAAAACAAGGACAGGTTAACAATCGATAATAACGCTAATCCTTTTAAACTTGCTAGAAGTCGCTTCATTCCTGGTCTTTTTACAAAAATCCTTATTTAATGCGTCGCAAATTTACTTCACGAGGTTTATCACAGAAATGTCATTTACATCTATTTATCAATTTATACCTATTCTAAATAAGACGAAGCTTCTTTTATTCTCATAGTCTATTGATACAATGCTATTTATGTTTTGAAGTTCACTAGGCAACACCTACTTTTGTTGAGAAATGTACTTTCTAATGTTGAAACAATTCGTTTTCGTTATTTTCTTCTTGCCGTTGCTCGCGATAGCACAACCTGGACCAACCAATTCTTCGGTAGTACCAGATAGAGCCATTGCAGATAGCCTCGGGCGCGGAATCGTTTCATTCGTTGCTTCTCCTAGTTTGATTGCGCTTGAGAAGAATTCCAGAGGGCTCAACAACTTACAAGGCTATCGAATACAGATTTTCTTCGGGCCGTTAGATCAAGCCAAAAATAAACGTCAAGAGTATATGACGAAGGGCATAATTCATCAAGCATATCTTGAACAAAACGTTCCCGACTTCAGTCTGCGCATCGGCGATTTTCTTACTGAAAGTGAAGCACGACAAGAATTAAAAAACCTTCGCTCAATTTACCCAAATGCCTTTCTCGTAAAAGGACATATTGAGCCTCCTAACTTGAACTACTACATCAATACAATTAAGGATTCCGAAAACTAATCATTCGTAACTTCGCCCCATGCCTATTTACCATTCACTCGGAAAAATACCCCCAAAACGTCACACAACGTTTTACAAGGAATCTGGCGAATTGCATTACGAACAGCTATTCGGCACAGAAGGATTCACCGGTATGTCATCGTTGCTCTATCACTTGCACAGACCTACTCAAATTAAAAGCATCAGCGCTCCCGTGGACGTGTCGCCTAAAGCAGCGGTACATCATAACATTGAGCCAAGAATGCTTAGTGGATTCAACGTTGCTCCTCAAGACGATTTCTTAGATAGCAGAACGGTATTGCTGTTCAACAATGACTTGCACATTTCAGTAGCCGCGCCACGCAAAAGTTTAACGGAATACTTCTATAAAAACGCAGATGCCGACGAGGTTATTTTCATACATCGCGGTTCTGGAAAATTGCGCACATTCTTGGGAAATATTCCATTTGAATACGGAGACTATTTAGTCATTCCAAGAGGAATGATTTATCAAATCGATTTCGACACGGAAGACAATCGCTTATTTATCGTAGAAAGTTTTTCACCCATTGTAACGCCGAAGCGATACAGGAATCAATTCGGACAATTGTTAGAGAGCTCGCCGTTTTGTGAACGCGATATCAAGCGTCCGTCTGAAATCGAAACGCACGACGAGAAAGGTGATTTCACCATGAAAATAAGAAAGGAAAATCACATGCACACCTTAGTGTATGCAACACATCCTTTCGATGTTGCAGGATGGGATGGTTATAACTACCCCTACGCATTTTCAATTCACAATTTCGAACCCATTACCGGACGCATACACCAACCACCTCCGGTGCATCAAACCTTCGAGGGACATAACTTTGTTATTTGCTCTTTCGTTCCGAGAATATACGATTATCATCCGCAATCTATCCCTGCTCCATACAATCATAGCAACATCGATTCAGATGAAGTTTTGTACTACGTAGACGGTGATTTCATGAGTAGAAACCACATTGAAAAAGGATTTATTTCCCTTCACCCAGGTGGTATTCCACACGGCCCACACCCTGGTGCTTACGAAAGAAGTATTGGTCAAAAAGAAACGCAAGAACTTGCGGTTATGATAGACCCTTTTAGACCCCTTCGACTTACCGAAGCGGCTCTTCAAATTAACGATCCAAATTACATTAAAAGCTGGTTATAATGAATGTTTACGACTCTACTTCAGAAATAGAAAAAATATTTCCTG
>Ga0114971_10002486_pt1 | contig 12675 bp, 10 predicted proteins | sample M_140625_MF_Meta_FD_87320 | JGI IMG/M metagenome (GOLD analysis project Ga0114971, IMG submission 87320) | Freshwater microbial communities from Lake Montjoie, Canada to study carbon cycling - M_140625_MF_MetaG | ecosystem: Environmental > Aquatic > Freshwater > Lake | place: Lake Montjoie... | reverse complement strand
TTTTTGGAAAAAATTATTAAACTTTTATAAATTGTAAAAAAAGAAGTAAAATACTACTAATATTTATTGTTTTAACACCATATATAGTAACATAATTAATTCATTTATTTCTCCATCAAGTGCCGATTGCTTGTAATAAATTGCTCCAATTCATCAATATCAATATCATTCATTTCCACATGTGCTTCCCAAAAATAGCGACAATATGCCCAGACAAACTCACAGTCGACCTTATACCAGTCTTCGTGTTTTTTTAATAATTCTTTAACCAAATTGGATGGTAATAAATTCAGATTATCGCGAGGCAATACGTAGCATAATTGTACCAACTCTGCCACCGGTGAAGGCGGTTTTTCAGGCACAAATTCGCAGCCAAATACCGGCACATGTTTAATCAAATCTTGTAGCAATGGTGGATAATTATACTTATAGTTCCAGCGCCAATCAGGGCAACCTGTCGTGTAATATTTCATAGTCCATTCGAGTCCTTGAAGGTAATTGGTCGCAATATCCTTTGTCTGGTCTTCATTCGAATCTGATTTTATATTAAACAATGCCCTATAGTATCTAGACTGCCAATAGGGTTTAAATGGGTTAATAAATTTCTCCAATTCCCTTTCATACATTGGAGTCGAGTCAAATCGTTTGAATTTCTCTTCTGGTGTAGTTTGCGGCATTTCTCGTCTTTCTTTGGAATTTCTAGACTTGTGTTCGTCAATAATATATTGCTCCTCTAAGGCAGCCAAGAATTTAATAATCTTTCTTACATTATTCCAGTATATAGTTTTGCCGTCGCACAGGTTCTCATCAGGTCCAATAGTAGCCTTGTAAGCGTTTAACATCTTATCAACGCCACCGGTGCGAATATTAATCCCAGGAAAATGGGGCATAAAATCGTTCCCTAAGAAGAAGCCGAGAAAAATATAATCATAGACCTTGTTCTTCTGACTGACATTCAACTTCTGTTCTGTACTGAGTTCCACATTGTTATTCATATGTGCTATAATAGCTTCAGCTAGTTGCGGAATATCGAGCAAATAGTCCGCATCAGGTTCCAAATTGGCGTCGATAGAGCCGATGAATTGCGGTGTCTCTCGAAACAGGTAAATCTTAGGGCAAATTGGTAAATGATTAATTGAAAGCATAATAAGGTCAGCATCCAGACCATAAATAACAGTAGTTTCATTCAAGTGTTTTTCGGGATTCTTTCTTATATAATCGAACAACTTGTGCTCGCCTTCACCGACGCGATTGCTGCCAGAAACTAGGATATTTCCCACCTTCATACATGTAGGTGTGTCTTTTTTAGAAAAATGTTCACCGACTATTGAATTCAAATCGGCCATGAATTTGGTACCAGGTGTAATCGCAGTTGTATTCCATGGGTCGGCCTTGTCCTTCTTGAAAATAGCACGGGATATGTTGTTTTGGTAGCCGGATTTGTAACGACGGGCACGCTGTTGCTCCAATTTGGCGACTGGCGCGACACCGTCAAATGCGATAATTACAGTTTTTGAAGGTGAAATAGTAGTGATATAATATTCAATCTTTAAAATGACGGCCTTTATGATGCTAACTGCGACCGATTCTGTCAAACTATCAAACTTCATTTTGCTGTATGCGTCGTATATGATAGAATTACAGTCAAGATACAAATTGTCAACATGTAACAACTCTTTGCTATACTTCCGAATAATAGCAGGATGATTTTTAACAATGTATGAAAAATAGCTTGGAATTCCCATGTTTATAATTATATTATTATGATGATTTGTGTCTAATATTGTTACATATATATTATTTGGTTATGATGATAATACTTTACAAATAATGACTTGTAATCAAAAACTTTAGGTAGAATTTCGTATTATTTTATATATTTCATAATTATATAAAATGAATGATAAGGTAAAGAATGATAAAAAGATTGATAAAAAACATGATTTATCTCCAAGTCCAAGTCCAAGTTCTGATATTGTTGGTTTAATAGAGCGCAAGATATCATTTTTCCAAGACACAATACAGCGGACTATTTTACATATTCAAACTAACAAAATACTCAATATTATAAGTGTTAGTGAGATGAATAATTATATCAACATTTTATTTGAACTTAGCAAAACAATGAAAGACATAACTAATAAACAAATAACAACAAATACTGATACTATTATAAATACACTTCAACATATTAATAATGAATTATCATCTTTATTTAAAATGGTAGGTACAGAGTTATTTGAAGATTTTTTATGGATATGTTTTGGTAATAACTCAGTAAATACGTATGCTATTTCTGACATGGAACGAAACAAATTTGAACTTTTAAGAAAATATTTTCATCCTACTAGTTATAGATTATTAACCCCGGGTAAAAATAATGACAAAACCCAAAGTCAAGATGATAATGTATTATCTGAAACTTCTAAGAATTTAGATAGTGCGGATGTAATTATTAAAAGCAAGTCATTTCATTTAAAAGTTTACGGTATACAAGTTATAGTACATAATTCACAACACAAGAAAAGTATGATTATAACAGGTATTGTAGATGATGTTATTATTGATATTTTAAATAATAAATTTGTAAATCTAAAAATGCTTTCTATAAATGACAATTCACCAAATTCATCGGAATTTAAAGGTGACACATTTAATCGCTTTATAAATTCACTTAGCTTGAAGGATTATTTGATTTATGAGACCCATGAAATATATTCAAAATATGCTGGTTATTTGAGCAACTTGAATAATATAAAACAAAAGGCGATTGTTCAAATTGTGAAGGAATTTATTTCAAGCGATTTATTTACAAAACGTTTAACAATCATGCAACTGCTAGTCAAGTCAGATAAATACGACAACCAATATTTAGCGTATTTACTTTATGATTTATTGTCAAATGACGCAAATGGTACTGTGGACACACAAGAACAAATCGCATTATTTGATAGTCTGCCTTGGTATATCAAGCAGTTTTTTAAGATGGCAATGAAAAATACAGTACAATATACAAATGATTTGGCAAATTTTGATATACAAAAGATACCATTAGAGCAACAAATATGTTTGTTGAAAGCACCTGATATAGTTAAGGAAAAGGCGATGCAGAAGCTGAAAGAGGTGAAAGCAAAGTCAGAAGATTCAGGGTCTAAGGCACGCCAATTTCTAGATGGACTTCTCAAAATACCATTTAGTATTTATAGAAAGGAGCCAATTTTAGGTATAATGGATTCAATTCGTACACAATTTATGGAGTTAATTCAGAGACCTGGAATAAATGTGTTAGATTCAAGTTTAGTATCTGTTAAAAAAGATAAATATACAAGTTTGGAAATCTTGAAGAGTCTGAACAAGTTTAAAAATACAAATATAAATACAAATATAAATACAAATACTTTAAAAAAGACAGTGAATGATGCCAATAAGAATACATTAATTACCTATATTATGAAAATAAATGAACTAATTGTAAAGCATAAATTATCTATATCTTGTTTGAAACATTCTAACAAAAAGAAAGCAAATATTATTCAAGATATTAATGATTTTATTAATTTTTGTTCAGATTCTAAAATGAGTCAAAATTTGACAAACATATTTAATTTGAATCAAAAACCTGATTTGACTCTGAATACAACTAACAAAAATATTTTAGACCAAGTTTCAAAAATTGAAGACAAATATAATGAAATAAATAGTTATATGTCTGGTGTAAAAGAAACATTAGATAGCGCAGTTCATGGACATGATAAGGCAAAGAAACAAATTGAACGCATTATAGGTCAATGGATTAATGGTCAGCAAGATGGTTACTGTTTTGGTTTTGAAGGTCCTCCAGGTATTGGCAAAACTAGTTTGGCAAAAAGAGGATTATCTGATTGTTTAAAAGACGAAAATGGTGTGCCGAGACCTTTTGCGATGATTCAAATGGGTGGCGATTCAAATGGGTCCAGTATACATGGGCATAACTACACGTATGTAGGGTCAACGTGGGGGTCTATTGTTCAAATATTAATGGACAAGAAATGTATGAACCCAATTATTTTTATTGATGAAATAGATAAAATCTCAAAGACTGAGCATGGTAAAGAAATAGTTGGTATTTTAACACATATGTTAGACCCTGCGCAAAATGATAGCTTCCAAGATAAATATTTTTCAGGAATAGATTTGGATTTATCAAAGGCACTGTTTATATTGTCGTATAATGACGTAGATGCTATTGACCGTATTTTGTTAGACCGTGTACATCGTATCAAATTTAACAATCTAACATCAGATGAGAAACTGACAATTTGTAATAAGCACATTTTGCCAGAAATTTATAAGAAAATGGGGTTAGAAGGCATGATACATTTTAGTAATGAAACATTGAAGTTTGTAATTGAAAATTACACAGCAGAGTCTGGTGTTAGAAAACTGAAAGAGATATTGTTTGAAATTGTGGGTGAAATAAATTTGGATATCTTAAAGAATTTTAATACTTCATATGACATACCAATTGAAATAACAATTGAAAGCATTAAGACCAAGTATTTCAAGGATAAACATGAGCTAAAAATACAGAAAATACATAGTGAAAATAAAATAGGTATCATTAATGGTCTTTGGGCAAATGCGCTGGGTATGGGTGGTATAATACCAATACAGACAAAATGGCGTCCTGGAGACAAAGTATTATCGTTACATTTAACTGGTACACAAGGCGATGTTATGAAGGAATCGATGAATGTTGCGTTAACATTGGCCTACAGTTTAACACCAAAACATATACAAAATACAATACAATCAGGGGTTCATATTCATTGTCCAGATGGAAGTACACCCAAAGATGGTCCGAGTGCTGGTGCGGCAATTACGACAACTATTTATAGTTTGTTTAACAATATGAAAATAAAAAATAACATAGCAATTACAGGTGAAATCACATTGGCAGGTAATATAACTGCTATTGGTGGATTAGACCTTAAAATTTTGGGTGGTATCCGTGCTGGAGTCAAGACTTTCTTGTTTCCAAAAGAGAATGAGAAGGATTTTAATACATTTATGGATAAGTATAAAGATGATGAACTAACAAAAGATATAATCTTTATTAGCGTTGAAGATATTCACGATGTTTTAGCTATAGTTTTTGAATAGGCAAAATATTAAATATATATATATTATTTAAAAAACAACCTAAAGATAATATTCAATAACTAATTGGGAGCGACTGGATATTATTTAATACTTTAAATTAAAAACCAGATATTGCATCCAATTTAAAATGGCAACTTGTCCGAGTGGTTAAGGAGACAGACTTGAAATCTGTTGTGTAAATCGCGCGCAGGTTCAAATCCTGCAGTTGTCGTTAAATAACATATTTTTATTTTACTAAAAATGGTAAAACAAAAATAAAATATGATTACATACCAAACCAAGACATAATCATTTTATGAAAAAAAGTCATAACTACGGCAAATACAATCGCGTGTGTTGCTGCGACCACCATTTTACTACCGCCCGGGGGCAAAGAAAGCAGAATACCAGGAGTCAACAAGAAAAATAATACAGCACTGAAAATAAACATAGCTAAATCCATTCGTCTAAATATATAATACAAAAAAGAAAATCAAATTAATTTAACTTAAAACTTAAAATATATATTACACAACAATTTATAAACTTAAAACTTATTCTTTACACATACCCTCCAACATCATATTAACAACCATAAATATTTCGGCCGCATTTAAAACACCAAAATGCCAGTCGGCAATATCTAGCGCCCATAAACTGGCGTCATCTAGAGACCAATTTGAAAACACATGGTGGTAGTCCTCTAGTGACTGAATATAACTAAATACACTCCTACAAACATACTCTCTTTCACAATCGACTTCATCAAATGCTGATAGTGTTTCTCCCTCTTCAAATACATACTTACCCTCTAGAAACTTACGCAAATTATCAATATCGGAGCGCCTACGCAATGCCTTTTTTTTTTTGTCGCTAAGCTCGGGCTCCTCTTCGATATTGTAAGCAGTACCTGTAATAGGCGAGTCGCAATGATATTCTTCTTTTTCTTTTTCTAATTCTTCAATAAGCTCCAACTTCATAAAGTCAGCAGCAACAGGTCTGATAATAACACCATCCTTTTCATAACTGTAAAAACTCATTCTTTTAAAACTTGTAAAACTGTGATTCTTTTTTAAAAAGATAATTAAGAAATAATAAATAATACTTACATTTTATACATAAAAAATCATTTCAATTTTTTTATGTACAAAGTAAATAAAAATAAAACAAAGTGGAATGTTAAATTTTATTTTATAAAAGTAATATAAATATGTCATCAACAGACCCAAAAGATTTATCGGATACTACAGTTTCAAGTGGAGGTATTAAATCAACAATTTTTCCATTTATTATTTCAAACCCTGACCCAGGTGCATTCTTAAAATCAACAGTTGATATTATGTCGTTTTATTCACCCATTATAATCATATTTGGTGTGTTTATTCTATCTGTATTTTCATCTTCAGTCTCCAAAGCATTTGTGTTTTTATTTTGGTTCTTTGTAGTAACTGGAGCAAGAGCCCTTATTTCAAAAATAAGCGGCAGTTCTGCGACTCAACCAAAAGGCGATTCAGTATGTAGTATAGGCGTCTTTACGCCCTTTATACCAAACACAAATTTAACATACAGTACGTTTTCTATAGCATTTACTATGTTTTATTTCATTTTCCCAATGATTTTATTAAATAATGACAACAAATCACATTTATTCAATTATAGAATTATTTTATTCTTTATATTTTACATTGTATTTGACTTGCTTATTAAACGGTCAAGACAATGTTTAGCCATATTAACACCAACTATTATATTAAGTGATTTTGTTGGAGGTATTTCTGCTGGAATAGCATCATCAAGCATCATGTATTATTTAGCACGTAATTATTTGTTCATTAATGAAGCCGCATCCAATGCTGAGGTATGCTCAATGCCATCTAAACAACAATTTAAATGCTCGGTTTATAAAAATGGTGAGCTAGTTAGTAGTTCAGTAAATTAAACATTTACAAGTAAAAATTTGAAAGATTAACCATTAACCATCCCCTTATTGATTGTAATAATCTGCTTCTATGAAATGATTCATTAATTAGTTTCATATTTCCATTTGTATTGAAATTTCTGGCAAAATTGTTAAAAGTTTCAATTAGTTTTAATGTATTGTAATATTGTAAATCAACATATTTAAATGGCTTAACATTGCGTCTTTTATTTACACTATTATGGAAAACGAAAAGTAAATTAACTAAGTCTTGTTTTGTTTGAATATTTTTAATATTCACATTTGCCCAAAATTGTTTAGCATGAACAGAACATTCTGGACAAGGTAAAAAGAGGCATATTTGAATAATATGAGAAATGACCTGTTGAGCAACTACTGAAAATTGCTCTTCTTTTATTTTAGCAACTAGAGTATGTATAAATATCCATGTGGGTGGACCCCATTGACTTGGCGACATACTTATACTAAATAAAATAAATTTAAAGATTATTTGTAAAATAACATAATAATGGCAAAGTATACAATTGAAGGTGGTATTAATTTTTATGAGGAACTCTATAAATCATTGAGTGAAAATGATTCTAAAGAAGAGGAACACAATGATAATGTTTGTCAAATTACAGGTATGCCATTAGTTGATAGATATATTACATTAGAATGTAATCATAGGTTTAATTATGGAGCATTATATAAGGAAATAAGCAAGCAAAAATATACTTTTAGAACATATAATGTTGAAACATTATCCAAAAGTGAATTTAAGAAATTTAATGAAGCTAATACTGATTATTTTATAAAATGTCCATATTGTAGATGTATACAATTCAAATTACTTCCTTATTATGACGATAGTGAATATCCAATGAAATATGGTATAAATTCATTGGAAAAGACTCAATACGATTTAGGGTTTTTGATAAAGTCTAATTCATTGTACAATCATTCTTACATTTCATATGGTTATACATTTTATCAAGGAAGTTGTTGTAAAATTATTTGTGACAAGGATGGCATAAATGTATTTTGCGCATCAAAGTACTCTTCCACAGTAGTGGAAATGAATAAATCATTTTGTTCGTATCATATTAGAGAAGAGGTAAAAAAGTATAAACATGAACAGAAGGCAAAAGAAAAGATTATTAAAAAAGAGGAAAATGATAAAATAAAACAAGCAAAACAATTAGAAAAAGAACAGAAACAACTAGAGAAACAAGCAAAGCAATTGGAAAAAGAAGAAAAACTCAAAACACAGAAAAACCCAAAAAATACTGTATTAAGTCAAAGTATTCAAATTGGCGAATTTAATGATGGTTTAGAAAATGTGTTAGAGAATGGTTGTTCTGCTCTACTTAAAACAGGAGTAAAGAAAGGAAAGCAATGCGGTGCCAGTATTAACAAAGATGGATTATGTTTACGGCATTTACCTAAGAAAAAAGACAAAAAAGAATTGGATGAAGTAAATGAAATATAATATATTAAATAAATGATTTTAAAATAACATTATTAATTAATTTAGTAATGGAATTAAATAATGCCGAAGAAAAGGTTGTCAAACATGATGATGTACAACCAAAAAAAACTACAAAGGAAGAGTTAATCAATAATATACGAGAATGGATAAAAATAGATAATGATGTTTTGAGTTTAAAGAATGATATAAAGACCAAAATGAACCAAAAGAAGTTATTAACAGATAATTTGGTAAAGGTAATGAAAACAAATTCAATTGATTGCTTTGATATAAATGGAGGCGCATTAGTATATAATCAAAAGAAGACGAAAAAAACAATATCTGGAAAATATTTACTTCAACAGTTGGAAAAGTATTATAAGGACCAGCCAGATATGGCAAAAGAAATAACGGAGCATTTATTAACAAATAGGGAAGAAACTATTAAGGAGGATATTAAACGCAAAATAAAGAAATAATATTTCAAATTAATTTATAATGTAAAAGATTTAAAAAAAAAATATGTATAAAACTATAAGCATGGATTCTGAAACAGACCAAAAACCAAATTATACATATTTAATTAAAAATACAGTATCAACAAATTTACTAATGGACGATATTATACGTGCGAATAAAATAGGTTATATAAACATATTATGTTATCATGTTACAAATAAGTTTTCCAAATACCCATTTATACAGATTATGCTAGAAAAAACTATATATATAGATGGAATAACACAAGAGAGTTTTGTATTTCCATTTGTAGGATTATCAAGAGATACAAATAAAATAAATGGTAGTTTGTCAACTATTGTACTAAATAATGTGAAATCTGGTTTATTAGAAATAGGATGTGACCCGTCTTCTCTTGACGAAGACGCATTTGTTGGATTAATAAATAACAATACTTTGTGTCTAGTTGATATTAGCAGTGTAGATATATTTCGTATAAGTAACACAAAACTTAATAAAACATGGTTTGCTTTACCAACTGAAATAATGAATACTCAAACTATATGTAATATTCACATAGCAAATTCAGTTTCTGATGTATTTTTATTGATGCCTGAATTAGGAATGTTACATAACCCTCAAACAAATAACAGTGTTTATCCTTTACCTGATGCAGTATATACAGGTTCTTATTTTAAAAATGTGGAGTTTAGTTCGGTATTTGGAGTACCAAGGGAACAGTTGTATATTTCATGTGGTGAATATTTTTATTTTTATAGGATATTTGAAGACGCTGTTAAAGAAGGTGGATGGACCAGAGCATATTTGCCAACTGAAGATAATAAAAAGAGTTTAGTAGATAATGAATATGGGCGTTATATTAGAGGAGGAATTAATAGATACGCATTGTTCGCAGGTAATTACGTAACACATATTGAAAAGACAAATAAGTTTTCATTAACAGATGATATTATAAATGATATATTTGGTGAAAAGGATACCATCGTAATTCAATATGAAAATGAGGGAGTAGATACTATATTACCAGATTTATTGGTAAAAAACTATGAAAGTTATACACCTATTTCATATCATATGTTAAATAAGAGTATATTAGGAGAAAAATATGATATAGATAATCAAGATAAATACTCAGTTCTTTAATCTTAAATGAATGTATTAAATGAATGTATTAAAACAATGTAACTACATAAATACTGGTAAAAACTATAATTATTTATTTCTTAAATAATTATATATGTCTGCTATAACTGGAATAGGAATTGCTTTATTGCTAATTATATGTGTACCAAGAATATTAAATTTCTATGATATTTCATTAAGTTCATATGGTCCTTATCTAGCATTTTTAGTATTTATTATAATACTATCATTTATATTACCACATGATTTCATAATGACAGTAAATCCTCCATCAACCCAGTTGGTAACTAAATAATCAAATCAAACATAGTATATTATACCGGTAGCTCAACATTCGCCATACTAACTCGTTGTGCTTCCTTATCAATATCATCTAAAATACCTGTTAAAGTTTTAACATCTATTTTATCCTTTAAATTATCAATAATTTCACTGCGTACAGCATCGCGTCCTTGCATCTTAGAAAAGTCGGATTTAAACGCAGTTACAAACTGCTTCATTTTAGCGTCTTTTTGTGACTTCAAATTCTTCTTTTTAATTAAGTTATCCTGACTTGCCCATTGGTTTCTAAATGATTCTGTTGAAATTAATTTATCACAAATTTCTGGTTTAATAATATTGTCATATTCAAGACTATCCTTGAATTTATTTTTAAATTCGTAAATTATTTCATCAGGAATATTTGGACTTGTTTCCATAAGACGGTCAAATTCCTCTTTACACATTTTAAGCATTTGGTTTACATGTATTCTTTCATCTGGGTGTCTAGCTAATTCAATCTTAATATTTCTATAAAACTTATCCCAGGCAATTCCAGAGACCCGATGTGCTTCGTTTAATTGTGTAATCTTCAAGAATTGTTGGATAGTTGTTATAATACCTGCTAAAATATTGAATCCACCGACAATCATGACAAAATAACCTTGATACGCAACTGGTACACGGTCTTGGGCAAAATTCGCAGTACCAGTTAAAGTAGAGATGACAATCACTGGAATTGTGTAGTTATAGTTAAGTTTACTATATAACGCATGGGCTCTAGAATGTAGCCAACGAAAGCACATAGCCTTGTCAGCCCATTCAATGAGAATATCTTCATGGTCAATTGTCCATTCAATTTCAGATAAAACTTCACTAACAACCTCCTCAGAATTAGCATTATTGTTTGTATTTAAACTGGTGTTTATATTCACATTATTGTTAGTACTCATTATATATTTTATAAATAAATTAATTTTATTTATAAAATATAACGGCTTATAACTTCTATAAAATATAATATTTATAAAATATATATGGAGGTAAAATTAAATAAGGTAAAATTAAATTTTAATAAAATAAAGGAAATACGTGTTGCTGTTATAAATATATTTAATACACTAGAAGTCAAAATTACTAAACTAAAAGGATTAACTAATGATTTTATAAAAAATAATCAAGAAACATTTTTTGTTTTTGGTTTAGATTCATTTATGTTTCAGAGTAAAATGATAGATTATGAGTATGCTGATATGCAAAAGTATTTTTTGGCTTTGAATAATCGTATGTATTGTGAATATTATAAGTTATATAAAATAGTGACTGAATATATTGAACAAAACAATGGTATTTCTCAAAATAAAACATTTGAAATGATAAAAGCAAATAGTAAATTTCCAATTTATAAGGATTTAGAACCATATAAACAATATAATTTTGAAACAATTGAAGATGTTCATAAAACAATAATTTCGTTATTAATTGTTATTAATGATTATATAATGCTAAAAGATGCTGAATTGGAATCATTTAAAATAAAACAATACTCGGGGTATAATATTAATAATTTTGTTAATACATTTGACTATAATGTAATAATGGTAAAACAGAAGTTAAGCTTGTTTATTTCATATTTGGAGTTTTTTCATAATATTCATACTAAACATTTTAAACGATTTTCAAAGAAAATGAAGCTTATGGATGATTATATAAATGATGATATACAGTTTGATGAAAGTCCTAGACGTAAAAATTCAAAGGATTTTGACGATTCGTCATCTGATGGTGCGTCTTCTTCAGGAGGAGGGGGGCCTTCTGGAGGAGGAGGTGTAGAACCCTCTTTTAAACCAGTACCTAGAAAAAGTTTATTAAAAAAAGGTGTTGATAGTGTTATTAATGGTATAAAATCATTTGGAAGAAAATCAAAACCAGCAGTTGACCTAACAAATAACAATATAAATTTGATTATTTCTGAATCATCTAGTGAAATATCAGAAGCAGATGCTATTATTGCTGGCGCTGAATTAAGTAAAGATAATATTGCTGCTATTAGTAAACAATTAAATGAAGACCCAAAAATGATGACTAAAATGTTTGATGAACTAACAAAAACTTTTGACGATGATGATTCCAAGTCAGTTAAAAGTAATTCATCAAAAGGGTCTAGAAAGAGTACAGTTTCAAAGAAGAGTATGGATACAAATACAAAAATAGAACTACAATCACTAGTAGAAGAAAACATAGTAGCAGAAAACATAGTAGCAGAAAACATAGTAGCAGAAAA
>Ga0114971_10002485_pt1 | contig 12677 bp, 9 predicted proteins | sample M_140625_MF_Meta_FD_87320 | JGI IMG/M metagenome (GOLD analysis project Ga0114971, IMG submission 87320) | Freshwater microbial communities from Lake Montjoie, Canada to study carbon cycling - M_140625_MF_MetaG | ecosystem: Environmental > Aquatic > Freshwater > Lake | place: Lake Montjoie... | reverse complement strand
GGCCGATGTCATGCAGCAATGCCGCCGCGACGAGTTCCTCAGGCGCACCTTCGGCTTCCGCCAGAACAGCACCCTGCAGCATGTGTTCGGACATAGAGACCTGCTCGCCCAGATAGGACTCGGCCCCGCGCCGCTCGAAGATGTCGGCGATGAACTCCACGATGTTGGAGCGGTCAAGCTGGGGCGCGGTCATTGCAGCAGTCCTTCTTCCTCGATGGCCGAGAGTGTGGAGTAGAGTCCGTCCTTGTCGGCGTAGCAACCCTGCAGCCAGCGCTTGCCGGTGCCGGAGAAGCTCTTCCTCGCATGCAGCACCCGGGTGTTGTCGACGATGAACAGCTCGCCCGGCTTCAGCTTGAAGGTCACCTCCATCGCGGGGTCCTCGATCAGCTCCGCGAAGCGGCGGTAGGCGGCGTAGTAGTCCGCCATGTCCTCGTAAGGAATGTCGGTGGCCGCGGCGAGCGAGCGGTTGTTGAAGCGGATGGCGATCAATTCGCCGTCCGGCCCCAGCTCGATCATCGGCCGCTTGGCGCGCAGCCTGACGCCCGCTGATCCCTCATAGGCAAAGCGTGCGGCGTGGCCGGACAGCAGATCGAAGCCGCGCGGATACTCGGTCTTCAGTCGTTCCACCACCTTGAAGCCGTCGACCACGATCGAGTCGCCGCCATCGACGGAGTTCTCGAGGCAGGCGAGGATCTGCAGCGTCGGCACGGGGTCGCGATAGGGATTGTCCGTGTGGGCCTGCAGCCCGAGGTTCGTGTAGGCGAGGTTGTTGGGGTTCACCTCCGCCCTCACCTCGAAGAAGCGGCCGTAATTGGTCTCGCGCACGTAACCAAAGAGCTCCGCCACCTTGCACAGAGTGCCAGGCTCTGTGGGGGTGCCTGTCATCACCGCGAAACCATAGCGGCGCACGGCGGCAAGCCAGCGGCCGAGAGCCTTGCGATCATTGGTGACGTCGGTCCAGCTTTCGGAGGGAACGCTGTTCAGCAGCCGGGAGTCCCAGCGCTCGATCGCCTTCCCCTTCCAACCCGGCGGCCTTGTCTCATGCCGGTCATAGGCGTGCCGGGCCAGCCAGCTGCCGTCGAAATCGATGCTCCGCCCCTCCGGCTCGAAGCGCAGCGACAGGGTGCCGCCAGCGGCGTTCGCCACGGCGATCTTGGTCTCGGCCGGAATGTCGAGGATGGTGATCAGCCGCTGGCCATTGCCGGGGCTGCGGGTCTTTTCGTCCCGCGCGTTGTCGCGGAGCCACAAGGCGTGGAACCTGTGGCGTTCGGCCCCCAGCGAAACCTCGACGGCGGCACCGCCATCGATCACCTTCGCCTCCGAAACCTGCATCTTGCCGTCCCCCAACCAGCCGCCACCGGGCGGCAGACTGGACCGGGGGTTGGTGCGATTTCAAGCCCCCAAACCGTGACAGGGGCATGACATCTCCGCCTACAGTCTGATTTGCCGCTCACCCAGAGGGCTGCTATAGGCGGAGCACCTATACCGCAGCGCAACAGAAGGCTTTTCCCATGGCGAAGATCAAGGTCCAGAACCCGGTAGTCGAGTTGGACGGCGACGAGATGACCCGCATCATCTGGGACCTCATCAAGAAGAAGCTGATCCTGCCCTACCTGGACGTGGACCTGCATTATTACGATCTCTCGGTGGAAAACCGCGATGCCACCAATGACCAGGTGACAGTCGATGCCGCCAACGCCATCAAGAAATACGGTGTGGGCGTCAAGTGCGCCACCATCACGCCGGACGAAACCCGCGTGAAGGAGTTCAACCTCAAGCAGATGTGGAAGTCGCCCAACGGCACGATCCGCAACATTTTGGGCGGCGTGATCTTCCGCGAGCCGATCATCTGCAAGAACGTGCCGCGCCTGGTTCCCGGCTGGACCCAGCCGATCATCATCGGACGCCACGCCTTCGGCGACCAGTACCGCGCCACCGACTTCACCTTCCCCGGCAAGGGCACGCTCACCGTCAAGTTCGTGGGCGAAGACGGCACGGTGATCGAGAGGGAAGTGTTCAAGGCCCCGGGTGCGGGTGTTGCCATGGCCATGTACAACCTCGACGAGTCGATCAAGGAATTCGCCCGCGCCTCGTTCAACTATGGCCTGATGCGCAATTACCCGGTCTATCTCTCGACCAAGAACACCATCCTCAAGGCCTATGACGGCCGCTTCAAGGACATCTTCCAGGAAATCTACGACGCCGAGTTCAAGGCCGAATTCGAGAAGCGCAAGCTGTTCTACGAGCACCGCCTGATCGACGACATGGTGGCTTCCGCGCTGAAGTGGACCGGCGGCTATGTGTGGGCTTGCAAGAACTATGACGGCGACGTGCAGTCCGACATCGTGGCGCAAGGGTTCGGCTCGCTCGGCCTGATGACCTCGGTGCTGATGACGCCGGACGGCAAGACGGTGGAAGCCGAAGCCGCCCACGGCACGGTGACGCGCCACTACCGCCTGCACCAGCAGGGCAAGCAGACCTCCACCAACTCGGCAGCCTCGATCTATGCCTGGACCGGCGGCCTCAAGCACCGCGCCAAGCTCGACGGTAACGAGAAGCTGAGCAAATTCGCCGAAGCACTCGAGAAGGTGGTCGTGCAGACCATCGAGGAAGGCAAGATGACCAAGGACCTCGCCGTCCTCATCGGACCTGACCAGAGCTGGCTCACCACCGAGGGCTTCCTCGACGCGGTGGACGCCAACCTGCAGAAGGCGATGGGCTGATCATTCAGCCTGCCCTCTACGATCATCATGGCCGGGCTTGTCCCGGCCACCTTTTTTGGCGCGGCGGGAAAGGATGCCCGGGTCATGCCCGGGCATGATGAGTTGCGGGAGTGACCTCTCGACGACCGCTCCCTTCCGCGCCACACTGCGTGCATGACCGACACGCTCGCCACCGGTGGCTGCCAGTGCGGCGCGGTGCGCTATCGCATCACCGCGCCCTTCGAGAACCCGCACATCTGCCATTGCCGCATGTGCCAGAAGGCTTTCGGCAACTATTTCGCCGCGCTGGTGGGCACGAAGAAGACCGGGCTTCACTGGACCAAAGACAGCCCATCCTTCTTCCGCAGTTCGGAGATCGTGCAGCGCGGCTTCTGCAAGGACTGCGGCACACCGCTCACATTCGCCTACGACACGGCAGACCGCATCGCCGTGTCGATCGGGTCACTCGACCACCCGGAAGCGGTGACGCCGGCACGAGCCTATGGAATTGAGGATCAGCTTCCCGCCTTCGCCCTGCTCCACGCGCTTGCCGGAACGCGCACGGAAGACGACGTTCCACCCGAGGACCTGAAGCGCCTGAAAAGCCGCCAGCACCCCGACCGGGACTGAGACCTAGATCATCACCTGCTTGCCGCCGCGATCACGCGGCCCCGCACCCACGTCAGGGAGTCGTCGGCATGGTTGGCGGCTTGTAGGCGGAGGACCAGACATAGGGATCCGGCGAGCAGTTGTTCACATCATTGATGAGCGGGTTACCCACCTGGTTGGGTCCGTCGAATGTGGGGCACTCACAGCTCACCAGCGGCAGGCCGGTGCTCGGGTCAGTCCTGTCGGTCGCATGGCACGGCGCGGTCATGCAGCCGGCGTAGATGTTACCCGCACCGCTCGTCGGGCACTGATAAATCGTGTCGCCCTTCTGAGGGATCAAGATTGGCGTGTAGTCTGACACGACATCCGCCCCGGGAAACAGGGTCTTCTTGCGGATGGCATTGCAGACGGGCGCCTGCCGTGTGTTCGGATTTGTCACGACATTGGCACCATTCAGGCACTTCGATCCATCCTTGCCACAAACCTTGACGGTCTGCAGATAGACGGCCTTGTTCAGGATCGCGTTGATGTCGACATAGGAGTAGGTCGCGCCGACCGGATTATCCTTCGAGACCTTGTAGCAGTCACACGTGGCAGTCTTCTTGTCGGCAGACAGAACACAGCCGGGTGTGCCACTCGGGCTTCCGGGAACGCCCGAATAATAGCACAGGGCGATCGGGCCAGTGTCCTCAAGCCGGCAGGCGAGGAAGTTCGATGCCTGCAAGGTAACATTGGCCCAGGCGCAGGCACTGGATGTCTGCGTGGTCTTGCAGTTGTTAATCGTCACCAGGCCGTTGAGGCCCTCATATTTGAACTGCGGCTTGCAGGCCGGAGTCGTCACGCAGCTCTGACTCATCGCCGCGCCCGGATTGAACAGGCACAGACACAACAGCAACAACGCGAAATGCCATGTTCCCTTGCCCGGACGTCCGAGCCAACCACTCACGTGAGCCATCATCCGCGTGCCTTCCAAATCCCACACTCCCTTCCGGTTAGTATATCATCGGTGATCTGTCGATGGATGAAGTGATTGTCCAATCCCTGGTTGCTGAGAAAAGCAGGCGCGGCGCAATCAGGTGGACACTGCGTGGACACTTTCCGCGCCGCAGCCCGGTTCAGACCGTTACCTGGCTTCCCACCTCGATCACGCGACCCGGCGGCAGGCGGAAGTAGCTGCTCGCGTCATTGGCATTGCGCGCCATCATGATGAACAGCTTGTCCTGCCACACCGGCATGCCCTGGTACTTCGAAGCGCGAACGCTGCGACGCGACAGGAAGAAGGACGTGTCCATCATCGAGAAGCTCATCTCCGACTTCGGGATCGAGAGCAGCGTGGCCGGCACATTCGGGTTCTCCATGAAGCCGAAGGTCGCCTCGATGCGCCAGAAGCGCTCCGAGAGCTGCTCGATCTTCAGGCGGCGCGACTCCTCCACCACAGGCACGGTGGCACCCTTCACGGTGAGGATGACGTTCCGGTCATGCAGCACCTTGTAGTGCTTGAGGCTGTGCAGCAGTGCCGTTGGGGCGCTCTCGGAATCGCCGGTGAGGAACACCGCCGTTCCGGGCACGGTCGAAGGCGGCCGCTTGGTGAGCGAGGCCACAAGGTCCTTGAGCGGAACCTCCGAAAGCCGGGTCTTCTCCGCCAGCAGGCGCGAGCCTTCGCGCCAGGTCCACATCAGCAGGAAGATGGCGGCACCCAGCGCCAGTGGCATCCAGCCGCCTTCCAGGATCTTCAGTGCATTTGCGCCGAAGAACACAATATCAAGTGCCAGCAGCGGCAGCATGATGGCAAGCACCAGCCACAGCGGCCACTTCCAGTCCTTCCACATCACGGCGACGGCCATCATCGCCGTCACCACCATGGTGCCGGTCACCGCGATGCCATAGGCATGGGCGAGCGCGCTGGATGACTTGAAGGCCAGCACCAGGATGATGACGCCCGCGAGCAGCAGCCAGTTCACCTGCGGAAGGTAGGTCTGGCCGGCATGCGATTCCGAGGTGAAGCGGATTTCCATGCGCGGCAACAGGCCGAGCTGGATCGCCTGCTGGGTCAGCGAATAGGCGCCGGTGATGACGGCCTGCGATGCGATGATGGTGGCGGCGGTGGCCATCACCACCATGGGCACGAGACCCCAGTCCGGCACCATGCGGAAGAAGGGATTGTCGATCGCCGCGGGGTTGGCCAGCAGCAGCGCACCCTGCCCCAGATAATTCAGCAGCAGCGCCGGCAGCACGATGACCAGCCACGCCGCCTGGATCGGGCGCTTGCCGAAATGGCCGAGGTCAGCATAGAGCGCCTCGGCACCCGTCACCGCAAGGAACACCGCGCCCAGCACCACGAGCCCGATGAAGCCGTGATGTTCGAGAAAGTGAACCGCCTTGAGCGGGTTGAAGGCCATCAGCACCGCGGGATTATCAGAAATGTGCCAGAGTCCGACCGCGGCCAGTGCGGCAAACCACACCAGCGTGATGGGCCCGAAGAAAGCCGCAACACGCCCCGTTCCCTGCGACTGGACGAGGAAGAGCCCCAGGATGATGACGAGCGTCAGCGGCAGCACGTAGGGTTCGAAGGCCGGCGTCACGATCTTCAGGCCCTCCACAGCGGAGAGCACCGAGATGGCTGGCGTGATGATCGCATCGCCATAGAACAGCGCCGCACCGATCATGCCGAGCACGGCAATCCAGGTGACGGATTTTCCGAAGGCGCGTTGCGCCAATGCCATGAGGGAGAGCGTGCCGCCCTCGCCCTTGTTGTCGGCGTTGAGCAGGACGAGCACATACTTGACGGTGACGACGAGGATGAGCGCCCAGATGATGAGCGAGAGGACGCCGTTGACCAGCGCTTCCGAAATGGCGCCGTCCTGGCGCATGCCGGCGAGGACGGCCTCGCGCAGCGCATAGAGCGGGCTGGTGCCGATGTCGCCATAGACGACGCCGACGGAGCCCAGGGCGAGAATGAGAAAGCCCGGCGGCCGGGGGCCGTGCCCGTGACTTGCGGACTCGTCCGAAGCCTCCCCGCCGTCCTGCACCGTGGTCATGATGTTGTCTCCGTTCCTTGCTGCGCTGCAGCAGGAGCGGCGATATGCTCCTGCTCGCGGAGGTTTACCTGCGCCATTTCTGCGGTCCAGACTTGCAGTTTTCGAAATGTAAGTCTTACTTTCCTGATGCGTGAGGAGACGACATGACCGAAATACATACCGGAGGTTGCCAGTGCGGTGCAATCCGCTATCGAATCGAGGGGCCGCTGGGCGGGGCCGGCTTCTGCCACTGCCGCATGTGCCAGAAGGCCTTCGGGTCATTTGGAGCCCCGCTCGTCAGCGTGCCGCCGGAGCGCTTCACCTGGACCAGGGGCGAACCCGCCACATTCCGCTCATCGCCCGTGGTGGCGCGCGGCTTCTGCCGCGACTGCGGCACGCCGCTGTTCATGCTGGAAGATGACTATGGCCCGATCGAAATCGCCATTGGGTCGCTGGACGATCCGAATGCGGCAGCGCCGGACCATGTGGCGGGCGTGGAGAGCAAGCTCACCTGGGCTGACGCTCTGCCCGGCCTTCCCGCCAAGCGGACGGAGGATGACCGCACCCCGCAAGACCTGACCAAGCTGCGCTCGCTGCAGCACCCGGACCATGAAACGGCAGAGTGGCCGGTGAAGCGATAGCCGATCACCTCATTGAGGTGCCACCCCACCCTATCCATCATGCACGGGCTCGACCCGGGCATCTGCTTGTGGCCGACAAAAAGGATCGCCGGGTCAAGCCCGGCGATGGTGGAGAGTTGAGATCGTGGTCGAGCCGCTATCAGCCCAGCGCGGCCTTCACGGCGGCCAGTGCCTCTTCGGCCTTGTCGCCATCCGGGCCACCGGCCTGGGCCATGTCGGGCCGCCCGCCGCCGCCCTTGCCGCCAAGCACGGCTGCACCAGCACGCACAAGATCGACTGCGTTGAAGCGCGACACAAGGTCATTGGTGACGCCGACAACGAGGCCTGCCCGGCCCTCATCGTTCAGCCCAACCAGCGCCACGACGCCGGAGCCGAGCTTGGCCTTGCCCTCGTCGACGAGGCCCTTCATGTCGTTGGGCGAGATGCCCTTCACGATGCGGGCCATCAGCTTGATGCCGTTCACTTCCGAGATGCCCTCGTCGCCACCGCCCTTGCCCCCCCCGCCCATGGCGAGCTGCTTCTTGGCTTCGGCCAGTTCACGTTCAAGCTTGCGGCGTTCGTCCATCAGCGTTTCGATGCGCGACACGATCTCGCTGGCGGGCGCCTTGAGGGCTGCAGCGGCGGCCAGCACGCGGCGGTCCTGCTCCTCGAGATAGGCGCGCGCGGCGGGGCCGGCCAGCGCCTCGATGCGGCGCACGCCGGCAGCGACGGCACTTTCGCCCACCACCTTGATGAGACCGATGTCGCCGGTGCGGCTCACATGGGTGCCGCCACAGAGTTCGAGCGAATAGATCGAACGGCCGGCGCCATGCTCGTTGCGGCCCATGGAGACGACGCGGACCTCATCGCCATATTTTTCGCCGAACAGCGCCATGGCGCCTTCGGCAATGGCCGCGTCCACCGTCATCAGGCGGGTCGAGACCTTGTCGTTCTGCAGCACGATGGCGTTGGCGATCTGCTCCACCTGGACGATCTCGTCCGGGCTCATCGCCTTGTTGTGCGAGACGTCGAAGCGCAGGCGGTTGGGCTCGACCAGCGAACCCTTCTGCGCCACGTGGCTGCCGAGCGTGATGCGCAGCGCCTCGTGCAGAAGGTGCGTGGCCGAGTGGTGGATGCGGTTGCCGGAGCGCCGCGTGTGATCGACGGTGAGTTCCACCGCATTGCCCGGCTTCATGCTGCCGCGCACCAGCTCGCCAATGTGGACGAACACATCACCCACGCGCTTCTGCGTATCGGTCACGAGAAAGGAGGCGCCCTCGGCGGTGCGGATCACGCCCTTGTCACCGGACTGGCCACCGGATTCGCCGTAGACCGGCGTCTGGTTGACGACGATCGCGGCCTTCTGGCCCTCGGCGAGGCCTTGCACTTCCTTGCCGTCCACCACGATCGCGCGAATGATGCCCTCTGCCATCTCGGTGTCGTAGCCGAGGAATTCGGTGGCGCCGAAACGCTCCTTCAATTCGAACCAGATGGTCTCGGTCTTGGCGTCGCCCGAACCCTTCCAGGCGCGGCGGGCCTCCTCGCGCTGGGCCTCCATCGAGGCTTCGAAGGCGGCGGTATCAACCGTGATGCCGCGCGATTTCAGCGCATCCTGCGTCAGGTCGAGCGGGAAGCCGTAGGTGTCATAGAGCTTGAACGCAGTTTCGCCCGAGAAGGTGTCGCCCTTGGCGAGGCCGGCGGAGTCCTCGTCGAGCAGGCGAAGGCCGCGCTCCAGCGTCTTCTTGAAGCGGTTCTCTTCGAGATAGAGCGTCTCGGTGATCAGCGCCTCGGCACGAACGAGCTCGTTGTAGGCAGTCCCCATCTCGCGCACCAGCGTCGGCACCAGCCGATGCATCAGCGGTTCCTTGGCGCCCAGGAGCTCGGCGTGGCGCATGGCGCGGCGCATGATGCGGCGAAGCACGTAGCCGCGGCCTTCGTTCGACGGCAGCACGCCATCGGCGATGAGGAACGAGGACGCGCGCAAATGATCGGCAATGACGCGGTTCGAGGCCTTGGCATCGCCTGTCGCCGGAACGCCGGTCTTCTCGACGATAGCGCTGATCAGTGCACGGAACAGATCGGTCTCGTAATTGTCATGCGTGCCCTGCAGCACGGCGGCGATGCGCTCCAACCCCATGCCGGTGTCGATCGACGGCTTGGGCAGGTTGACGCGCTCATCCTTCGAGAGCTGCTCATATTGCATGAACACGAGGTTCCAGATCTCGATGAAGCGGTCGCCGTCGGCTTCCGCCGAACCGGGAGGGCCGCCCCAGATCTTGTCGCCGTGGTCGAAGAAGATTTCCGAGCACGGGCCACAGGGGCCGGTATCGCCCATCGACCAGAAATTGTCCGACGTGGGGATGCGGATGATGCGGCTGTCGGGAATGCCGGCGATCTTTTTCCACAGCGCATGCGCCTCATCGTCTTCCGAAAAGACGGTGACGGTGAGCTTGTCCTTGGGAAGGCCAAACTCCTTGGTGACCAGAGTCCAGGCCCACTCGATGGCATCGGGCTTGAAATAATCGCCGAAGGAGAAGTTGCCCAGCATCTCGAAGAAGGTGTGGTGGCGGGCGGTGTAGCCCACATTGTCGAGGTCGTTGTGCTTGCCGCCGGCACGCACGCATTTCTGCGCGGTGGTGGCGCGCGTGTAGGGGCGCTTTTCCATGCCGGTGAAGACGTTCTTGAACTGCACCATGCCGGAGTTGGCGAACATCAGGGTGGGATCGTTGCGCGGCACCAGCGGCGAGGAGGCGACGATCTCATGCCCCTGACGCTTGTAGAAGTCGAGGAAGGTGGAACGGATCTGTGCAAGCCCTGTCATGGTACGCCCGGCAAATGAGAGGTGGAGACTGCGGCGGTCTTAATGGCGCGAGGCCCCCCTGTCCAGAATAACCAAGCCAGAATGGGCCGATGGCTGGGGCCAGCGCCCCTGCACCGCCAACACAAATGGAATGGCGCCCTCCGTGGGGTGACGGAAGGCGCCGGCTCAAGCGGTGTGGGGCAAAACACCGTGGGCGACCGGATGCCCCTTGGGGCAGGCATCCGGGTTCAGGAATGGAGTTGTCTGGAAGGGCCGATCAGTCGTCGGACTCGGCCGCGTCCTTTTCGGTGCCGTTGCTCAGGGCAGCGGCGACGATGCCGGCATTGCCGCGGATGGTGGCCTCGATGGAATTGGCCATGTCCGGGTTCTGGCGCAGGAAGGTCTTGGCGTTCTCACGCCCCTGCCCGATGCGCTCGCCATTATACGAGAACCACGAACCGGACTTTTCAACCACGCCGGCGGTGACGCCCAAGTCGATCAGCTCGCCCACCTTGGAAATGCCTTCGCCATACATGATGTCGAACTCGACCTGCTTGAAGGGCGGGGCCACCTTGTTCTTGACCACCTTCACACGGGTCTGGTTGCCCACCACCTCGTCACGGTCCTTGATGGCGCCGATGCGGCGGATGTCGAGGCGGACGGAGGCATAGAACTTCAGCGCATTGCCGCCCGTCGTCGTTTCGGGTGAACCGAACATCACGCCGATCTTCATGCGGATCTGGTTGATGAAGATGACCATGCAGTTGGTCTTGGAGATGGACCCCGTGAGCTTGCGCAGCGCCTGGCTCATCAGGCGGGCCTGAAGGCCCGGCAGCTGGTCGCCCATTTCGCCTTCGAGTTCGGCGCGCGGCGTGAGGGCTGCGACCGAGTCGATCACCAGCACCTCGACGGCGCCGGAACGCACCAGCGTGTCAGCGATCTCGAGGCCCTGCTCGCCGGTGTCGGGCTGGGAGATCAGCAGGTCGTCGATCTTGACGCCGAGCTTCCTCGCATAGACGGGGTCGAGCGCATGTTCGGCGTCGACGAAGGCGCAGATGCCGCCGCGCTTCTGGGCCTCGGCGATGGTCTGCAGCGCCAGCGTGGTCTTGCCGGAGGACTCCGGGCCGTAAATCTCGATCACCCGGCCCCGCGGCAAGCCGCCGATGCCGAGTGCGATGTCGAGGCCCAGCGAGCCCGTGGAGATCGACTCGATCTCCAACGCCGAATTGGCGCCGAGCTTCATGATGGAGCCCTTGCCGAATGCCCGCTCGATCTGGCTCAGAGCCGCATCAAGTGCCTTGTTCTTGTCCATGGAATTCTCAACGACCCGCAGATTCGATGCTTGTGCCATTCGGTTTACTCCTTGCTGTCCAGTGGGTCCACCGGCGGCCGTCTCAGCCCCGCCGCGTTACCGATGTTCGGACTATGTTCTATTTCCGTTCGGCGCGCAAGGGGAAAATGGAACGTGCCTAAGTGATTGATATAACGGTTAACACCTCGGACGAAAACGGAACATACCGGAACAACACGACGTGTACGGATTAACCGCGTTTTCGGCGAGATTTTCTTCTCTTATTTGTATCACCGAACGATTTTCAGCACCCGCTCCAGTGCCCCTGCCACCCCGAAAAGATCGCGGTCACAGCCCCACGGCGCCATGGCCATCAGCCCGCAGGGCGCCTCGCCCACCCCCTGCATAGGCAGCGAGATGGCGCAGCCATTGAGGAAGTTGCCGACGTAAGTGTTGCGCAGGCTCATGGCGTTGAAGCGCATGTAGTCCTTGTCTTCGGCAAGCTCGGCGATGGCCGGCGGCGTGTTGAGCGTGGTGGGCAGCAGCACCGCGTCGAAGCCGGTGAAGCGCTCGGCGAAGAGTGCTACCATCTCGCGTCGGCGCGCCACGTAGCCAAGATAGTCAGCCGCGGCGATCGATTCGGCCGCCGCGATGCGGAAGCGGACGCGCGGGTCATATTCATCGCCCCGCGCGGCCATGCGGGCGCGATGATTGAAGAGAGCCTCCGCCGCGACGATGCCGCCCTTTGAATTGATGGTGGGGATCTCACGCAGTTCGGGGAAGCTCATGTCGGTGAGAACCGCACCCGCCGCCGCAAGCGCCTTCAGCGCGCGTTCGAAATCCTGCGCCACCTGCAGGGCCAGGCCATCGAACACGAAGTCCTTGAGCACCGCGAGGCGGAGGCCGCTTGCCTGGCGCTCGGGCACCATGCCGTCCCAGTCGCCCGCCATCACCGCATCCGCCGTGGCGCAGCAGGCCACCGTGTTGGCCAGCGGTCCGATGGTGTCGAAGCTGAAGGACAAGGGGTTGCAGCCAGTAAGCGGCACGCGCCCTTGGCTCGACTTGTAGCCGACGATGCCGCAGTAGGAGGCAGGCACGCGGCAGGAGCCGCCGGTGTCGGTGCCGATGCCGAGCGCCACCATGCCATCCGCCACCGACACGCCAGCCCCCGAGGACGAACCGCCGGGGATGCGGCCCGTGGCGCGGTCAAAGGGCGAGCGCGGCGTGCCGTAATGCGGGTTGAGGCCAACGCCGGAATAGGCGAACTCGGTCATGTTGGTGCGACCGATGACGATCATGCCGGCGTTCTTCAGCCGCGCGATGGCAGTGGCGTCGGCCGTGGCGGGCGAATCATTCGTCAAAACGGTCGAGCCCGCCGTGGTCACCTCGCCGGCCAGATCGAAGATATCCTTCGAGGAAAAGGGAATTCCGGCGAGCGCCGAGACCTGCCGCCCGCGCTTTCTCTGCACGTCAACGAAATCGGCGGCGGCACGGGCGCCCTCGGCATCAACGGCGATGAAGGCGCGGGCCCCCTCGCCTGCCGGATCGGCGATGCGCGCCAGCGACTGCTCCACGAGGTCGCGGGAGGTGACTTTGTGGCAGGCCAGCTGGCGGGCGAGATCGGCGAGGGTGTGCATG
>Ga0114971_10002484_pt1 | contig 12678 bp, 13 predicted proteins | sample M_140625_MF_Meta_FD_87320 | JGI IMG/M metagenome (GOLD analysis project Ga0114971, IMG submission 87320) | Freshwater microbial communities from Lake Montjoie, Canada to study carbon cycling - M_140625_MF_MetaG | ecosystem: Environmental > Aquatic > Freshwater > Lake | place: Lake Montjoie... | reverse complement strand
TCGATGGCGCGCAGGATGGCGTTACGGCGGGCAGAAAGTTCGGACAGGCGGGCGGCGGCTTCATCGGCGGCTTCCTGCGCGCGCGCCAGCGCATCCGCTGCGGTCTGCAGCGCCACGGCGGCCTCGGCGCGGATGTCGTCATCCGAGCCCTGGCCAGCCTTCAGCGTCTCGCCTTCCTCGGCAAGGCGGCCCAGCACGCGGTCGGTGTCGTTCAGCAGTTCCTGTTCGCGCTGCAAATCCGAATTGATCTGCGCAATGCGCTGGTCCAACTCCTTGCGGCGCTCGCCGGCACGGCGTTCCTCTTCATCAAGCACGTTGCGCTCATGGCTCACGCGCTGCAGCACTGCGGCGCGCACCGCTTCCTGCTCGCGCAGGCTCGGCAGCTTCTCGCCCAGGTCGTCGCGCAGGCGCAGCTTCTCGGAGGCTGCGCGCGTGTGCTCGGCCAGCACGCGGGTTGCTTCATCAAGTGCTGCCGCATCGCGCTGCGAGGCGTCCGCCGTCTCACGCCAGTTCACATAGAGGCCCATGGCCTCCAGCCGCCGGATCTCGCCCGACAGGCTCTTGTACTTCGTCGCCTGGCGCGCCTGGCGCTTCAGGCTGTTGAGCTGGGTTTCGAGCTGCGAGGTCACGTCGTCGAGGCGGGTGAGGTTGGTTTCCGCCGCCTTCAGCTTCAGTTCCGCCTCGTGGCGGCGCGTGTGCAGGCCCGTGATGCCCGCTGCCTCTTCGAGGATCAGGCGCCTGGCCTGCGGCTTCGAATTGATGATCTCGGCGATCTGCCCCTGGCGCACCAGCGCGGGCGAGCGCGAGCCGGTGGAGACATCGGCGAACAGCAGCTGCACGTCACGTGCGCGCACGTCCTTGCCGTTGATGCGGTAGGCGGAGCCCTCGTCGCGCTCGATGCGGCGCGATATTTCGAGTGTCTCCTGGTCCTGGTACTGCTGCGGCGCAGTGCCGTCGTCATTCGCCATGGTGACGACGACTTCCGCCATGTTGCGGGCCGGGCGCTCGGTGGTGCCCGAGAAGATCACGTCGTCCATGCCGGAGGCACGCATCGACTTGTAGGAGCTTTCGCCCATCACCCAGCGCAGCGCTTCCAGCAGGTTGGACTTGCCGCAGCCATTGGGGCCCACCACGCCGGTGAGGCCGGGCTCGATAAAGAGATCCGTCGGCTCAATGAAGGATTTGAATCCCGAAAGCCTCAGCCGTGTGAACTTCATCTTGAGCCCTTGCCCCTTTTTTGTCGGCTGCCTTAAAGCAGCTTGTCGATTTCGGCCTTGAGAGTGTCGTAAGTCACTTCGCCGTCGAGCTGCTTGTCGTTGACGTAGAAAGTGGGTGTGCCCTGCACGCCGAACTTCACGCCGCCATCGCGGATTTCCATGATGCCCTTGGCAAGCTTCTCGTCACGCAGCGTGGCGTCGAATTTTTCCTGGGTGAAGCCCGCCTGCTTGGCGATGTTGAGAAGGCCCGTGGCCGGGTCCTGCGCCCAGGTCTGCAACGTGTCGAAGAACACGTCGATCAGCGGGAAATAGGACTCCTTCGGCGCCGCGCGGGCGATCATGAAGGCGGCGAGTGCCGGGTCGTTCAGCGGAAATTCGCGGAAGATGAAGCGAACCTTCTTGTTGTCGATGTAGTCGGCCTTGAGCTTGGGCCACACATCCTTGTGGAAGGCGGCGCAATGCGGGCAGGTGGCCGAGGCATATTCGACGATGGTGACCTTGGTGGCACCCTCGTCGGCGCCCAGCGCCATGTCGCCCAGCGCCGGCGGCGCCAGGAGCTCGGCCAGCACCACGGGCTTGGCGGGGGTTTCCGCAAGGGCAGGGGCCACGGCCAGCCCTGCAACGGCGGCTCCGGCCAGGAGAATCGAACGGCGGTTGATCATCTTCATGATTTGTTTACCTACTAGATGTTGGGGGTTGAAACAAAAGGGAATTATTTGCCTTGTGGAGAACTTGAAGCCCCCGCCACCCCCCGCCCGAGGCGCTCCAGCGCCTCCCTGAGGGAGGGGTCTTTCACAGCATTAAGTTCTTGTTCGTGAACGGATTTTTCAGGCAGAGCCGGGGGCTTCGGGCGGGGCTTTGCCAGCTCCACCGCCTGCATCACCTTGAGGCTCGTCACGGCGCCATAACCAAAAAAGCTGTTGATGCGCGAAATGATGCGGGACGCTTCATATTGTAGCTCCAGCGCCCGGCCGGGTGCGGCCCTGATGACCAGCGTGCCGCCCTGCTTCTGGGCCTCCTCGCCTGATCCCCGGGGCCATTTGATGCGTTCCGGGGCTGAGACCGCCGCCAGTTCCTCACCAACGATTGCATCCCAGCTCGCCACCACGTCTGCCTGGGCAAAGCCATAGCGCGCGAAGGCGGCCTTGGTGATCTTGCGGAAGTGCTTGGAGAGGGTTTCCATTGCCGGGCCGGAGGGTTGATCGGTAGTCTCGGTGTAACAGGAGTCGTTTGTTTGCGCAGCAGCATGGCCAGAAAAGGGCCGGAATCCCACCGCTCTTCACAACTTCTTGCGTGGTACGACGCCAACGCCCGGGTTCTGCCGTGGCGCTCGCGTCCGGGCGAGCAGGCCGACCCCTACCGCGTGTGGCTGTCGGAGATCATGCTGCAGCAGACCACCGTTCAGGCGGTGAAGGCCTATTTCGAGAAATTCGTTGCCCTCTGGCGCAGCGTCGAGGCGCTGGCCGCAGCACCCCTCGATGACGTGCTCAAGGCCTGGGCGGGGCTTGGTTACTATGCGCGGGCCCGCAACCTCCACGCCTGCGCGAAGGACGTGGTGGCCCGATTCGGCGGCCGCTTCCCCGACACCGAGGCAGAACTCCGAAGCCTCCCCGGCATCGGCCCCTATACAGCGGGCGCCATCGCAGCCATCGCCTTCGGCGGGCGCCATGCAGCGGTCGATGGCAATGTCGAGCGCGTCATCAGCCGCATCTACGCCATCGAAACGCCGCTGCCGGACTCGAAGCCCGAGATCCGCGAGAAGACGCAAGCACTGGTGCCGGTGCAGCGTGCGGGTGATTTCGCCCAGGCGATGATGGATCTCGGCGCCACCATCTGCACCCCGCGCGATCCCAACTGCCTCATCTGTCCGTGGACGGAGCATTGCGCTGGCCGCATCACCGGCCTTGCGCCAACGCTGCCGAGGAAGAAGCCGAAGAAGGCGGTTCCCACGCGCCGCGGTATCGCCTTCTGGATCGAGCGTGCCGATGGCGCGGTGCTGCTCCGCCGCCGCCCGGAGAAGGGCCTGCTCGGCGGCATGATGGAAGTGCCGTCGACCGTGTGGGGTGCGACGGTGGCGGATGCCGAACCACAGGCTCCGCTCGCCGCTGAATGGAAGAAACTGCCCGGCACAGTCGAGCACACCTTCACGCACTTTCACCTTGAGCTCACTGTGTGGAAGTCCGAGGCCATCAGCGACGGAGTGCTGCGCGATGACGGTGACTACCGCTGGACGAAGCGCCAGGAGATCGATGGTGAGGCGCTGCCAACGGTGATGCGCAAGGTGGTGGCTCATGTGCTCCCCCATATGCCGTCACCCCGGCGAAAGCCGGGGCCCAGCTTTGGGCGTAAACCACGCGGCAAGAAAGCGGGGTCCCGGCTTTCGCCGGGATGACGGCCGGGAAGTGGATTACCTCCGCCCGCCCACTTCATCGATATGCGCCAGCAAATCTGCCGGATCTTCATACACGCGATAGGCGCCGGCGCGCTCAAGCTCTTCCATGCCATAGCCGCCGGTGAGAAGACCGATGCCCAGTGCGCGGGCGCGGCGTGCAGCGAGCATGTCCCAGATGGCATCGCCCACCACGCAGGCGGTGTTGATGTCGCAGTCAAGCTTCTCGGCAGCGGCGAGGAACAGGTCGGGGTCGGGCTTGGCATAGCGCACGAGGTCGCGCGTGATGACCACGTTCCTTTCCGGATCGACGCCGAGGATCTTCAGCACCGGCCCCGCCGTCTCGATGCGGCCCGAGGTGGCAATCGCCCAGGGAATGTCATTGTCGCTGAGATAGGCGAGCAGCTCACGCGCGCCGGGCAGCGGCCTGGTGCGGTGCGAGCGCGCATTGTAGTACTTCAAGTGCAGAAGCCGCAGCCGCTCCAGCATCTCCGGCCCGAATTCGCGCCCCGTCTCGCGCGCCAGCGCCTTGGTGAAAAGGCCCCCCGACATGCCGATCTTGCGATGCAGCCGCCAGACGGAAACCTCGACGCCCTCTTCCTGCAGCGCATCGTGCCAGGCCAGCACATGGTCATAGACGCTGTCCACCAGCGTGCCATCGAGATCGAACAGGAATGACGTCTGCTGCCGCGCCTTGATCATGGGGGGTCACCTCGTTGTGGCGAGAGACTTAGCGCGGTGTGGGCGGATACACCACCACCCACTCATCATGCCCGGGCTCGACCCGGGCATCCTCTTCGCGGCCACCAAAAAAGATGGCCGGGACAGGCCCGGCCATGATGAACTTACAGTGCGTGAATTGACCTCACGCCGCTGCGGCCATTTCTGCGCGCAGCTGCTGGCGCAGCATATCGATGGGAACGAGGTTCGGCCCCTTCTTCACGTGCCAGAAGGTCCAGCCATTGCAGGCTTCGGCCCCCTGCACATGGGCGCCGATCTTGTGGATCGAGCCCGAGGCATCCTTGATGGCGATGGAACCGTCCGCACGCACCCGTGCGGCAACCCGTGTCGAGGGGTCGAATAGCATGTCGCCTGCCTTCACGAGCCCGCGCTCGATCAGCGAGCCGAAGGGGATGCGCGGCTCCGCGCGCTTGCTGGTGGTCACCTGCAGGGCTTCCGGCGGCAGCCGCTTGGTGGCGTCGATGCGGGCCAGCGCCGCCTCGGCATAATCTTCTTCCCGCTCGATGCCGATGAAGTGGCGGCCCAGCGCCTTGGCGGCAGCACCCGTCGTGCCGGTGCCGAAGAACGGGTCCAGCACCGTGTCGCCAGCCTTGGTGGTGGACAGCAGCACGCGGTGCAGCAGCGCCTCTGGCTTCTGCGTCGGGTGCAGCTTGTCGCCTTGCGTGTTCTTCAGCCGCTCGGCACCGGTGCACAATGACAGCGTCCAGTCGGAGCGCATCTGCAAATCGTCGTTGAACACCTTCATCGCTTCATAGTTGAAGGTGTACTTGGCATTGGCATCGCGCGAGGCCCAGATCAGCGTCTCATGTGCATTGGTGAAGCGCCGTCCGCGGAAGTTCGGCATCGGGTTTGTCTTGCGCCACACCACGTCGTTCAAGATCCAGAAACCCATGTCCTGCAGGATCGTGCCAACACGGAAGATGTTGTGGTACGAGCCGATCACCCACAGCGCGCCATCGGGCTTCAGCACGCGGCGGCATTCCGCCAGCCAGCCCTTGGTGAAGCGGTCATAGGCCTCGAAGCTCTCGAACTGGTCCCAGTGGTCGTCCACCGCGTCGACCTTGCTCTGGTCAGGCCTGGTCAGGCTGCCGGTGAGCTGCAGGTTATAGGGCGGATCGGCGAAGACGAGATCGACGGAGCCCGCCGGAATCTTCTTCAGCTCGGTGATGCAGTCACCGACCAGGATCCGATCCTGCAATGGCCGGATATCCGGCCGCGTCTGATAACCCATCCCACACCCCTCGAACGCGATACGCAGCTGACTCAAGAATCGGCACCATGAATCGTGCGGAGTCGGGTGTGAATCGAATTCGTGGGAAGTGGTTAACGCGCGGCCAGAAGTGCGGCGATGGGCGCAAAGCTGCGGCGGTGCAGTGGCGTCACCCCATGGCGCCGCAAGGCCTCCTGGTGCAGCGCGGTGCCATAGCCCTTGTGCAGGGCAAAGCCATATTGGGGATACGTCTGGTCATGGCCCACCATGATGCGGTCGCGCGTCACCTTGGCGATGATCGACGCGGCGGCGATCGACAGCGACTTCGCATCGCCCTCGATGATGGTTTGCACGGGGCAGGGCAGTTGCGGCGCGCGGTTGCCATCGACGAGCGCCAGCGCCACGCCGTCGATCTGCCGGAGCGCTTCTGTCATCGCCCATAGGGTTGCCTGCAGGATGTTGTCGCGGTCGATGCGGTCAACCTCGGCAATGCCGATGCCCACCCGGCTCGTTGCCATGATGGCGGTGAACAGCGACTCGCGCCGTGCTTCGCTCAGCTTTTTGGAATCGTTCAGGCCATCGGGAACGATCTTTGGGTCCAGGACCACGGCGGCGGCCACCACGGGGCCAGCCCACGGCCCGCGTCCCGCCTCGTCGATGCCGCACACGATTTTCGTGCCCTTGCGCATCGCCTTCCGTTCGATCGTGAAGTCCGGTCCTTCGCGCCCCATGCCGCCGTTAAAGCATGATCATGCATGCGCGGCAATTTGACGAGAAGGTACCCCTGCTCCCGGTGGGAGGAGCAGGGGTCGGGATGGCGCCTGGGGGCTCAGCAACCGGCAACCATCCCGGGGGTGTCGTCAGCGGTGGCCAGCACCGTCGTTGCCGTGGCGCGTGTGGCCGGCCGGATCGTCCGCGCCATGCTTGGCGAAGGCGACGCCGCCGGGAATCGCGGCGGCCATGACGGAGATGAGGCCGGCGATGAAGATCTTCTTCATGTTTGCTCCTGTGCGTGCACGGTGAAGTCCGTGACTGTAAGGGTCTACGCTGCCCCGGCGCGCTTCTTCCATCCGCAGTAAATAAAAATGTGGAAGGCGACAGAAAAATTCTGAGCGCCTGACAATTGGCTGACAAAATGCGCATTTTTGTGGAACAAAGTGGTTGTTCTATAGTGAACGCGCGGGCTCTGGAATAGTCATTCCTAGCAAAGTTTATAGATCATTATTGTAATAACTTATCATACCGCGTCGCAGGCGCATGGCGGGTTGGGTGACGTGCGCGGCCTTGCCTCTGCCCGGCTGGGGCTTGCCCTTGCGGCGTGTGTGGTTGATCCTGCCCGCCCATGAGAGGGCAAGAATGACGGTCGGACCTGTTGCGCGATTGGGCCATGTGCTCGGCTGGACCGGAAATGCCATCGCCGTGCTCATCGTCATGGCCGCAGCTGCTGTGATCGGTCTCCACGCCAAGGATGTCTGGATGCTGCGCAAGGCGCCCGTCGCCTATGAGATCGAGCTTCCCAGCGGCCGCACCTATGGCACGCTGAGCGCCAATCCGAAGTCGACCGAGCAGGATGCCTTCGATGCGGCAGCCGCCGCCGATGCCGGTCGACCCGTGCCCCGCAGCTGGACGGTCCATGCCGCCGGCGAGCTCGACGGCGAAGAGCTTCGCAAGTGGCGCGACGTCATCCGGCGCTATTCGCCTGCCGCCAGGGGGGTGGCCATGGTCAATGCGTGGAAGAGCCTCGCCTTCGCCGCCGCGGCGCTTCTCCTGCTCGCTGTGCTGGCCTTCTTTGCCGGGCGCGCGTTGCGCTACATCTTTGCGGGGCCGTCGCGCTAGAGCAGGCTCATTTGTTCGCCAGGCTGCGGTGGGCGGTGGAAGTGGCTGGTGTCCAGCTTCAGCTTGCGGCGGTTGAGGCCAAGCCGCTGGCAGGAGAGTTCGAAGCGCCGCCCGATGGTCCAGGCATAGGGTCCGGTGCCAGTCTGGCGCACCCCGAAACCCGCCTCATATTCCTTGCCGCCGCTTGATGATTTCACCAGCGACATCACCTTGGCGGCACGCTCCGGCATGGTCGCCTGCAGCCAGTCCTTGAACACGTCCTTCACCTCATGCGGCAGCCGCAGCATGACGTAGCCCGCCTCGCTGGCGCCTGCCGTCTTGGCGGCGGAGAGAATGGCTTCGATCTCGCTGTCATTCACCGCCGGGATGATGGGTGCCACCATGACCACCGTCGGGATGCCCGCCGCCGACAGCTGCTCGATGGCTGCGAGCCGCTTTGCGGGCGCCGCGGCGCGTGGCTCCATGGCGCGGGAAAGCTTCGGGTCGAGCGATGTGACGGAAAGCGCCACCTTCACCAGGCCCTTCTTCGCCATGGGCGCCAGGATGTCGATGTCGCGGGTCACCAATGCCGACTTGGTGACGATGCCCACCGGGTGGTTGAACTCGGCCAGCACCTCGAGGATGGCGCGGGTGATGCGCCGCTCGCGCTCGATCGGCTGGTAGGCATCGGTGTTGGCGCCGAGGGCGATGGTCTTCGGCACATAGCTTTTGGCAGAGAGTTCGGCCCTGAGCAGCTTCGCCGCATCGGGCTTGGCGAAGAGCTTCGATTCGAAGTCGAGGCCGGGCGAGAGGCCCATGTAGGCGTGCGCCGGCCTCGCATAGCAGTAGCTGCAGCCATGCTCGCAGCCGCGATAGGGGTTGATCGACTGGTCGAAGCTGATGTCGGGCGAGTCGTTCCGGGAGATGATGGTCCTGGGCTTTTCCTCGAAGACCGTGGTCCGGAAGGTGGGCAAGTCCTCCAGCCCCTGCCAGCCGTCGTCGAACAGCGAGCGCGAATAGGCCTCGAAGCGGCCCGCCATGTTGACGCCGGCCCCGCGGCCACGCGCCTGGGTGGAGAGGGCTGTCATGCGCCCTTCGCCGAGAGCGGCAGGGTCTGGGGCAAGGGCCCTGCGCCTATCGATCAGAGTGGACATGGGCCCAATATAGGACGTCTTCGTGAACAAAACAAGAACATTCTTGTTACAAAGAGGAAAGCCCGGCATCTGTGGGGCAATGACCCGCCGCCAGATTCTATTAGCCCTCCTGCCGCCCCTGTTCTTCGGAACGGGCTTCACCATTGCCAAGCCGGCAGTCAGCCATTTCCCGCCGCTGTTCCTGATCCTGATCTGCTACGGCTCGATCGCGGTGCTGATGGGGTTGACCCAGCGCGAGAAGCTGAAGACGAGCTGGCCCTCGATCATGCTGATCGCGGCCTTCTCGGTCACCATCCAGGGCGCGCTGCTGTTCTGGGCCATCCGCAGCCCGGAGATGCCGGCGACCGCCGCCAATCTCATCCTGCAGATCCAGATCCCCTTCGCCGTGCTGCTCGGCTGGCTGCTGATGAAGGAGCGCCCCGATGGCCGCAAGATGCTGGGCACCGCGCTGGCGATCCTCGGCGTGGCGCTGGTCATAGGCCTTCCGGAAACGCCCCCGGGCCTCGTTCCCACCGTGATGATCATCGCCTCCGCCTTCTGCTGGTCGCTGGGGCAGGTGCTGGTGCGGCGCCTCGGCAAGGACAATGGCGTCGGTGTGCTGAAAGGCAATGCCATCGGCTCGCTGCCGCAGCTGGCGCTCGCCACGCTCCTGTTCGAGCACGGCCAGTGGCAGTCGGTGGTCACCGCCACCTGGCTGCAATGGGCCATGCTGGGCTTCGTCGCTGTGGTGGGCTTTTATTTCGCCTACCTGTCGTGGTTCACGCTGCTGAAGCAGTGCCGGCTCGACGAGGCGAGCCCCTTCCTGCTCCTCATGCCGGTGGTTGGCATCGTCACGGCAGCGCTGGTGCTGGGCGAGAGCGTGTCAATGGCGCAGCTCCTGGGCGGCGCGGTGATTCTCTTCGGCCTCGCTATCGTGTCCGGCCTGAGCCTGCCGAAGCTGAAGCCAGCCTAGCCCTTCTTGCGCTGCAGGTGCTCTTCGAGCCTGGGCATGATCTCGACGAAGTTGCACGGCTTGTGGGTGTAGTCCAGCTGCGGCTTCAGGATCATGTCCCAGCCGTCCCTGCAGGCGCCGGGCGAGCCCGGCAGGCAGAAGATGTATTTCCCCTTCATGACGCCCGCCGTGGCGCGCGACTGGATGGTGGAAGTGCCGATCTTGGGGAAGGACACCATGTGGAACAGCGTGCCGAAGCCCTCGATCTCCTTCTCGAACAGCGGCCTCACGGCTTCGATCGTCACGTCATGGCCGGTGAGCCCGGTGCCGCCGGTGGTGATCATGGCATCGATGTCCGACCGGTTGGCCCAGTCGCGGATCACGTGGCGGATGGAGCGGATGTCGTCCTTGACGATCTTCCGCGCGGACAGCGCATGCCCGGCCTCGGCCACCCGGTCGGCCAGCGTCTGGCCGGAGACGTCGTTCTCGAGCGTGCGCGTATCGGAGACCGCCAGGACCGCGATCCTGACGGGGATGAACTGACGCGGCTCACTCATGCTCGAAACCTTAAATCTCTTTACGTGTACCCATGCATGAAACACTATCCGATTCCGGAGGACAAGTGAAAGCCGAGCGGGGTGTCAATTCGCAACCAGAGGCGGGGGATATTGTCCTTCAACGCACATCGAGCATCTGGCGCAGCGAGAGCATGTCGCGCCAGGCCAGCCGCTTCTGGGCGGGCTGGCGCAGCAGGTAGGCGGGGTGCAGCGTCGGCAGCAGCGGAATGTTCCGCCCACTGACATTCGCCGTCACCCACGTGCCGCGCAGCTTGAGGATGCCGTCGGCCTTGCCGGTGAGGCGATGGGCCGGCGTGGCGCCGAGGCAGACGATCACATCGGGCTTCTGCAGTTCGATGGTGCGCAGCAGGAAGGGCAGGCACATCTGCGTCTCGGCCTCGGTCGGCGTGCGGTTGCCGGGCGGCCGCCAGAAGATGACGTTGGTGATGAACACCGCACTCTCGCGGTCCTGCGCGGTGCGGGCGAGGCCCACGGCGGCCAGCATCCGGTCCAGCAACTGCCCGGAGCGCCCGACGAAGGGCTTGCCCTGGATGTCCTCGTCGCGCCCCGGCGCCTCGCCGATCAGCATGACGCGGGCAGAGGGGTTGCCGTCGGCATAGCACAGCTTGGTCGCCGTCTTCTTCAGCGGGCAGGCGTCGAAGCCGTCGAGTGCCGCCTCGATTTCCGCCAGGCTCTGGTATTGCGTGGCGGAGGCTCCGGGTGCCACCACCACGGGCGCTGCCGCAGGGACAGTCGCAGTGCCCACCACCGCGGTGGCCGCCTTGGGCGCAGGCGCCGCCAGCCGGTTCACCGGAGCTTCCCCGATGATCTCGTCAGCCCCCATCTCGGAAAGCCAGCGCAGCGCCTCGGCGGCGTCATGCGGCGTCATGTCGTTTTGTGTCTTGTCCATGTCCGGATTGGGTGGGCTTGTGCGGCACTATCCGCCCACTATAAAGACGCCCCAACTGAGAAGATAGACGGGAGTTCAGTCCTTGGAACAGGTCCAGCGCGAGGCGATGGAATATGACGTGGTGATCGTCGGTGCAGGCCCTGCGGGCCTCTCCGCGGCGATCCGTCTGAAGCAGATCAACCCGGACCTTTCCGTCTGCATCCTCGAGAAGGGCTCGGAAGTCGGCGCCCACATCCTGTCGGGTGCCGTCATCGACCCCGTCGCACTCAACGAGCTGATCCCCGACTGGAAGGAACAGGGCGCGCCCCTCAACACGCCTGTCACCGAAGACCGCTTCTACATGCTCGGGCCCTCGGGCGCGCTGCGGCTTCCCAACTTCCTCATGCCGCCCTTGATGAACAACCACGGCAACTATGCCGTCTCGCTCGGCAACCTGTGCCGCTGGCTTGCCCAGCAGGCGGAAGCCTTGGGCGTCGAGATCTATCCCGGCTTCGCCTGTTCGGAAGTGCTCTACCGCGAGGATGGCTCGGTCCGCGGCGTGGTCGCCGGCGTCATGGGCATCGGCAAGGACGGCGAGAAAAAGCCGGACTACCAGCCCGGCATGGAGCTCCTCGGCAAGTATGTGCTGATCGCCGAGGGCGCGCGCGGCTCGCTGGCGAAGGAGATCATCGCCAGATACAATCTCACCGAAGGCCGCGAGATGCAGAAATACGGCCTCGGCATGAAGGAACTCTGGGAGGTTCTGCCGGAGAACCACAAGCAGGGTCAGGTCACCCACACCATGGGCTGGCCTTTGGGCGTCAAGGCCGGCGGCGGCAGCTTCATGTATCACCTCGAGGACAATCTCGTGTCCGTCGGCTTCGTGGTGCATCTGAACTACGACAACCCGCACCTCTTCCCCTACATGGAATTCCAGCGCTTCAAGCACCATCCGCTCATCGAGCCGGTGCTCAAGGGCGGCCGCCGCATCGCCTATGGCGCACGCGCCATCACCGAGGGCGGCTTCCAGTCGGTGCCGAAGCTGTCGTTCCCCGGGGGTGCCCTCATCGGTTGCTCGGCGGGCTTCGTCAACGTGCCGCGCATCAAGGGTTCGCACAATGCCATGAAGACCGGCATGATGGCGGCGGAAGCCGCCGCCGCCGCACTGGCTGCCGGCCGCGCGGGCGACAGCCTGGTCGAGTATGAAGCGGCTTACGAAAACTCCTCGGTCTACCAGGACCTCAAGCGCGTCAAGAACGTCAAGCCCATGTGGTCGAAGCTCGGCCTCCTCGGCGGGTTGGCGCTGGGCGGGCTCGACATGTGGCTGAACCAGATCTTCGGCTTTGGCTTCGGCACCTGGAAGCACGGCAAGCCCGACTACGCGACCTTGAAGCCCGCCGACAAGGCGAAGCCCATCAAGTACCCGAAGCCTGATGGCGAGATCTCGTTCGACCGCCTCACCAACATTGCCTTCTCCGGCACGAACCACGAGGAGGACCAGAAGGTCCACCTCCAGCTCAAGAACCCGGAAGTGCCGATCGGCGACAACCTGCCCATCTATGACGAGCCCGCCCAGCGCTATTGCCCGGCCGGTGTCTATGAGGTGGTGATGGAGGAAGGCAAGCCGCCGCGCTTCCAGATCAACCACCAGAATTGCGTCCACTGCAAAACCTGCGACATCAAGGATCCCGCCCAGAACATCAACTGGGTCGTCCCGCAGGGCGGCGAAGGGCCGAACTACCCGAACATGTAAACCACAAGCTCGTCGTCCCGGC
>Ga0114971_10002483_pt1 | contig 12679 bp, 9 predicted proteins | sample M_140625_MF_Meta_FD_87320 | JGI IMG/M metagenome (GOLD analysis project Ga0114971, IMG submission 87320) | Freshwater microbial communities from Lake Montjoie, Canada to study carbon cycling - M_140625_MF_MetaG | ecosystem: Environmental > Aquatic > Freshwater > Lake | place: Lake Montjoie... | reverse complement strand
ATTTGATAAAAAGCGCAGTAAAGCAATCGGAAGTTGGTGTTCAAGTCGAGTATACTCCGAATAAAAAAACCTCTGGTTATGGGGTAGAACGTTCTATTGTAGATAGTCCTTACAGTAGGATATTTGTAAATTACAGTCAGGGTATCAAAGGGTTGTTAAATAGTGATTTTGATTACAGTAAGGTACAATTATATTATAAACAACCCATTTTAATTGGGCCATTGGGAAGAACTAATTTAACCATGGAGTTAGGCAAAACCTTTGGAAAAGTGCCGTTAGGTTTAATGGATGTAATTCCAGGAAATCAAACTTTTTTTTTAATAAAAAATACTTTTAATAATTTAAATTTTTACGAATTCGTTTCGGACAGATATGCAACTTTTCAATGGGAACATAATTTTCAAGGAAGATTATTGTCTAGAATACCATTTATGAAAAAGCTAAATTGGAGAGAAATTTTTGGAGCAAGAACCGTTTATGGAGATATTTCTAATGAAAACAAATTACTCAATGCTTCTGGCACATTATATAAAGCTCCTACAAATCCTTATTGGGAATACAGCGTTGGAGTAGGAAATATTTTTAAAGTTTTTCGAATAGATGCAAGTTTTAGAGGAAATTACAGAGATATACCAGGGACAAATAATTTTACAATTAAGGGACAATTTGGGTTTTATTTCTAATAACTATATAAAATTAGAACTTTTTTTCTGAGTAAAATTACACAATTTGCAAATGTTCTTAAAAAATTGTTATTTTTGCACCCGATAAAATTTATAACAAATATTTTAAATTTATGGAATCACTGATGATTTATGTGCCTATTGTAATGGCTTTAATTGGATTAGCTTATATGTTAATTAAAAGATCTTGGGTATTAAAACAAGATGCCGGAGACGGAAAAATGAAAGAGATTTCAGATTATATTTATGAAGGTGCCCTGGCTTTTCTTAATGCAGAATACAGATTATTAGCAATATTTGTTGTATTAGCAAGTATTGTTTTAGCAGGAATATCTTTCATAGTTCCAACTACACATATATTAATAGTAATAGCATTTGTTTTTGGAGCTTTCTTTTCAGCTTTAGCTGGAAATATGGGAATGAAAATTGCAACTAAAACAAACGTTCGTACTACACAAGCAGCTCGTACAAGTTTGCCACAAGCATTAAAAGTGTCTTTTGGTGGTGGAACTGTAATGGGTCTTGGAGTAGCAGGATTAGCAGTTTTAGGTCTTACAGGATTCTTTATTTTCTTCTTTCATTTCTTTATGGGCGGGGTTTGGACTTCATCAGAAGACATGACCAAAGTATTAGAAACCCTTGCAGGATTTTCTCTTGGAGCAGAATCTATAGCTTTGTTTGCTCGTGTTGGTGGTGGTATTTATACTAAAGCTGCCGATGTAGGTGCTGATTTAGTTGGTAAAGTAGAAGCTGGAATTCCAGAAGATGATCCTCGTAATCCTGCTACAATTGCTGATAATGTTGGAGATAACGTTGGTGATGTTGCAGGTATGGGTGCCGATTTATTTGGCTCTTATGTTGCTACTGTTCTTGCTGCAATGGTTCTTGGAAACTATGTAATTAAAGACATGGGCGGAATGATTGAAGATGCTTTTGGCGGAATTGGACCAATTTTATTACCAATGGCAATTGCAGGTTTCGGAATCTTGTTTTCTATTATAGGAACAATGGTTGTTAAAATTTCTGACGATAATGCTAAAGAAGCACAAGTGCAAAAAGCATTAAATATTGGAAACTGGATTTCTATTGCCTTAACAGCTATTGCTTGTTTTATTTTAGTAAAAATGATGTTACCTGAAACAATGAAAATGAGTTTCTTTGGTGAAGGATTGAAAGATATTTCTTCAATGAGAGTTTTCTATGCTACAATCGTAGGATTAGTAGTAGGAGCAACTATTTCTTCAGTTACGGAATATTATACAGGTTTAGGTACAAAACCAGTTTTGGCAATTGTACAAAAATCATCTACAGGTGCAGGAACTAATGTGATTGCTGGTTTAGCGACTGGTATGATTTCTACTTTCCCTACAGTTTTATTATTTGCAGGTGCTATTTGGGCATCGTATGCTTTTGCTGGTTTCTATGGTGTGGCTTTGGCTGCTTCTGCAATGATGGCTACAACAGCAATGCAATTAGCAATTGACGCTTTCGGACCAATTTCTGATAATGCTGGTGGTATTGCTGAAATGAGTGAATTACCTAAAGAAGTTCGTACACGTACAGATATTTTGGATTCTGTTGGTAACACAACTGCTGCAACAGGAAAAGGTTTTGCAATTGCTTCTGCTGCATTAACTTCATTAGCATTATTTGCTGCTTATGTAACTTTTACTGGAATTGATGGTATCAATATCTTTAAAGCGCCAGTATTAGCAATGTTGTTTGTGGGAGGTATGATTCCTGTAGTTTTCTCTGCTTTAGCAATGAACTCTGTTGGAAAAGCAGCTATGGATATGGTGTATGAAGTACGTCGACAGTTTAAAGAAATTCCAGGAATTATGGAAGGAACTGGAAAACCAGAATATGCAAAATGTGTTGACATTTCTACTAAAGCGGCTTTACGTGAAATGATGTTGCCAGGAGTAATGACAATAGGTTTTCCTATAGCAATAGTACTTTTAGGTAAATTAGTTTACGGAGATAATAATATGTTAATCGCTGAAATGTTAGGTGGATATATGGCCGGAGTTACAGTATCAGGTGTGCTTTGGGCTGTGTTCCAAAACAACGCAGGAGGTGCTTGGGATAATGCAAAAAAATCTTTTGAAGCTGGTGTTATGATTAATGGCGAAATGACATTTAAAGGTTCTGATGCTCACAAAGCGGCAGTAACTGGAGATACTGTTGGAGATCCATTTAAAGATACTTCAGGCCCATCTATGAACATCTTAATTAAATTAACATGTTTAATAGGTTTAGTAATCGCTCCAATATTAGGAAACGGAACTGCTCCTGAAGCAAAAGAAATGAAATGTGTAATTAAAATGTCTACAGAATGTTCGGAAGATATGGGCAAATGCGATATGTCTAAATGTGCTACAATGACTAAAGACGAATGTGCAGCAATGTGCGATAGTCTTAAATGTTCTCCAGAGCAAAAAGAAATGTGTTTGTCAAACTATGATGCCAACGGAAAATTTGTTGCTCCTAAAGAATGTGAAGAAGGAGAATCTAAATCTTGTTGTGCTAAGAAAGAAGACAAAAATGTAAATGTAACTATTACCAATGATAATGGTAAAGCAAAAGCAACTGTAATTACTACCGAAAAAGGGAAAGCAACTACGCAAGTTTTTGAAGGATCTTTAAAAGATGTAAAAGCCAAAGTGGAAGCAATGGAATAGTTTTCCAAAACTTTTAAAAAGGAAATGCCTCACGAAAAGTGAGGCATTTTTTTTGGAATAACTTTAATTTCCTCCTAATTTGTTTCCTTCAAAAATCTGAATTCTAAATTACGCAATCGCCAATCTTTTATTATCTTTGCATGCTTAAACACTATTATATGCAACTTTCAGAACAAGAAATCATTAGAAGAGAAAAACTAGACGCTTTACGAGCTCTAGGAATCAACCCTTATCCAGCCAATTTATTTCCAGTTACTCACACTTCTAAGCAAGTTAAGGAAAACTTTGAAGATGGGAAGAAGGTTATTCTTGCGGGAAGATTGATGAGTGTTCGCGACCAAGGGAGAGCTTGCTTTGCAGAATTACAAGATAGTGAAGGTAGAATGCAATTGTATCTTAATAGGGATGTAATGTGCCCGGGAGACGACAAAACTACCTACAGCCAAGTGTTTAAAAAACTAACCGATTTAGGAGATTTTATAGGTATTGAAGGGGAGTTATTTACCACACAAGTTGGTGCAAAATGTGTGCGTGTAGATGAATACACTTTTTTAAGTAAAACCCTAAGACCATTGCCATTGCCCAAAACAGACGAAGATGGAAAGGTTCACGATGCATTTAACGATGCCGAATTACGTTACCGAATGCGTTATGTAGATTTAGTAGTTAATCCACAAGTAAAAGAAGTTTTTATTAAAAGAACTAAACTTTTTACAGCCATGCGAAATTATTTCAATGAAGCAGGCTATATGGAAGTGGAAACCCCTGTATTACAATCTATTGCGGGTGGTGCAGCAGCGAGACCATTTATTACCCATCACAATAGTTTGGATATTCCTTTGTACATGAGAATTGCCAATGAATTATATCTTAAACGATTAATAGTAGGAGGTTTTGATGGTGTTTTTGAGTTTTCTAAAAACTTTAGAAATGAAGGAATGGATCGAACTCACAATCCAGAATTTACTGCTATGGAAATTTATGTAGCCTACAAAGACTACAATTGGATGATGGAATTTACCGAAAATTTATTAGAACATTGCGCGAAAGAAGTCAACGGAACAACCGATGCTACTTTTGGCGAACATAAAGTAAGTTTCAAAGCGCCTTATCCGAGAGTTACTATGACCGATGCTATTAAAAACTTTACTGGATTGAATATTTCTGGCAAAACCGAAGCGCAATTATTGGAAGCAGCAAAAGGTCTAGGAATTGACGTGGATGAAACTATGGGTAAAGGAAAATTAATTGATGAAATTTTTGGCGCAAAATGTGAGGGAAATTTTATTCAGCCAACTTTCATTACGGATTATCCAAAAGAAATGTCCCCTTTGTGTAAAGAACACCGTGATAATCCTGAATTGACGGAACGTTTTGAATTGATGGTATGTGGTAAAGAAGTTGCCAATGCGTATTCGGAATTGAACGACCCAATAGACCAAAGAGAACGATTTGAATCCCAGTTAAAATTAGCCGAACGAGGCGATGATGAAGCAACGCAATTTATTGATAATGACTTTTTAAGAGCTCTTGAATACGGCATGCCGCCTACTTCTGGATTAGGAATTGGTATGGACCGATTGATAATGTTTTTAACTAATAATACCTCTATTCAAGAAGTACTTTTCTTCCCTCAAATGCGACCAGAGAAAAAGCAAGTGGATTTATCAGATGAAGAAAAATTAATATTAAATTTATTGAAATCAGAAAATAACCAACCTCTAGGTCAATTAAAAGAACGTTCTGCTTTAAGCGGAAAGAAATGGGACGCTGCAATTAAAGGGCTTTCTAAAAATGCTTTAATTAAAGTTAACGTGGATGGAGATTCTAAAACAGTAGAATTAAAATCATAATTTTTTGATTTTTATTTACAATATAAAAAAAAGTATTAAATTAGCCTCTTAAATAATTAATTTAAAAAGAACCCTATGAAAAAAATTATTGTAATAACATCCTTATTTTTAGCATTTAGTTTTAATGCAAATGCTCAAGTAGCTTCCAAAGCTAAAAGTGTAAAAACAGAAGCAATAACTCCTGAAAGTATTTCTAAAGATATTGCTAATTTGACCAAAACCGTTACTATGGAGGAGAGTTTAAAGAAAGACATGAATGTATTGTTAAATATGCGAATGGATGCTTTAAAAGACGCTAAAACGGAAGATGAAAAAAGAGCAATATTTGAAATGTATGGCAAAAAAATATTAGGAGGTTTTACTCCTGATCAAATGAGCCAATTAAAAGCAAATAAAGAATTATTATTGAAATTAACACAATACTAGTTGTTATTTGTGATAATTGAAAAGAGGTCGCCATAGCGACCTCTTTTTTTGAAAACTTTTTAGTATATTTTAAAATATTAAAATTTTGTTAAGAAATAAACCTTTTTAAAAATATTAAGTCAAATTAGCAAACAATTATTAAATAAATAAAAAAAATGAAAAAATTATTAGTAGCAGCATTACTAGTTGTTGGGATGACAACTTTTGCACAAGAACAAGTTAAGGAACAAAAGGCACCAATGACTACCGAACAAAAGGTAGAATCTCAGGTTAAAAGAATGACCAAAGAATTTAATCTTAACGATAAACAAGTACAAGAAATAAAAACAATAGTTGCTAAAGAAGTTGAAATGAAAGCTGCAGCTAAAGCAGATATGGAAGCTAGAAAAGCATCTGGCGTTAAGCTTCCGAAAGAAGAAGTGAAAGCTCGTAAAGCCAAATCACAAGAGGATGAGATTGCTATGGATGCTAACATGAAAAAAATTCTTAATGCAGACCAATATGCTAAATGGGCTCAAAAACAGCAAGAAAGAAAAGAAAAAATGGAAGCAAAAAGAGCAGAAAAACTTAAAGGTGATTCTGAAGAAAAATAATTAATTTAAGTCCATAAAAAAAAACAGTTGTAAAAAATTACAACTGTTTTTTTTATGGAAAAAAGTGGCTGTTACAAGTTATATTTCAAGCTAAATAGTATATATCTGGGTTGAACAATATATTGAGAACTTGATATAGTAAACTGGTTGAAATTATTGTCGTTTAAAGATGTAGTATTTAACAAATTAGTAGCCGAAATTTTGTATTCAATTTTACTATCTTTCTTTTGATAATTTAAACTTGCATTCAAGAATTGGTAATTATTATCAATTGTATTATCATTATTGAAATAATGAAAATATTGGTAATCAGTAACAAAAGCAAATCCATCTAAGAAATAATAGTCTAGAGTAATTGAAGGTGTATTTGTAAAATAACGAGCGTGATTATAATCGTTTATGGTTGTAGTATATCCAAGCTCAATATTTGGTACGTTTTTAAACATCGTTGAGGTTTTTATGGAATAGTTCTGAGTAAAACTTTCTGAAATAGCCTCTACATTATTTTGAAAATTATTGAATTTAGACCAGTTTACATTTACACTACCTGAGGCTTTATAATTTTTCAAGAAGGATCTTCCATAACTTCCCATTCCGGTTGCTGTTTCGTTAGGAAAGTTAGAATTAAAAGGGCTAGACATTTGGTTTGCCCCAACAAAATTTGCATTTGTTTTAACAGCTTCTGTAGTTCTAGTATACGAAGCATTTGCAAAAATATTCTCAAAATTAAACATATTGTATTTAAAATATCTTAGCGAATGTATTTGGGAAGTTGCATTTTCTAATTCTCTATTTCCCCTGTACAAACTACTATATCCATTTAATATATAACCTTGTACCAATTGAGAAATATCTGTAAAAATATTGTTCAGCGAATAATTATAGGTTAATGTTTCTGCTTTTTTTATTTGATATAACATATAGAAATCGGGCAGTAGTTTTGTAAAATTTCTAGTTACATCAGTTGCCAATTGTTGGTTCTTCATGCTGTACAAATGCCCGCTAAATCCCGGAGTTAAAGTTATTTTTCCTAATAACATTTTGTAATGCATCCCAATAAAATAATCATTGAAGTTGTAAGTCACTTGGTTGGTATTGGTAACATCATTCAAGTCGTTTCTAAAACCCGAATCTAATAGTTGAAAAATCGATGAATTAAAGTTTTGATACGAATAGGTGTCTCCTAAAGTGAAATTAAAATTGGTTTTAGGAGTAACCATATAATAATAATCCAATTTAGAATCCAACTTATTAGTTTTTACAAAGCGCGATTGATTTAAATCATTTCTGTTTTGAGAAAAGTCATAACCAATTAATGATGAAAAAGGAGGACGATTTAAATTTGCATTATAAAATGGATCTTCCTCTTGATACAAATGTTGAATTTCTATATCGAATACACTTTTTTCTTTTAATGTATAGTATATGCTAAAGTTTTGGTTAACCGAAGTAGGATTTTGTTTTTTATAGCTGCTAATATTTTCCGAAATAACATTAGAATTCACAGCCGTTTCTCTATCAACTAATGAACTTTCCTTTTGACTAGATTTCTTCATTAAAACGTCATAATCAAATTGAAAATTAGTAGTTGGTTTATAGGATGAACTTAGTTTTAACAAGCCATAATTGGTTTGCTGAACTGGAGTTTCTTTCGATTTAATTTGAGTTTGAGATGCTAAAATAGTAGATTGCGAATTGGTTTCAATTTGCGTTTTAGAATACGAAATAACGCCGAACCCGCTTAGAGTCCAAGTTTTAGTAGGACTGTAAGAAAAGTTAGTGGCGCCAAATTTAGTTTCAATTTCTTTAGCTCTATTATTTCGAAGTGCAGAAATTCCTAAATCATTGGATGCAACGTTGAACGAACTTCCTCCTTTCTTCATCATACCTCTAAAACCTCCGGTCATTTTAAAATAATCTTGAATAGTTAATGGTAAGTCGCCAATATTATTGAAGTTAATTATTACATTCAAACTATATTTCGGATTGTAATAAAATGCTTTAGGGTTAACTATATAGCGATCTAGTTTATTATTGCTACTATTGCTCCCTGTACCACCACCTGCAGTCATATCACCAAACCAAAAATTCTTTTTTCCTGATTTTAGTTTGATGTTCATTGCAACATTTTCTTCATTATTTTCTAGGCCTTTCAATTGCCCGATTTCATTATAGTTTCGTAATACCTGGATTTTATCAATAGCATCTGCAGGAATATTTTTCACTCCTAATTTCGTGTCACCGTCAAAAAAATCTTTGCCTTCTACCATTAATTTAGAAACTTTTTTACCTTCAACTTGAACTTCCCCATCCGAATTTACTTCAACACCTGGAAGTTTCCTTAACACATCTTCTAGTTTCTTTTCTGTCCCCGATTTAAAAGAATCTGCATTATAAACAATGGTATCTCCTTTTATAGAAACCGGCATTTCTCTTACAATTTCTACATCATTAAGTTCAATACCACCTGCATTCATAGAAATATTTTGAATAATATTTTCTTCTTTTGTAGTAACATTAATTTCTTTATTCTGCATCCCTATGTAGGTAAGCTTTATAGTATAAGAAGTGTTTCTCTTTAAATTCAATAAAAATTTTCCTTTACTATTTGTAATGGCATAAGCATCCATTGCCTTAGTTGTGCCATTTACTGCCATAATATTTGCCATTTCTAATGGTATGCTTCCACTATCTGAGACAACCCCTTCAAAACGAATATTTTGGGCAAATGACAAAGAAGAAATTAATAGAAGTAATAAAAAAGTAATTTTTTTCATTTTTTGAGTATTTGTATATTTTGGATTGCAGAAGGTTGGACACTGCCAATTGGAAAAAGTTTAAATAAGCTAGCTATAAAAAAGAAAGAATCTCCTTTAAATTAAGAGATTCTTCCTTTTATCTTTATTTAAATTATCCTCCAAATCGCATTCCTCTTCCTTGGCCACCATGACCCCCTTGGCCTTGGTTCATTTGACGGAACTCTTCCATTTTATTAGTAATGGTTTCGTCGTATTCTTTTTGAGAAATTGCTTTTCCGTTTGTAGGCGCTTTAATTTCTACTTTATCCTTTGGATTCAAAACAACTTTAGAGCATAAAATAATTGTTTTGCCGTCGTTGACTTCTAAAATTAATCCTGGTAAGCCCCAATACCCTTCTGGACCTTGGTTAACTGGTATTTCTGGCGTGTACCAAGCGGTAATTGTGATTTCTTTTGGTAATTCAATTTCATCCATAAAGTTGGTTTTCTTTTCTTTTATATCTGTTGCGGTAACATCTGTTTTTACATCTTCCTTACTGTCTTCTGCTTTTTTGTCCTCTTCTCTTTTTGGGCGGAAATTTCTAAAATCAGTCTTGCTAGCAGCGATAATCGTTGTAGCTTTGTAGCAATTATATCCACCTATTTGACGAGTTTCACTTTCCATTACCCAATTGTAAATTTTTAATGAATCTTTAATTAAAAATTCTTTACCCATAAATTCCTTGTCTACAGTATAGTTTTTATCTTTCACATTTTTGTAATATGTTCCTCCGCCTCCCATAAAAGAAGACATCATTCGCATTCCGCCACCATTGCCTCCTTGTCCTGGCGCATCTAGTTTTTCTTCTTCTTTATAGATAGAGGTTTGTTTATCAAAATTTAGAATAAAAGTTTTTTCAAACATTTTTTTCATTCGTTCCTCAATACCTTTTTGCATTTCAGGAGTCATTTCTTTATTTCCTTCAAAACGCTTTTTAAAATCGGCAGTACTAGTCTTAGATTCATAAACAGCCAATCCTTGAAAATTTTTCTGTCCATAACTAGAAATCAAAGAAAGAAAAAATGCAATAGCTAATAATATTTTTTTCATTGTGTAGGTTTTTTTTATTTTTAAGCAACAAATATGACGATTGAATATTTGATTTGTTACTAAAAAATTGTTAAATATTTTGTCAAAGCTTTTGGATAATTCCGATAGTTTGATGTAATTTAGCCTAATTATGAAAAAACTAGTATTTATATTTTTATTTTTGGCCTCGACTATAGGTAGTAGTCAAAGCATAAAAATTGTACCGGTTCGTATTGATTCTGTAGCGATAAAAGCAGATATATTTATTGGTACAGATGGGTTTAAGAATTATTATTATTCTAAAAGTAATGTATTATTAAAAAAAAATGCGGAGGAAGTTTTGCAATACCAAGAGCTTTCCTTAGGCACTATTACTAAAGTGGACATTCAAAATCCACTTAAAATAATTATTTTTTATGAACAATTTAATACTGTTGTAATTCTAGACAAGCAACTTAATGAAGTGCAACGAATTGAATTTTCTAAATTTGAGAACTCTGTAGTTGCATCTGCCATAGGAATAGCTGGCCAGAATAAATTATGGGTTTTTAATTCCTTAAAACAACAACTTGGTATGTACGATTTAGTTACCGCACAATACAAAGAAATAGGAAATAATATTAAAGATTTTTTTAATTATTACCAAGCCAATTATAATTATTTTCAATGGATTTCTAAAAATAATAAATGGAATGCATGCGATTTATATGGTAAAACTTCTACCATTGCAAAAGTAGACTCTTTTGAAGAGTGTCAAATAATTGATGAAAAAAAATTACTTTTTTTAAAAGACAACACTTTATTTTTAAGAGATTACGCAGATGACAAACAATATGAAATTAAAATTGTTGAGAAATCCTTGCGAAAATTTTATTACAAAGACCAAATTTTATCTATTTTTACCAACCAAGGAATTACAAATTATAAATTAACCTTACCATAATGCATATAGCTGTAGCAGGAAATATTGGAGCCGGAAAAACAACCTTAACGCGTCTTTTAGCCAAACATTTTAAATGGGATCCGCATTTTGAAGACGTAGTAGACAATCCCTATTTAGATGATTTTTACCACCAAATGGAGCGTTGGTCTTTCAACCTACAAATTTATTTTCTTAACAGTCGTTTCCGTCAGGTATTACAAATTCGTGAAAGCGGTAAAAAAATCATTCAAGATAGAACCATTTATGAAGACGCACATATCTTTGCGCCAAACCTTCATGCAATGGGCTTAATGACCAACCGAGATTTCGAAAACTATAAATCTCTTTTCGAATTAATGGAAAGTTTAGTTAAAGCTCCTGATTTATTAATCTATTTAAGAAGCTCCATTCCAAATCTTGTAGGTCAAATTCATAAACGCGGCCGCGATTACGAAAATACCATATCTATAGATTACCTTAGCCGTTTAAATGAGCGTTACGAAGCATGGGTAACTACTTATGACAAAGGGAAGTTATTAATTATTGATGTGGACAACATCGATTTTTTAAACAATCCTGAAGATCTAGGAAATATCATTAATCGTATTGATGCCGAAATAAACGGATTGTTTTAACAGGAGCGAATCGTTAGTTTTTTATCAATAATTTATATTCCCGCATTTCGTTCCAATCTGTACTTGAGATCTTGCAAAGCAATATCACAATTCCAGGATTTCCTCTTCATTCGGGGCTAATTAATAAAAATTTAGCTTTTTTGTTTAAAATTCCTAAAACTAAATAGTTTTCAAACTACATTTATAGTTCGACTACTACCAAAAAAATGAACAAACAAATACAACTTCAAGATTTAGGCAACAAGGACTTCAAAGCCACTTGGGATTACCAAGAGACCTTATTTAATGAAATTGTAGCAATTAAAATTCAAAATAGGAGAGATGATACTCAAATTCCAACACCCAATTATTTCCTTTTTGTTGATCATCCTCATGTATACACTTTAGGGAAAAGTGGCGATTTTTCTAATTTATTATTATCCGAAAAACAACTTGAAGCAAAAGGTGCTACCTTTTACAAAATAAACAGAGGTGGAGATATAACCTATCATGGACCAGGGCAAATTGTAGGATATCCCATTTTAGATCTTGAAAATTTTTTCACCGACATTCATAAATATTTGCGTTTTTTAGAGGAAGTTATTATTTTAACTCTAGCCGAATATAATATAAAAGGAGAACGAAGCGATGGCGAAACCGGTGTTTGGATAGGTGTAGCTACTCCATTTGCAAGAAAAATATGTGCCATGGGAGTTCGAGCATCTCGTTGGGTAACGATGCATGGTTTTGCGCTAAATGTAAATGCCGACCTTGGTTATTTTGACAATATTATTCCGTGCGGTATAAAAGGAAAAGCAGTAACCTCCTTAAATGTGGAACTCGGCATAGAAAAAGTAAACGAACAAGAAATAAAAGAAAAAATAGTAAAACATTTCGCTAAATTGTTTGAATGTTCTATCGTTTAGGAATTAGTATTCAGAAGTAGTAATTGAAGTGACTAATAGTATTTAATTCATTTAAGTGTGATTGAAATCTGGGAACTTAACTTTACCACTCACAACAGATAGATAAAAAGATTTTCGATAGCAAACTTAAAATGGACAGCTTAATTTGCTTCT
>Ga0114971_10002482_pt1 | contig 12681 bp, 16 predicted proteins | sample M_140625_MF_Meta_FD_87320 | JGI IMG/M metagenome (GOLD analysis project Ga0114971, IMG submission 87320) | Freshwater microbial communities from Lake Montjoie, Canada to study carbon cycling - M_140625_MF_MetaG | ecosystem: Environmental > Aquatic > Freshwater > Lake | place: Lake Montjoie... | reverse complement strand
TTGTTCCAGATCACCATGTATTCGGTTGATTTGCAGTAGGGCGCATTCTTGTCTAACCACGCCATCATTTCTTTGTGCCGCTGGGTTGGATCGTGGACTGTGTAGGCTATTCCATAGAACTCGCGCACATGACAGCCACTCTTGGCTACGGCTCCAACTAGCCCCAACAGCAACAGTAGCAGAAGGAGCCAGCGCATACATTGGTTAGCTCCACTTGATGATTACGATGCCAGAGCCGCCGTTAGCACCAAAAGCCGCAGTGGTATTGTTTCCACCGCCACCGCCACCGCCACCTGTGTTTGTAGAGCCAGCAGTTATGCCGGTATTAGCATCCAATCCGCCACCAGAACCACCGCCACCTGCGCCGCCATTGTTATATGGGCTACCAGTGTAACCGCCGCCGCCACCGCCTCCTGCGTAAGTTGTAGAAGTTCCTGTAATAGAAGAAGCTGTGCCTGCGCCACCTGCACCGGGGCTACCAGAATTTATAGCGTTTCCACCAAGTGCGCCTGCACCGCCGCCACCACCACCTGAACCACTAGTGACTCCTGCGCCGCCTTGATTGCCGCCTGTTGTGCCATTACCGCCAGCGGTGTAAGAGGATACATAACCTCCGCCACCACCAGAACCACCGTCGGCTCCAACACCGTTTGTAGTAATACTTGAGCCGCCACCGCCTCCACCTGTTGAGGTTATAGAACTAAAGACAGAATTTCCACCATTAGTGCCTTTGCCTGCAAAGTTAATTGGTGCGCCAAAACCACCAGCACCAACCGTAACTGTGTATGTTGTGCCAGCGGTAACAGATAAGCCTGTAGCCGTACGGAAAGCTCCTGCACCGCCACCACCCCCACCCGCACCGCCACCGCCTCCACCGGCAACTACTAAATATTGAACTTGAGTTGCGCCAGCAGGGGCTGTCCATGTGTTGGACGAGAAGAATACGATTGTGTTTGCGCTTGTAATGAAGTTACTTGGCGTTGTTGGAGCCAATGTGCCTGAAGATGTAAACGAATGAACGACATAACCAGCGGCATAGGTTACTGTGCCACCAGTGAAATATTGAATTGAGCCGGGGTAGCGAAGAATGACAATGCCTGAACCGCCTGTGCCGCCATTGTTGTAACCACCGCCACCACCACCGCCTGTGTTTGTTGTGCCTGCCGCGCCATTAGCCGAACCAGTTGAACCACTTGAGCCTGCGCCGCCACCGCCAACACCTCCAATGCCAGCAGTGCCACTGAGAGTCGCTCCACCGCCACCACCAGCATAAGTGGTGACCGTCCCAGAAATTGCAGACGCTATACCTGCGCCTCCACCTCCAGCCCGGCTTGATGCGGCTGTTAAACCAACCGTACCCGCGCCGCCTCCACCTCCGCACGGGCCAACACCGCCTTGTGGATAATTAGCTCCACCTGTATTTCCTTGCCCAGCAATTCCTGATGCACCGTAATTAGTAACGCTTCCACTACCAGACCCGCCTCCTCCAGAACCGCCAGACCCAACATTCCCAGAAGTAGCAGAATACCCACCGCCACTTGCAACAATCCGACCTGTCGATGCGCCACTAGATGCTGCGTCAAAAACGGAATTACCGCCATAAACAGTACTAGCTCCACCAGCACCTACGGTTACAAAGTATGAAGAACCTAAAGTAATGCCAGCATAGCCAGCAAGCAAACCTCCAGCGCCTCCACCTCCTCCGGGGCTAGTAAGTCCGCCACCACCGCCACCAGCAACAATCAAATACTCAACAACAGACGGAGGAACGCCCGTCCAATTCAGGTTTTTGACCGCCTGACTGACTTGACTCAGTGTCCACATTCCGCTGTATGTTGGCATCTCTTGCTCCGATTAAACTGTTGGCGCTACAACTTCAACCCAAGAGGTTGTGGGTTCATCCCATGTAAACATCTTACCTTCTACAACAGGCATAGCTGTAGGCGCACCCCACTGACAAGTGTCTTCGTTCAACAACCAAGACGCAAAGGGCTTGGGCGGAATAAATGCATCACGGCCTGAGTCGTATGTGTAACCAATACCAGCGTAGTTTTTACGCAGTGGTGTACCGCCTTGGGAGTGAACCCCACCAGAAGTGTTGTATGAGGTCTGAACCCAAAGTGCTGGGTCGCCCCAGTGACCAAGGTTTAAAACGTCCTGCTCGATGACGATGACTTGCGTCACTACACCGTTCTCTACTTTTGCAAAATGGCTCATAGTTGCTCCTTAGAAAATGATTGAACCTGAAGATGTGAATATGTAAATTTGATAGCCGTCACTATAGTTTACTTGGGGGGAACCTGTTACTAAAGCTGGGGCTGAATTGATTTGTGGATAACGAATGATGACGATGCCAGAGCCGCCTTGACCGCCACTATAAGTGCCAGCACCATCCCTAGCTCCGCCGCCGCCACCGCCAGTGTTAGCGGTTCCCGGAGTTGCATTAGCGCCAGTTGCCGAAAAAAGTGAACCCGCACCGCCGCCGCCTGCTCCACCTATACCGCCATCGGCACTATAACCACCACCGCCACCACCACCAGCATAAAAAACCCGCTGGCCTGTAATAGTTGAGCATAACCCCGTCCCACCAACACCGCCAAGGGTGCTAGAACTTCCAGCAAGAGATGCAGGGGAAGCCCCAGCGCCGCCGCCGCCACTCGCGCCGCCTCCTGATGCACTACCAATGCCACCAGCATTACCTTGTCCAGAAACACCAGTACCGGGAGTATTTGCTTCCTGTCTAGTGCCACCACCCGAACCTCCATTACTCCCAGCTTCACCACCAGTGGATACGTTATTTGCACCAGCACCACCACCTGTGGCAGTGATAGAACTAAAAACAGAATCGTTTCCGTTTTGTCCATAAGGAGAACTAGCATTTGCTGCCCCCCCAGCACCAACAGTTACCGTTAACGCAGTACCAGCCGAAACAGCAAAGCCAGACGCTTGCAATAAACCACCCGCGCCAGCACCACCTCCTCGGTTTGTTCCACCACCACCCCCACCAGCAACGACCAAATACTCAACAGTATCAGGAGCGCCAGCATAAGGGTTAAATGCGCGTTGGGTTACAGCAGTGTGAGTGCCAGAACCTGTGCCATTGGTGTATGTAGTAGCAGAACCGCCTTGAGTTGTAGAAACTTGGCAAGTGTTTGAGCTTACGCTTCTGACGTAGTAGGTTGTGTTTAACGAAAATCCAGTCGGCAAAGTGCCAGTTGTTGTGAACTGCACAGCCTGACCCACAGCAGGTGTCCCAGCCGCAGAGCCAAATGTAAGGTCTGGCGTATTTGCAAAAGTGACTGTGCCAATCGACACGTTGATGTTCTGCCCTGCAATAAAACCACCCAGTCTATTACTCATGTCTATTCCTTAGAAGGTGATTGAACCACTGGTTGTCCAAGTGTACACACGGTTTTTGTAGCCTGTACCTGTGAATGGTGATAAAGCGTTCCATGTTGGCGTAGTTGAAACCGTAAATGTGTTTGCAAACGTAGACGAATCAGCCAAATACCCGCCAGACACAGAATTCAACAAAATTGAAGTTGAAGTACCAGTAATTGCCGCAATATTAGTGCCAGCCGGTTGTGTGGCCTGCAAAGGTACAGCGGGGGCTGTAAAGTTTCCTGTATACACGCCAACGCCTTTTACAACTCGCACGTTTGTAAGATAACCATTTAATGCGTTTTGACCCACAACAACCGATCCGCTTCCAATATATGGTCTACCAGAGGTATTGATGTAGTTGTTTGTGTCAGTGTAACTTGAACCAGTTTGCGTTCCATTTATATAAAGCTTGGTAACTGTGCCAATTCTTACCGCCGCAATGTGATACCAAGTTGTATTAGATAAAACACTGCCGCTAGTAATTCTGTCACCGCCGTTTGTAAAAAATGTTAGAACATTTGAATTTAAATAAATGGTGGGTGATAAATCATTTGCTCCAAGAGCACGAGAATCATACAAAGTGTATGAACCAGATGAATTTATATAAAGCCAGAACTCAATAGTAAAGTCCCCTGTGGCAAATGCAAAACTTGATGTATTTGTTGCAGTGCTTAAATAAACACTTGTACTGCCCGTATAAGCAATACTACCCGACCCACTTGTACTTACAGTTGGTGAACCTGTTGAAGATGTTGCCGCCGCATATACGTCTGGGTATGAAACGATGACAATGCCAGAGCCGCCTGTACCACCAATACCACTACCACCAGCACCGCCACCTGCTCCGCCACCTGTGTTTGCTGTTCCATTTGATCCTGCCGCGCTTGCAACACTTGCTCCAGCGCCTCCACCACCTACGCCACCCGTACCGGGGGTACTTGTGTTTGGATACGTTCCGCCACCGCCACCGCCAGCGTATGCGGTTACAGTTCCAGAGATAGCAGAACTAACGCCATCGCCACCGTAACCAGCATAGTTTTGCGTGGGTGCGTTACGCCCTATAGTGCCTGCCCCACCGCCACCGCCAGCCTGACCACCAGAGCCTCCACCAAGACCTAAACCACCAGCGTTTCCTTGATTTGCTGTGCCTTGTCCGTATGGAATAGTTTGACCTGCAAATGAGGTACTGCCAGCACCTCCACCTCCTCCTGAACCGCCAGAGCCTCCGGAAAGAGCGTTGTATCCACCATACCCACCGCCTATAGCGGCTACGGAACCAAATACAGAATTACCGCCAGCAACCCCATTACCAGAGCCGCCATTTCCACCTGCACCACCAGCACCAACAGTAACAAGAACCGTCTGCCCGTTTGGTACTGGGTCAATGCCTTGGAGTACTCCACCAGCACCTCCACCAGCACCGCTGTTCTGACCGCCACCGCCACCGCCAGCAACAACTAAGTATTCAACTGCGGGAGTTTTTTGAGAAGGCCAGCCACCTTGCTGAACAGCTTGTACGACTTGCTTGAGATTAAATAAACCGTTTGCCATAGAACCTCAGAATGTAATAGTGCCAGAGGCAACAAACTTGTACACGCGCCATGCGCCTGCAATGTACATTTCAGGCCCACCTGTAGTTGATGTAGCGGCAACTTGATACGCAGGGTAGCGAATGACTACGATGCCTGAACCGCCAGCCGCGCCATTGGTAAAGCTTGTCCCATTGCCAGCACCACCACCACCGCCTGTATTGTATAAACCAGATTGTGCGGCTGGGCCTCCATCATTTGCGGCATTTCCGCCACCACCTGCGCCACCAAGACCAAGCGTAGGGCCGTAAAACCGAGTTGCGCCGCCGCCGCCGCCAGCATAAAAGATTTTTGCACCAGATATGGTTGAGCAAAGGCCCACGCCTCCATTACCTCCGCTATCCGACAGGTAGGAACCGTATCCATCCTTTCCGATTGAACCTGCACCACCTCCACCGCCACCCTCGTAATAACTAGCCCCCGCATAAGTAGAAAGACCACCATTATTGCCTTGGCCCGCAGTTCCAGCACCTCCTGCGCTTTGATAAGCACCGCCACCACCAGAACCACCGTTATTTCCAGTGCCGCCACCACTTTGAGAGCCTCCGCCGCCGCCACCAACAGTGGTAATGTTTCCAAAAACAGAACTAACACCGTTAGTGCCATTAGAAGACACGCTTGTAGAACCCGCGCCTCCAGCGCCAATAGTTACGGTAATGGAAGTGCCTATAGTTACTGGATAACCAGTAGCAGTTAATAGACCTCCAGCACCGCCACCGCCTGTGCCAGCACTAGCCGCACCGCCACCACCCCCGCCAGCCACGACAAGGTACTCCACCTGAGTCACAGGTGAATTGATGCCGTCTAACCCAACCGAAAGGATTCCGCCCGCTCTATCAAGAGACATAGTAGCCTCCTATTAGGCAATCAGTTCGTAGCTGATGGAGTAAGTAATGCCGCTGGCTGTGCCGGATGTAACAGTGATTGATGTGCCTTCCATCAGATACAAAGCTGATGTTTTATCCACAACAATCAAAGATGCACCGACAGGCACAGAAACTGTAGAAGCAATTGGGTAAGCTGTACCGCTACTAGGAGCAGAGCCTTGAGCTACTGCGCCGTTGGTGTAGATGCTTACAGTTGTGTTCACTGCCGCAGAACCGCTTACATTTGCCGCCACGATCTGGTTAATCTTCATCACTGTACCGCTAGAAGCGGCGTTAGGAAGAAGCACTACGGCTGTAGTTGCAGATGGTGTTAGATAGGTTGTTACACCGTAAATCGTGGTTGAACTGCCAGCAATATTTGGATTTGCCATGATGTTTCCTTATAGACCGAAGACGAGAGCCATAGCCACTGCTTGACCGCGAGTAGCACCAGTTGCGGGAGCCGCTTGCCAAGTTGGTAACGCCCCTGCGCCATTACTTGTCAAAAGATAGCCTGTTGTGCCGGGGCCAGCCGCAGCTTGAAAGTTACCAGTAGAAGTTGTGCCTGTAAATACCACACTGTAAGCGGTTGTTGTAGAAAGACCTGTACCGCCTTGGTCAACGCCAAGAGTTCCAGTAGACACCAAGTTTTTACTTGCGTCTGTAAAGACAGGCTTGCTGGCTGTAAGACCAGAGTCAAGGATGTTTCCAACAGTCAGTTTAGTGCCGTCAAACGTCATATTGGCGGAAGCGCCAAATGCCCCAGCGTTGTTGTATTGAACTTGAGTGGTTGAACCCGCTGGTAAACCACCACCCACGTTGACAAAGTTAGTGCCATCCCAAGCTATAACAGCCCTAGTACCGGCCAACAAGGTTACGCCCGTTCCTGTTGCAGCTTTAACAGTAATTGACTGAGTGCTGGTTGTGGCGTTAATTACCACATAGATTTTGGACTGAGCAGGGACTGTAATGGTTCTAGTGGCTGTACCACCAGCAGTCCACAGAATCACAGCGTACTGAGAGCTATTGCCCGTCAAACCTGTACTGGCATATGTACCTGTAGTCAGCGACAGTGTAATGTCTGCATCAGTCGAGATTGTTTGGGTTCCGGCCACCGCAACGTCAATAATCTGCGAGATGGCGTTGTTGATTGTGTCGCCCCACTGACCAGACAGTGTGCCTGTAGCTGGGAGGGTTAGTCCGATTAGCGATGTATTTGCCATCTATTGCTCCTACTGAGTAGAAATTTGTGTCCAACCGGGCGATTCCGTTGTATTAACAGCACCCCAGCCCGGTGTTTGCGGATTGCTGATATTTTGCCAGTTTGCGGTCTCTGTGTCATCTATTACTTCCCACAAATTACGCCCGCTGTTTGTGTCTGTAATAACCATCGTATCCGAGGTGCTTACATTGTACGCAGTAGCCGCCTGTGGATTATCCGCGATAGCCGCAAGCTCTGCAATAAATTCTGTGTAATACGTTCCAACCGTTGTAGAGTCAGACGTAGCCATTGTCTCAATAATCTCAGCCAGCCATGTAAACAACTGCTGTTCTGAGATAGCCATTGACTCGGTAATGTCACCCAAGAACGTGGCAACAGCCTCTTCAACTGTTGAGATTGGGTTAGTCTCAGTAATAGAGACTGGGAAATTAGCCGTGGCAGACTCAGTTGTGCTTGTGGCTACAGAGTCAGATACCGTGGTTGTGTACGCCGTCGTCGCTGTATTGGCATCCGTTAACGCCGCCGTTTCAGTAATATCTTTGGCAAACGTAGCCGCCACAGATTCTGTAGTTGAAGTTGCCGCAGTCTCAGTTATGGACTTGGCAAATGTTGCCGCTACCGCCTCAGTGGTTGATGTGACTGAAGTTTCCGTTAATGAGACAGGGAATGTTGCACCAGCTTCTTCCGTAGTGAATGTTGCGGCTGTTTCTGTAATTGATGCTGCAAACGCCGCCGTAGCAGACTCGGCAGATGTAATTGCCGCCGTTTCTGTAACTGATCCCGCAAATGCAGTGATTGCAGACTGGCTATCAGCTATAGCCGCTGTCTCAGTTATTGACGCATTAGCTGTAAACTGGACAGTCTGAGTTTCTTCAAACGGTACTGTACCGCCCCAAACACCAGACCCCCAAGTATCTTGACCCCATGCTGTAGCTGTGGTGAGGGACTCGGTGACGCTGACTTCGTAGGTGGTTTCGCCACCCCAGCCTAGATCGCCCCAAGCATTATCGCCCCACCCATTAGCCATATCAGGTCAATGTAGCAGTGTAAGTGACCGCAATTGTGTCGCCAGAAACAACAGCTTTAGAACTAGAAAAGTCTCCAGCGGAGAACAATGTGCCAGTTGTTGAGTCTTTAGTTGCGCTACCACCAATGTTGATAAAGCAACCTGCAACAGTGCCAGTGCTAGTGATAGAAAACGACACCGCAGAAGATGTAGTTTTGCTACCAGCAGAAGCCGCACTAAATGATGGCGTAGGACGGTTACCTGAGTATGTAGGAGCGTTAGCCAAACCAACCTCTAACCATGTTGCGTGAGAAGCTTGGGTATCAGCTACAACGGCTGTACCTGTACCTTTAAGACCCATCACAACTGCACCGCCAGCTACGTTACCCAGAGTGGTGTCCAGCGTAAAGTTCTTGCCCACTGTGGTTACAAGGTTTTCAATGCCGTCTTGCCATTTAATTTGACCGTCTGCGCCATAGCAAACAGCGGTGTAATGACCATGAATAGACATTTGGTCTTCAGGCATTGTGTTGTATTTGGTAGATGCTTGCACCATGTCGGTGGCAGTCATTTTGTCGATAGTCATGGTGACTCCTTAGTTAGAAGAACGAATCAATGCTGCGGTCGCTGTGTTAGCAGGCATTGTGATGGTGAAATTAGTAGAGGTTTTGTCAGACCCAAAGTCCAACACAGCTATGGATTTATTACCCTGCGTCACGTTGTAGATCAAAGCACAACGAGCCGTAACCGATGCGTTAAACACTACATCAGAAAAGTCTACATAGGCTGTAGACCCAGACGAACTAATAGTTACGCCAGTCAAGGCCACCCCGCCTGCAACGTAGCCTGTGCCCGCCACCTCTGCGGTGGTCGTGTAAACAGTGGTTGCTTCGTTTAAATCAGCATTGGCCGTGTACAGGGCAATCTTTAACGTATTTGTAGATAGGTTGTGGACTGCCGTGTATAGCTCTTTTTTAAAGCTAGTGGTTTGGGTTTGTAAGATGTAACTCATGCCACAGGAACCCTAATCTGACCATCACGGTAAGCGTCAGCACGTTGTTTGCCGTCACCCAAGTTCTTGAGAAGCGCAATAGCTTGAACGTACCGTTCTTGATACGTCTTGTACATACCATCATCCGGTGCGCTCTTCATATAAACACCAGCTTCACACAACGTGCCATACAGCAATGCAGAGTCAAAGTTATCACCTAGCCATGTGGTTGATGTGGTGCAGATGGACTCTGGGTAGTAATAGTAGTGCAGTTCTGCGTAGTAGTTGGCATTAGGCGTAGGGCCAAGGATGAACGACAGTTCATTTACGTTAGCTGACTGCGGGCCAAAGATAGCATAGTGCTTAGGCTCAGATACCACGGAGCTTAACGGATATGCTTCACGCACAAAGTTCACATCCTTGTTTAGGAGGTACAGGTAGTCACCCTGAAAGACTACAGCGCCATTTACCGTGCCGCTATTGGCTACAGTTAAGGTGACCGTAGTCCCGCTGATACTACGCACCAAAGCGTTAGTGCCAAGGTTTGTGCCAGTTACTTGCTGGCCAACGGCAATCCCTGTGGCACTAGCCACGACAATAGTTTTTGCGCCTGATGTGCCGGTGGCTGTGGTTGCGTTGTATGGGTATATGGCAAGGCTGTATACCGACAGGAAGTCTTCTGGACAGGCCAAGTACTTATTGCCGCTAGACAGTACACCCGTGACATTCTTACGCAAGTTGGCAATCTGCACCGTGTTATAGATGCGCTGCTCCGCCTGCTTGATCATTGTATTGATCGTGGTCGTGTCAAACGTGTTCTGCGTGTAATCCTGTACCGCAGCCACGAGTTGGGCGTATGTCATTGCCATCGTTTAAACCTTAGGCCATTGGGCCACGAGCCATCAAACCTTTGGTAGCTGCACCAGTACCACGGATTTTGATGCCAGATGTCTTGACTGCTTCATTACCAGCCGAACGGCTGATGTTGCCTACAGACATATCGACATTGGCTGCATTGCTGCGGTTAGGGCCACTGCCGGGGTTTGTAGAAGCTTTCACTTCTTTGCCAGACATAGTGTGTGGCTTGGCATAGACTTTGGCATCGCCAACTTCTTTGCCCATCATCTTTTTGCTGAATGTAGCCATGATTAGCCTCGCTTCTGTGCTGCAATTTTTGCCAAACCACGTCCCATAGACTTCATGTCGGCGTTGGTTTTGCCCTTACCTTTGCCTTTGCCGCCCATCATTTCTTTCTGAGTGGGGCCGCTGTTGCCAAGGTTTGTGCCTTCGGTTTTGCCCTTTTTGGCAATGCCGTCTGCTGATCGTGTGTAAGCCATGTTTAAACTCCTTAAGATACTGTAACTGTACCAACAAATGTCGTTGCCACCAAGTAGTTTGGCGTTAACGCATCATCAAAATTACTGGCCCCGCCAACCGGATTCCAGCCCCACTGAATGTCTCGTGAACCACCGGACACAAACCCATTGACGTTTACACCTGAGGTGACATACGTTGTATCCCTACGCGGGTTGCGTAGAGCCTGCGGATCATCTACTGGGAACGTACCAAGCATTAGCTGCGGTTGGTCTGGATCCCAGCATTCTGGGCACACCAGCAACTGATACTGGCGCTGCTTAATGACTTCAGTCTTAAGCTTCTTTAACTGGTACTGTTGGCCGCACCGATCACACTCAGCAATCGCTATCTTGCCGGATGCAAATCGGTTACCCATTACATACTCCCACCAATGAACATCTGGCGGGGCACAAACCGAATTGCGGCTTTTTCCCTGTCTTCACCGGCTGCCAGATCAAACTGCTCGTTGTATGCAGCTTTGAGCATCTCAAGGCGAGGCATCAATTCAGGCACTTTCATGGCAATGTGGTACGCCAACCCAGCCACAAGGCAGGGCAGGAAGCGGAAGTTCATGTCGGCTGTTTCTACACCAGCGCCAGAATCTTGAACCCGGCGCAGTCTCCAGTAAACAAACTGGTAGGGCGTGCTGTTATCAGGCGTAGGCCAGACAGTAACCGCAGGAAGCTGAGGAACAAAGACAGCCGTGCCATCCGCTTGTGCAGCAGCAGTTGTGTTGTTCTGCCCACGGAATACACCGCTTAGGGTATTCCCTGATATGTAGGTGTAATAGATGTCTTCGCTGTTTAAACGAATAAATCCTGATCCAGCTAACCCAACCACCGTGTTAAGCGTGATCGTGGTTGCCGTGGAGGTGATGGCTCCATCCAAAATCGCAGCCGTTGGGTTAACTTCTCCAGACAAACGCTGAACCCAGACTTGGATTGGACGGGCTTGTTGGAGTTTGTTTGGAATGGTCGCATAGGTAGAAACACTAATACGGGTGATTGTTAAGTCAGCCTGTGTGGATGCTGAGTTCTGGCCTGTACGGATAACCTGCTCTAACAAATCAATTGTGTCTGTAGGCAAAGCATACGTAGCCAGACCCGGAGTCAGGTTAATAAAACCCTGCTCCATTGTCCACATGTTGATGCCACGGTTCTGCCACTCAATGGTCATCAGGTTCATTGATCTGCGTGCTGTACGCAAGTCATAGCCTGAACGCATCTCCCTGCCCGCACGCTCCCATGCTTCCTCGGCAATTTCCGTGAAGTCAAGATTAAAGAGGGTGCTGCCGGTAGTGGTCATTTCTTAGCCGCTCTCATGTTATCAACTAAATTTGGGTATGGGCGGCCTGCGGCTTTAGCCATAGCTTTGGCTTTGGCTTTCTTTGCAGGCGCTAATTTCTTAGGTTTAGCTAAACCTTCAGGCCTTGGCTTATCCCAGACTTCACCGCCTTTGGCAAATCGATGAGTCAGGTTCACACCAAACCCTTTAACATTTGGGCCACGCTTGTTAATACCACCATCCAAATAGCCTTGCAAAGAGGTATTAGCACCAAGTTGCGTATCGGCAGTTAAGCGACCTGACACCTCTTTTTGTTTAAGGTTTAAACGTGGGCGCTGTACGTTAAATTTAACGTCACTAGGTAACGCTTCTTCTTCCACTTCGCCGCCTTCAGCGTACTGCGTAAAGTCAGTGTTATCCCGACGGGCTTTCTTGACACCCTTGGGCATTTTGCTGGGGAGCATGGCTCCCATTCCACGGCTTGACATCATGATTTAGCACATCTTTCCACGGGTTTTACCTCGTTGAGCAATACCATCGGCAGCACGAACAAAACCGCCGTCGGCCATCTTGGTAACTTTCTTCATGCTGGCAGGTTTGCCTGTTTTAGAGAATGACTGGTACTTAGCAGTCATGCCGCCTTTTTTGTATGAGTCGCCAGCAGCATTTGTGTTTTCACCAGTATTGCGCTTAGTTTCTACACTTTTGGCGCGTTTAGCAGCATCTAAATATTCTTGCGTAGCTTCTTCGTCTTCTTTTTTATTGCCTGCTAAGTGGTGATACATGGTTTTAGCACCAAACTTAGCAGAGTCTATAATGCCGGGACTACCGGGTTGTGGCCCTAATAAAGCGCCACCAAGCAACGCACCTGCGGGAGCCATGGCAATACCGGCAGCTTTACGACCAAGCTTACCAAACGTTGTATCTGGCTCTGGCATTTCTTTGTTGTAGGCCTTCTCAGCCGCTGCCCGCATTTTGCGGTC
>Ga0114971_10002481_pt1 | contig 12681 bp, 8 predicted proteins | sample M_140625_MF_Meta_FD_87320 | JGI IMG/M metagenome (GOLD analysis project Ga0114971, IMG submission 87320) | Freshwater microbial communities from Lake Montjoie, Canada to study carbon cycling - M_140625_MF_MetaG | ecosystem: Environmental > Aquatic > Freshwater > Lake | place: Lake Montjoie... | reverse complement strand
AATATAATGAAATTGATTGTAAATGTTTATGGGAAATAATTAAATACTTGCGTAAAAATCATTAAAAAAGAAAAAAGTATAGATACTTAATAAGTAAATAATGGGTTTTGATAGATTAGCAAATTTCATAATAAAAAATTTTAATTATAATTATAATTTCATTGTTGATGTTATAAAACGTAAATTTTTAGGAAATCATATTTTATTTGATTTAAATTTTTTAATTTATAATCAAATGTTTATTTTAGAAGAACAAATTAATGATATAATTAAAATTGTTTTAAATTTACCATTTAGTTATACATTAGATAATAAAACTGAAGAAAAATTACACGAGATTTTTGATTTGCCATGGTGGAAAAATCATTGTGAAAATATAGAGTTTATTTTTGATGGTGATTGTGAAGATATTATTATATCTAAATTAATTAATTTTATTAATACAAAACAATCAAATGATTTAAGTAAATTAGATTTAATGATTATAGATTGTGTTTTAAATAATATTCATAGTATTATTGACGAATTTCATATTAAAAAAAATATTCAAACAATTGGATTTTTTATTGACGGTATTCCTTCATATTCAAAAATCATAGAACAAAGAAGACGTCGGACAAAAAACTTTTATGAAGCAACACTAAGAAAAGAAAAGTTTGAAACATATTTTGGTAAAATAAAAAATATATACATGGAAAAAGATGGTATAAAGTATAATTATTTTAGATGGATTAAAAAAAGATTTAGTATTGATAAATCATTTAGTCCAATTTCACCACTTATTAAAGCTCTCGAACAAAAATTAAATGTATATTTTAATGAACATTTTCCAGATATTAATATACATGTAAGTTCTGGATCTGATAATGGCGAGTCTGATTTAAAAATATTTCAACATATTCAAAATAATAAATTATTAGGAGATATTGCAATTCATACAATAGATTCAGATTTAATACACTTGATGTTAGTACAACAAACATATTTTTTATTAAAAAGAGAAGATATAAATATATCTATTATTAAGCATACTTCTAGAAATGATAATAATAATATTAATTATTATGACGGTCCTGGAATGATAAACTGTATTCTAAAATTATATAATCAATATAATAATTTAGAATCTGATAAAAACTTTAAAAATGATTATTTAATTGTTTATGATTTATGTTTATTATTATTCTTTTTTGGTAACGACCATTTACCAACAACAATACAATTCGGTCCAGAATTAGGAATTGATTTTATTTTCAAATTATTACATAAAAATAAATCACATATTGTTTCATTAAATAATGATAAAATTGAAGTTAATTTTGATATATTTAAAAATACTATTGAAAATATTAATAATAATATTTTATCTATAATGGCAAAAATATTAATTATGAGAAATTTCAAATTATTGCCAAATATTACAAATATTTTAACGGATATTGATAAATTAAATTTAGATTACGACGGTGTTATTAATTTACTAAAAAATATATTAATAAAAGATGGTTTAAAATTAAAAGAAAAAATAGATTTAACTAACGACTCTTATCAAGATGATATAAGAGTTATATTATTAAAAATAAATGATGTTCCAGATTTTAGTGCATTTAATGAACATAAAATGAATTTAATTAAAAATATAGAAGAACCGATATTAGATTCTTTAGATTTTGGTAATATTGAAAATACTGGATTATTTACATACACAAAACCGTATTTACGAACAACCGATAATTATCAAGATTTATATAATATTTTATCTGATACAACCGTAAGCGAGTTAAGTAGTAAAAATTCAATTTTATATGAACCGTCTAAAAATGATTATCTAAAAAATTTATTAGAAGAATATAATTATAATATGTGTTATGATTATATTAAAAAATTATATCATCTAATTACAACATTTTTTGGTAATCTTTTAAATTATTATTCAAATAACATAACAGTATATGCATATAATCAAATACCAAAATTCGAATATTTAATAAAGTATTTAAATGAAAATAATGATTTAGATAAATTGTGTAAGGATATAAAAGAAGAAAATATTAAAAATAATAATTATTTTAATTCTGTTAATCATCATATTTTTATTACACCATATCTTACATTAGAAAATATAAAAGATGATGCTGTAAAACAAACGACGAAATTATTAAATATTGAAAATTTATGGGTAAATGACAAAAAAATTTATGAATTTGAACATAATAAAGTAAATGCAAAAGAGTTTTTAACAGAATGGGATAGTATTTCAAAAGAAACTGATATCTTAACTAGTATATCTATTCCAATAAATAGTGATACAAGTCTAAATAATATTTAAAAATAAATAATATTTAAAAATAAATAATATCCATTTAATGTACATACATGGATTATAAAAATAAATATTTAAAGTATAAAAATAAATATTTAAATTTGAAGGGAGGTGGTTTACTTCAAGAAACGTTATCGAAACATGGTATTACTGAATTAAATAAAGAAATTCCACAAGAACTTTTTAAATCATTAACATGGGAAAAACTATTATTAATAACACAAGACCCCAAACTAATGAACAATGTTATTGATAATTTTTTTTATGAAAATAACAAAACTAAACTAAAACAATATTTACAAAAACATGTTAATTTAGCTGATAAATTACCAATATATTTATTAAAGTCGTTCGATGAATCTTATGTATTTCATTCTATAACTATTTTAAAACCTCAAATTTGGGAAAAGCTATTATCATTCAACCTAACAAATGATTGTTACGACTCGTTAATTAAAGATTATATTGACCCGTATTTCACCTCATTGAAAAAATCACAAGTAATGCAAAGAATACCAGAACCAGACCCCGACCCCGACCTAATGAACAATGTTATTTATGAAAATAACAAAACTAAACTAAAACAATATTTAGAAACACGTGTTAATTTAGCTGATAAATTACCGATAGATTTATTAGATAAGTTCAGTGTCTCTTATGTATTTAAGGTTATACCTCTTATAAAATCTAAAATTTGGGAAAATCTGTTGAAAGTGGACCTAACAAATAAAGATTACGACTTGTTAATTGAAGATTATATTGACCCGTATTTCACCTCATTGAAAAAATAACAAGTAATACAAAGAATACCAGACCCCATTCTAATGAACAATTCACAAGTAATACAAAGAATACCAGACCACAATCTAATGAACACTGATATTGATAATGTTGTTTATGAAAATAACAGAACTAAACTAAATCAATATTTACAAAAAACACATGTTAACTTAGCTAATAAATTACCAATATATTTATTAAAGTGGTTCAATGAATCTTATGTATTTAAGCATATACCTCTTATAAAACCTCAAATTTGGGAAAATCTGTTGAAAGTGAACCTAACAAATAAAGATTACGACTTGTTAATTGAAGAATTGGAAAAATAACAAGTAATGCAAAGAATACCAGAAGTAATTATACCAACTGAACCATTACCAGACCGTTTTTCAGAGATATATAATTTAGCAAACGGAAACCTTGGGGAAATCAACTCAGAAAGAACACCTATAAAAATGACACATATTTTATTTAAAAAACATGATGAGGTATATACCGTTTATGGATTATATTATCATGACTGTCACAATCAAAACTTGACCCAAATTAATATGCTACAAATGTTAATAAACAAACGATATACGCTGCGGATAGAATTTCAAAATGAACAAAATAAAATTAGACCAAGTTTTGATGAAGACGATATTAATCAAGAACGTCAAATTTTATCAGAGGTATATAAATCTAAATTTTGGGAAACCTCTAAATTTTTTATATTAGGAAGTTTATTTTTTACTAAATCTGGATCAACTATTAATATCGGACATTTTGAAGCGTGGAATCTAGTTAAAACAAGTGGATTAAAAATGTTATGTACAATTTTATGGCTTTTTAAAAATGTAAAAAACTTAAAAATTAGTTTGAAGCCAGGAACGGGAGGTGTCTTTGACCATTTTTATGAACCTCTCGGTTTTAAAAAGGATCCAAAGGAACCAACGGAGGTTTGTCTTGATGATATAAAGAATTTGATTAAACCTTGTGAAGAACTTTCAGATGATAATATAGTTAAATTAATACTTACAAATAACAATGAGTATCTAAAAAGTTCCAACGATATGATAGCATTAATTAACTAATATTATTAAATTATATCTACCCATAATACACATATATTCTATTTATTAATAAACATATGTGTATAAAAAAATTTTAATTAGATGTAGAGAAAGTCCTACTTTTCTTCCCTATTATCAAAATATATTTATTTTTATACAGTTCTTTCAATAATTAATAAAATTACTTATAAATTGTATTAAATTTTCAAGAGTATGAAATATAATTTAAAGGTGTAAAAACTTTCAATATCATTATTTAAAATATTTATCTATTATTAAATAATGATGATTCTACCTAAAAATGAAACTCGTGTTTTTCATGTAGATATTTTAAAAAATGGTATCAAAACAATATGCGTACATGACAAAGATACTGAAAAAACTTCTGTCACTGTTTCTGTCAATATTGGTTCTTACATGGACCCAAAAGATTCTCAAGGATTAGCTCATTTTTTAGAACACATGTTATTTCTTGGATCCAAAAAATATCCAGATGAAGAGTTCTATCAAACTAATGTAAATAAATACGGAGGGCATTCGAACGCATTTACTGATTTATTTGAAACAGTTTACTATTTTTCTGTTTTTAACAATGGTATCAAAGAATTAATGGATATTTTTTCTAGATTCTTTATTGACCCGTTATTTAATGAAAATTCCGTTCAACGTGAAATAAATGCTGTAAATTCCGAACATGATAAAAATATTAATGATGATAAATGGAGAATAAATCAAGTAATTAGAAATTTAGCAAATCAAGATAATAATTATAATACTTTTGCAACGGGTTCTAATAAAACAATGAATAATAAAACAATTCGGAGTAAAATGATTGAATTTTATAATAAATATTATGTTTCAGAAAATATAAGTATTTGTATTGTTTCTAATTTAAGTATTAAAGAACAACAAACACTTTTAAAAAACACTTTTAGTAAAATTCCTAAAAAACTAAAAAATGATATTACTATTAAAAAACCAATTTATAACAATTTTGAAGAAACTTTTCAAATAATACCTGTATCTGATATTCAACAATTAATTTATACATGGGAAATAGAAGCAGGAATTAATGACTCTAATAAAATTTATAAAATAATTAGTGAATTATTAATAGCAAAACACAAAAATTCTTTCACACATTTTCTTAAAGTGTCTGGATTAGCTGAAAATTGTTACATTGATATTCAAGAAGAGATTGGACTTTTTTCTTTATATATTAACTTGACAAAATTAGGATTATCTAATTTAATGAAAATAGACGGCTATGTTAAATATACAATTAATAAAATTCTCGCACTAGATTTAACTAACTATATTAAATATTATAAAAAAATATATGAAATTAATTTTAATAATTCTAATAAAAGTAATTCAATTGAATTATCTAATACAATAGCTATAAATGCACATAAATATAAGTTATCAGAATTACTATCAGGACCAGAATTAATTTCATCTTTAAAACCAATAATATCTACAAAAATAAAACAAGAATTTAGTAAATGTCTTAAATTATTAATTTCACAAAATAATAAAATAATAAAAAAACTTATTGATAAAAATTACAAAACTGAATATGATAAAATTCAAAATATTCAATCACCAGAATTATTGTTTGATTTGGAATTTAATATTGATAATCCATATTTAGATTTACAAATCCAAAATTTAATATTAAAAGATACTTTAATTAACCCAATTCTAATAAAAGATAGATATTGGTATTCTGCTATTACTAAATTTAATGAACCAACTATTAATGGTGGTTTATTTTTTAATAATCCTAAATACTTTGATACGCCAAAATCATATGTTTATACAGTATTAGCACTAAAATGTCTAACCTTTTATTTAGAAGAAAAATTATTTAATATTTTTAGAATAAAATATAATATTTCTTTTAATATTTATCATATTTATAATAGTATTGGTATATTTTATTTCTGTTTAAATGATACGGTTAAATTAACAAATTTTATAGATACAACTTTAAAATTAATTAAATCAGCACAAATACCAGATTTAATTTTAGATTCATATATTTCATCATTAAAAGAAGATTATATAAATATTAATAAATATAATCCATGGGACTATTCTTCGTATTATATATCTGCATCTTCTACTAATTCGGATTATCTTATAAAACCTTTATTAAAAGAATTAAAAAATATTAATAAAAAAGAACTATTACATTTTATTTCTACATTGTTTGACGAGTCGCCTTTAACTGTTTTATTTTCAGGAGCTTTAAAAAATACTCAATTACCAAATAATCAATTTATTAATAAAGGTATATTATTACCACAATATGGTTTTGCACGTGTAACCACATTACCAAAAGAAATAAAAATATATCATCCTAATAAAGAAGAAAAAAGTAATTGTGTTACTATAATTTACGAGTTAGGTAAATGGTTTCCACTATTATGGTTACATGCGTATATTACATGTTTAATATTAGAACAACCATTTTTTGATGAGTTAAGAACAAAAAAACAACTTGGATATTTGGTTAGTTTTAATATGACAAATCGAGGAGATAATTATTATTTAATAGAAAAAATTCAATCAGATAAAAATTGTGCTTATTTATTAAATGAAATTAATATATTTAATGAAAATATAATTAATATTATAAAAAAATCTAATTTAACAGAATTGAAAATATCTGCAACAAATTTTCTTAATGAAAAAGAAGATAATTCTTTTGATATTTTTAATAATTTTTTAACTGAAATAATAAATAGAACACAATTATTTAATCGTAAAAAATTACTAATCAATCAATTATCTAATGTCACTATTAAATAACTTTTAGAATTTGTTAATCAATATTTACTTGCTACTAAACAAAAATGTATTTTCTTTTTGAATGGCAATAAACAAAAAGGTATTCTTCCAATTGAATGGTAATTATTCCATATTATTGTAATAAACAATTATAAATTATTCTTCCATATGATATTAAAGTATGTCTTTCTCTGTCGCCAATATATGTAAATTTTCATATTCATTTTCATCAAAATAATTAAACGGTCGCATAATAGGCGAACTTGTATGATAAATCCACCAAATACGTGTTAAAAGTTTACCTAATAAACGAGAAATATTTGTAATTTTTTTATGAAAACAATAATGTTGAATAGCTTTTATACGATTTCCAAATTCAAACAATCGTTGACGAATAATATCTGCTTCTCTTTCTGTTGAACATTTAAAAAGTCTATTATTTTTAATTGACATCCATACACGTCCATCTATATTTTCTATAGTTTCCAGTTGTAAATCTCCCATAATTTTAAAAATCTTTGAAAATGAATATTCTTCAAAAAGAACATAATCTGGAAGTTTATATTCATCATTATCTGTTTTATACTTGTTAATAAAAAATGATAAAAAATGTACAATATTAATCTGATTATTTTCAATATTTGGATCAACCCTTTCAAATGCTTTTATTAAATATGGAATAATGAACGAAGTTATAACAGCTTCATCTGAATAACGTAGCATCCACATCATATGTAAATGATTAATATCGTCGTTGATCGCAAAATTCCAACTATTTTCATAGTTGGATTTAATACCTTCAAGCATTTCTGACGAATCTTCGTCTGATTCGCCATTTAAACAATGAGAAAATGTGAATTCCCAATCTTGTTTATTACCAATCTTTTCAGCTATACGACATGCATGCGGTGTAACAATATTGAGATTATTACATCCAACAACATTCGGAATCGGGCAAATAGACAGTTCTTCAATACGTTTCCAATTATATCCAGCAAAAATTACATTACCTTTTTTATCTAGACCACGCCGACCAGCACGTCCAGCCATTTGATGATAAAGCATTGCGTCAATGTCATCTTCTACACATGAATCGCGATATATGACTACTGTACGAAAAGGCATTGACACACCAAAAACTAATGACATGTCACTGAACACAATAGCTAGATGTTTTTTAGATGCAAGACTTTGGACAATACGAAGATAAGAGTCTGGAAGACCTTTAGCATAAACACCAACTCCTCTCCATAAAAGTTTAATCAAGAAATGATATTCTTCACCAACGCAAGGGAAATATTTTTTGAGTTTATCTACCCATCCTTCAACAATTCCTTCTGCAAAGAATTGTTCATGATTTAGAGTAAAATCAAGCGTTGGTTCTTGTAATGCAGTTGGTATAAAATCATCTTCTACAACATCAGGTTTCATAAATTTCTTTAATTGTTTTTTACTATCATCTCCATTATTAGTTGGTTTTTCTTCTTCTCTATCTTTTTGTTTATCAAGTCGTCTAGCTTTCTTTTGTTCTTTTATACGTTGAGACCTAAGACGTGGAAACATGTTATCTTCTAAATCATCAATAGTTTTAGCATATTGGCGGACTATACGAAGACATGCCATTGTATTTTTTTGAAAAATAATTGCTGGAGTTTTATTTTCAGTCTTTAGTAAAAAAGTTAATTTAACAAGATCTATAGGTTCTTCAGTTAAAGTAATATTTTTGAATTCATTAATAATTGTATTAATTTTTTCTTCGTTGTAATTATCAACCATGTATTTAATAAGGTCCATGAAATATTTGTTAGCTTTAGAAAGTTCAATACGTTCTTTTAATTCAAAATATACTTGATGGTTTAGTTTTCCTAAATCCCCATATACTTTACACATTTTTTTATATAAAATCCATGTATCATTTGGTGTTGGTTGTAAATTTTTTTCTAAAATAGACCCATTCATAAAGTGTTCTTTATCTACAAGAGAAATAGGATGCAATACATCAAGATTATTTGTATTAGTATTGTAATAGAATCGTTGAAGATTAAAGAAACGTTTATCACAAACAATAGATACTACATTACGTTCAATATTTAGAGATTGAAACCAATTTGTTAAAAAATCGATATTCCCAATTGTTGCAGATAAAGCTAAAAATGGTACATCTTTATAAATTTTAGCAATAGTTTCCATAAAATTACCTTCAGATTTTCCAATCATATGAATTTCATCAAAAATAATCCATTCAAATTTAGTTGTAATAAGTGGCAAATAATCAACAATAGTATCAGCAGTTCCAACAATAGCTTGTGCAGAATTAATTAGTTCAACCATTATATCACGTTTAGGAATAGTTTGATATGTTGATGTTAGTATTGGAATATCTGTATTAAGAACACCACCAATATATGACGCCATTTGCCATGCAAGTGCGTCAGTTGGTACAACAATTAAAGTTTTACCTTTAGTTGTCGCATAACCAGAAAGAACTGATTTACCAGCAGATGTAGGTGCAGAAACTATAGTTGATTTTTTATTATCAATATTATTAATTACTTCTATTTGCCAAGGATCAAACTTTTGAAATCCTTTACTATTTAACGGTGGCATTTGATCATGAAGTTTAGTAAACTGAATTTCAATCATGTCGCATGTATCTACAATTTCTTTCATGCGTGTTAGACTTCTATTAAAATCTTTTTCAATAGCACAAGATAAATTAAATTTGTCTTCATAAAGACGAAGAAAAATATTACAAACTAAATCATAGTTGTTTTTATTAATTTGATGCTGTAGCGTTAATAAAAGTAAACGTGTACGACCTTCATTTGTTTGAGGTTTTGCATTAAGACCAAAAGTTTCAATTGATTTAATATCTTCAATTAGTGCTTTGTCTTTTTTTTCTAAATAATTTTCAAGAATAATTCGTTCGGCTTTATTAAGAATTTCACCTTTAATATTCCGTTGAAATATATTTTCTTCTTTAGATTGTTTATGATTAATATATTGATGTACAAGTCTTGGATCAAACACGTTTTCAGGACGCATACTAACCTTAATAGACTGTTCTTCATTAGGAACAATCTTTTTTTGAAAAAAACTGAATTCCCAGTTTCCTCGATTATCAACAATTTTATTAATATTATTACTTTTTATGATATTATTGTTTTTTACAATATTATTGCTTTTTATGATATTATTACTTTTTGCACTATGATATGACATACTTTACTAAAATAAATAGAAGATACTTTAATATTTTAATTAGAAAATATTGCTTTAACGTAAAATCAAATATCAAAATTTATTGCAGAACGAGTTAATAAAACACGCAAAGACAAATTAAGATGACCATTAAATAATTTAAGTACTTGTTTAATGGTATCATCACTTTCATTAATACCTAATGATTTAAGCGTTTCAATTTCAACTGAATAATTTTTTTCTTCTGATATTACTGGAATATTTATTTTTATAATATCACCTTGTGAAACAAAATTTAAAAATGTTTTTAATATATCCGGATTAGAATAATAAATTCTAATTAGATGTTTGAAATCATTATTTTCAAATAATTTTGCAGTTTTTATATTAATTGTATCAATAATTTCTTGCGAAAGTTCTGGGAGTTCTTCTTGAATTTTATCAACTATTGGTTTAATTAATTCAGTGTCAACTTGTTCTAAATTATCATCAGAATTCGAATTATTATCAGAATCTGAATTATTATCATTAGAATCTGAATTATTATCATCGGAATCTAGATTATTATCATCGGAATCTGAATTATTATCATCAGATTTTGAATTATTATCATCGGAATCTGGATTATTATCAACAGATTTTGAATTATTATCATCGGAATCTGGATTATTATCAACAGATTTTGAATTATTATCATCAGATTTTGAATTATTATCATCGGAATCTGGATTATTATCAACTTGTTCTTCATTGATTTTATCAACTTGTTCTTCATTGATTTTATCTAAATTATTATTATCTATATTAATTTCATTTTCTAAGAAAATTTTATTTAATTTTTTTTTAATTTCTTCATTTCTAGTAAAAACAAAAATAATTAGATTATCATTAGAAATCTGATAAATTAAAGTATCATCTTTAAGAGTTTCTGATTCTATAATAAATCCAATATATTCAAAACTTTCTTGTGATATACCATAATTTTCAAATATAGATATAATTGACGATAATTTAACTATTCCATTTATATCATGTTTTATTTCAAGAACACGCGAATTTACTTGACCGTCTAGTTTAAATATGATAGGCATTTTATATATATATATATAATATTTAATAAAAATAATTAATTATCAATTTTTTTATAAACTGATAATTAATTATTAAAATATATAAAAAATTTGATAGTTCAAAGGTTTAATTTATTATATATTATAATAATGAATAATATCAAAGGTTTTAATAATATTGATAACACATATTATCTAAATGCTGGATTACAAATGTTAATTCAAAATAAAGATTTTATAAAAATAATTTTAGAAAATCATAATAAATCAGAAAATTTAAGAATTATGGCTAATTTTATTAAAGACTATTATACATCAACAGACCATTCAATTACACCTAATAAAATTAAAGAAATGGTTAGTAAGGAAAATAATATTTTTTATGGTCATGAACAACATGATGCGGGCGAATTTATTATTTATTTGCTAGATATTTTTGATACTGAATTGAATAAACATGTAAATATAATATTTGATATCACAACAGAAACAACAATTAAATGTAAACTTCGCGAGTGTTTAAAGAAAAGCATATCAATACAAAAAACTCCTTTTTTAATTTTACCAATTAAAGACGATTGTACAACATTGGATGATTGTTATCGTGAATTTAAAGTACATGAAAAATTAGATGATGATAATATGTATTTTTGTGAAAATTGTAAAGAAAAAAGAATAGCATCAAGACGTCTAAATATTATTGAATGGTCGAATAACTTGATCGTTTGGTTAAAACGTTTTGAAAATAATAAAGGTAGACTTTCTAAAAATAATAAAGAAATAGAAATTCCTATTGATTGGAGGCATAATTTTACTATTAAAGGTGCAGTAATTCATAATGGTGGAATTAACGGTGGTCATTATTTTTATATAAGTAGAAATTTACTAAACAATAGTTGGTCATTATGTGATGATTCTGTAATTAGTCCAATTCCTAAAGAACATGTTCAAAGATATCTGAATAAAGCTTATATTTTAAATTATATTTCCAAATAATATATCGTTTTTAATTATAAAAATAGACCCAACGATAAACCGAAAGAAATTAAAGATATCTATAAATGGACGAATATTTATTGTTAAAACAACGTATTAATGTTGAACATATGAGGTGAAGAAGTCATACTTTCTCCTAATATTAAATTTATCACATCGAATAGTATACGTGAATATAAAAAATATAAAAAATATAAAAGATGTCAACTAAATATCCAATAGGCAATTAAACACTTTTTATAGTTTTGATTATTTAGCTTCATTAAAAATATTAATAATTGGTCTCTATATTATTTAATTAATTATTATTTTAATTTTTTTGAAGAAATATACATTTTTAACTGCGTATACAGTAATAATAAAACATGATGTACATAGGCAAAATTATAGATATGTTTATAATCAACATTTATTAAACGTGTTTATCATAAGTATATTCAATTTTTTATTATTTACTATT
>Ga0114971_10002480_pt1 | contig 12681 bp, 3 predicted proteins | sample M_140625_MF_Meta_FD_87320 | JGI IMG/M metagenome (GOLD analysis project Ga0114971, IMG submission 87320) | Freshwater microbial communities from Lake Montjoie, Canada to study carbon cycling - M_140625_MF_MetaG | ecosystem: Environmental > Aquatic > Freshwater > Lake | place: Lake Montjoie... | reverse complement strand
TATGAGAACCATCTACATCTTGATCTGTTAAAATTAAAATACGTCCATATCGTAATTGTGTAAAATTAGCATCAATTGAATAATCAATACCAAGCCGAAGTCCAACAATTTGTTTTAGATGAGTAATTTCTTCATTATCTGCTAATTGTTTAATTGTTGCTTCACGGACATTTAATAATTTTCCTTTTAATGGAAAAATACCATAATAATCTCTACCAACAATACCAAGACCAGCCATTGCAAATGCTTTAGCAGAATCTCCTTCTGTTAGAATTAGAGTACATTTAGATGATTCTTTAGAACCAGCTTTATTTGCATCTTCTAATTTAGGAATACCTGTAATTTTTACAAGTTTTTTACCATCTGTCTTTTTTAGATTACTACTTTCTTTAAACTTGATTAATTGTATTATTTGTTCAACAATACCGCATTTAGCAAGTCTCTTTAAAAATGCTTGCGTTGGTTCGTATTTAGAACCAAATTTTTCAATCTTAGTAGTTAATGTATCTTTAGTTTGTGATGAAAATGCAGGATTTATAATAGTAGCGTTAATAAAAAATATAAAGTTATCTTTTAACAACGATGGTGTAACTTTAATATCTTTATCTTTCTTTTTAATATAGACATTAATAAGAGTTTTAATTATATTATCAATAACATGATTACAATGAGTTCCACCTCGATAAGTAGAAATCCCATTTGCAAATGAAATAACTTCACCACCTGCGTCTGGTTTATATAAACATGCTACAGACCATCTATCCCACAAATCATAATATATATCTTCATTTTTGTAATAAAGTTCTACATATGATTTAAATGTATTTGCTTCTATTTTTTTATCATTAATAAAAACTTTTAGTTTTCCGTCAGTAACGCCTGCAATATCTATAGCACGTCTGTGAAATAATTTAAAATGGTCGTTATTCAAATCTTTAATTTTAAAACGAGGAAAATCTGGATAAAAAGTCACTTTAACTGAACTTTTTATTTTTGAAGGTAGTTTTGTAATTTTTGGAGGATGTGCAGTTAACATATTATCCGTCCATTCTTGAATATAATGTTTACGACGTTTTTCATCGGTAATTTCTACTATAAATTTAGATGAAAATATGTTTGCACAATTATGTGTTACTGTAAAATCATTTATTACAAAACGCTGATTATCGTCAATTTCAATACCAATATATTCTGTAGATGTTGATTTTTTGATATCAATATAACCAGTTGATTTTGATATATTTTTTGATATTGTTAAAATATCTTTTTTATGTTGTAATTTTGATGGTATTTCATGAATATTTCCATAAATATTAATACTATATGTTTCTTCATATATCATGTCTTCATATATTATATTATTAATATCTTCAATAATTGTTTTATTAATAGTACAATAAAATCCTAAACTTCTTGCCAAATAAACAATATCGTTAGATAACCGTTCGTTAATTTGTGTAATAGTAATGTATTTATTTTCTTCTAATATTAAACTATCTGTATCTATAATACCTGCTAGAACTTTTAATCGTGTATCTTTATCATTAATTAAATATTCTCTTGGAATATGTTTATTATCAAGTAAATTATATTTATTTAATTTATTTTCTAAATTTATATTATCATTTATATCATCATTTATATCATTTATATCATCGTATGATACATAATTATATTCACAATTTAGACCATCTGCTAACCATAACCCAAGTATATAAGGGTCTAATTCAACATGTCTTTTCTTCCATTCTACACAGTCGCCTCTTACACCAACTAATTGTTTTTTAGTAATTTCATTTAATTTCATATAATCTTCAATACTTATATCAAAAATATTATTATCTGGTATAGTTTTACAAAAGTCTATAATTCTCTCTTTAGCTTGTAATATACATTCAGATAATTCCATTGGTTTAGTCTTTTCTGGTTGTTTATATTGTTTTCCATTATGTTTAATTTTATAATGACGTAAAATATTACCTGTTAAAATTATATTACACTCTATACATTTTTTAACATCACAATCTATTGCTTTAAAAGTTTTACTGTTAATTTTCATTTCTTCCCACCACATTACAGACCATTCTTTTTTTTCATCATTCCAAAAAATAATTTTATGAATAGGTACTTGAACTGTTAAAATATGTTTATCGTTCACTGTATATGTTTCGCCAGTTGTTTGAATAACGTCAAACATTTTACCACAACCCTTAATTATTTTTTTAATATTTCTTATTTTACCATCATCTCCAATTAATTTATCTTCTACATTTATATTACACGCTTTTTTAATTTCACCAGTCCATAACGGAACTAACGTATCACTTGAAATGCATTTTGAACCATAACCATTACGTCCACCTGTTGTTCTTTCTTCATCGTCATTATAATTTGAACTAGTTAAAAGTTCACCAAAAATCATTGTAGGAACTAACATTTTATGTTCAGGATGTTCTTCTACAGGAATACCTTGATCTCCATTATTCCATACACTAATATATCCTTCTTCTATGTTATATTCTATTTTAATTGAATCACACGTTTTATCATTTACTGAAGCATCACGAGCATTTACAAGTAATTCATCAAAAACTTTTAAAAACCCAGGTGTATATGTAATATTTTCTTTAACAATTTTATCTTCATTATACACCCACATTACTTCTGTTGTTGGTTCAATATCACCAATATAAGTATCTGGTCTTATTAAAACATGTTCCCTAGGGGTTTTTTTATCGTATTTAAGAGCATCTGATGTTGTATTTTTAGACATTGATAAGATTAATAAAACTATTTTTTTAAATATTTTTATCAATTTTTTTAGTCTTAAAGATAATTGTTAATAAAATATAACTTTCATTATAATATTTTTACTAGAAAGTATATTAGATGTAGAAAGCATTCATTTATAATTTTATACAAAGGATTACTTATTTTTTGGAAATTATGTTCTTAAAATCGTAAATCTCGTAAAAATCGTAAATCATGGACTGCGTAGAAATCATTAACGCGACTATAATCACTCCACCAGTCTGAATCAGAATTACCAGTATAATTATTAATTCTAAGTTCTTTATTATTATTATCCATTATAAACATTTCAGTAAGAAGTCCTAGTATATACAAATCTTTACTTTTGTTTATGAAACTAAAAAAACATATATCCTCATCATTAATGTTATTATTTTCTTTAATACTATCTATGTTAATTAGATTATCAAACTTATTAATATCATTATTAATATCATTAATCTCTTCATATTTTTTAATTTCGTTTACAAGTATGTTAATGATTTTTTTTAATTTACCAGGGTCTAATTTATAAAAATAATTAGATAAAAATGTTTTTTCTTCCTCAGATACACCTCCTCCTATTGCATGTAAAGATTTTCTATTACCTAACGTTTTTTTTAAATTTAAATATTTATTTTTATACTTAAAATATTTACTTTCCATATATTTATATAGTACTTGTTAAATTAAAATCTACCTAAAAATAAATTAACTTTTAAATTTAAATGGAAATAAATTTAGATGCTGAAAAAAAAAATAAATCTAAACAATTAGAAGAAGATAAACAATTAGATGAATATGAAAAATTTTATAAAAAAGAAGAATTAAAAGTTTCCTTAATTAATATTGATAGTATGTTTAGAAATAAAAGTCCAAAAAATATATATACATCTTCTATAAATTATTTACCACAAGAACCAATAACATTTACTATAGACTCTCAAATAATTGAAATTAATTATCCTGATCATGGATTTATTGAAAATAATAAAATTATTATACAAAATGTGGAAGCAAAAAGTTATGTTTTAAGTGCAGGAATTTATTTATTTCAAAATTATTCTTATTGTTTCATAAATATAAATCATGATTTTACAACAAATTATGTTAATTTATTAAATAAATTACAAGTTGAAATTAGTATAGTTAATTCTGAAACATTTAATAATAAAAATTTTTATGGAAATATACCATTAAATTCTTTAGTTGGTATATTTGATATTAATTTACCATCTATTGTTAATCAAATTTCTGAAATACCGCAAAATATACTGACATTTTTAAATGCAACAACTGTCGAAAGTTTGGATTCTTCATATATTTTAATTCAATTACCATTTAGTTATTTTTCTTATGCTAATCAATATATTGAAATAACTGATTTTTTTAAAATTTCATTTAATGATTTATTTGGATTACCTATTAATGGTATTAATGCAGATTATCCAATTAATTATCAAAAGTTGCAAGGGTTTCATGAAGTTTTATCAGTATTAAATAAAGATACTTTTACTATAAAAACTGGTTATATTTCACTTAAAAATGGTATAGGTGGTGGTAATAAAATACAAATGATGAAAATTTTAAATACAGAAGAAGGTTTTCCTGATGCAAATAATTATACAATTATGTTAAAAAAAAATTTTAATAATGTTGTCAGAATTGAATTAGTAAGTTCAGAATTTCCTTTTATAGATTATTTAATTAAAAGTTCTGGTTTAAATAAAAATAATAAAATTTATTGGAAACATCTCGACGACGGTAATCATGTTTATTCTGCGGAAATACCAGAAGGTAATTATGATGGAATTAATTTAATTACACTATTAACATTACATATGAATGCAATACCACGAATTACATCAACATCAGAGGAAATAATATACAATGATTTTTTAATCGATTATAACTCTTTTACACAAGAAATAACATTTACAGCATTTAAAACTGAGAATATTCAAAATTCATTAAAAGTTGATATTATTACAATTAATAGTATTAAATATTTCAGATTAACTGTAAATCATCCTAATAATTTGGTTGAAATAAATGATTCAGTGACAATATCAAATGCTGTAGCAATTGGTATTATTTCTACAAGTAGTATTAATAAATCACATACTGTTTTTGAAATTAATAAAAATAATAGCAGTTATTCTATTTTACTTGGAAGTATTGGACAACTTTCAACAACTAGTACTTTTGGGACAACTTTAACAGATAAAGGAGGAGGAGGTATAAATATAACAACAAAAGCACGTGTTAGTTTATTATTTAATTACAGAAATACAATTGGTAATATAATAGGTTTTAAAAACGTTGGTCAACCAAATGCAATAACTCCATATAAAAGTAAAATATCAAATTTTGATTCATATTTAAATAATACAAAATTAAACACAGTTGGTAATTTAGTAGAAACTTCTTTATTGTTAAATTTTACAGGTATTAATAATTATTATTTAATATATTTAAATGATTTTGAATTAGTTAATAATAACTCAAATCAATTACCTGCTTTTGCTAAAATTTTATTATCAGGTTCACCTGGTGATATTTTATATAATACTTTTATTAATTATCCATTAGAATTTGACTTTCCTATTTCAACCTTAAATGATATAAAAATAAAAATAAGTTATGGTGATGGTTCTTTACCAGATTTTAGAAATATAGATCATAGTTTTACACTAAAAATTATAGAATTAGTAAATTATCCTAAAAATACTGGTATTAATTCAAAGAAAACAAATTTTATTTCTACATTAAAAACAATAAAAAAATAGATTCAATTGATGTAGGGAAAGTCCTACTTTCATGGTGATATTAAATTTTTAATACATTCAATTATTCTTCCTTGGTTGATATTAAATTTAAAAACATTTTCAATAATTACCCGCCAATTTAATATTGTTTTGTTAATAAATGTTTCAAAATACGCATTAATCTCTCTAATATTTGTAAAAAATGGTGAATTTTCAGGAATAGATAATACTGGATTAATTGTTAATAAGTTAACAACTGTATCTAATATATCTTGTGTAGTTTGAAATACAAATAAATATTCTTCTTCTTGATTATCATAAATTTGTGATATAGTTAACACTAATTGTTTAGAAACCATGTCATTTAATATTTGTTTAATGGATTTACTACCTTCTTTTAATATAGTAACAGTATCAGTATCAGTATCAAGACAATAGTGTACTTTTTTCAAAATATCTTCTTTATCATCATCTGGATATATAGTATTAAAATAATATGTAAGCATGTTTTTTAATAACATAATATATGGATAACATATAAAATTAATAGTCATAAATTCTAATAATTCTTTAGTAAATTTTAATACTTCATTATTATTAGCATACTTTTCATTTGTAAAATAAATATTACTTAAATTATTTGTTTTTTTGTAAAAATCACTTATTTTTTCTAATTTTTTCGTATCTATGTTATTATGTAAATCTATGTTCTTATGTAATTCTATTTCATCCTTAATTGTTTTAAAAGTTAATAAATCAGGAGAACTATTTAAATCTGTATTAATCATTGCAGATAATGCTACTGTTAAAATACCACTTCCTGAATTAATCTTGTTATATCTTTCTAAAATATTTAATTTATTCTGGATGTTTTGTCGTTTAATATATTTATTATTTATATTGTTTAAGTTGTTGCGTAACTGTGTTATTTGCTTCTTAATTTCATTTTGTTGCTTGGTAAATTTGGACTTTGTTTCACCATCTGATAATTTGTTAATATTATTTTGTAATTTTTTTAATTTAGTTAATTCTAATTTTTTATTTTCAAGTATACTTTTTATTATATTATTCTCTTCATTCTCGTATATTTCTAAGTTGCCAATAATATCATTTAAATATAATGTTTTTGATTCTTGTGTATTTGTATTTTCACTTAAATATTGATTTGCAATATATGCAATAATTTTAAATGAATCTTCTAAATACATTGGAACATTATTTCCATATTTATCATTACTTAATATTAATGTTGTTACTTCATTTTTTTGATATGATACAACATTTTCTAACCATTCGCTATAATTAATATTATTATTTGTTAATTTATGTGTATGATTTTTTAATTCCGATAATAAAAAATCTTGTGGTTTAATTTCAGATAATTCTCTATAATCTAACCCTTCTTTTTTTAATCCATAAATAACATTAAAAACATGATTTTTTAATAATAAAAAAATAGGACTTTGACCGTTTGAATCTAAAATGAAAGGATTTGTATCATTTTTTAGTAATTCTTTATAAATGTCTTCATTAATGATTAATTCGTATTTTAAATTTAAAATTTCAGAATTTGAATATTCGTCGGGATAAATTATAAATTTAAAACCATCATATTCTTCCACTTTAGAAAATTGATAATTATATATGTCATTGTCCTTGTCCTTGTCCTTGTCCTTGTCCTTGTCCTTGTCCTGTTTAAAAGTAATATAAGGGTTATTCATTGATATAGAAAATTCAGGAGGTTCTAATTCTAAATTTAAATTTTGTATTGTGACAACAGATGTAGGAATTCCTGTAATAATATTTTTTAAAATATTATTAGTTTGTTCTTCAATATAATTTAACATTTGTTGTTTAATTAGTTCTTCAACTATTTTTGATAAGATATAATAATTATTAATTTCATTATTTAAATTAGTATACGCATCTAAATTTTTTATGTCTTTTATTACAACATCTCTGATTTTTTTATTTTTGTATATTTTTTGTAATAATAAGTTAATATTATATAAATAAAATTCACTCAACAAATTATTAATTGCTGGTGGTAATCTACATTTTTTTGCTTGTTTAAAATCATCTCTTTTAATTATATATTTTCCTGTTATAATATTATGGTTTATTATATCATTTACATATTTTTTATTATTTTTCAAGATATTACCTTGTAGATTACCTTGTGTATTATATTTAATTTCATTAGGGTCTTCACATACACTGTTGTTATAACGACCACCATATTGACCGTCGTCTTCTTCGTCGTCTTCGTCGTCTTCTTCGTCGTCTTCTTCGTCGTCTTCTTCGTCGTCTTCGTCGTCTTCGTCGTCTTCGTCGTCTTCTTCGTCTTCTTCGTCTTCTTCGTCGCCTTTTTCGTTTACGTTTTTGTTTTCGTTTTCGTTTACGTTTTTGTTTTCGTTTTCGTTTTCGTTTTCTTTGTCTTCTTCGTTTGTATTGCCTAACTCACTGTATTCTTCTTCTTCTTCGTCTTCTGATTCTTTCTTACTTTCTGATTCTTCGCCTTCTTCGCCTTCTTCTTCGCCTTCTTCCCCTCTGTTTAGTACTTCCCCTATAACTTCCCTTCTGTTTGGTACTTCCCTTCTGTTTGGTACTTCCCTTCTGTTTGGTACTTCCCTTCTGTTTGGTACTTCCCTTCTGTTTGGTACTTCCCCTATGTTTAGTACTTCACTAATATTAATATCACTTTCAATACCGCTTCTGTTTAGTTCTTCTTCGCCATTTTTATTAAAATATAAAAACTTACCAGACTTATTTACATCTGGTCTAGAATCAGGCCCAGGCCCAGGTATAGGTAATTCATAATAATTAAAACTAGGTAAACTGTATATATTTGTATCTGTGGAAAATAAATAAGAATATAATAATTGATAACCATTATATTTATTAATTTCCTCTATTATGTCATTAATACCATCTTTATATGTAGATTCTGATACAATATCGTATAAAAAATATAAATATACATAAATATCAGTGAAAGCTTTACTGATATTTTTTTTTGAATTAATAATGGTTATTAAATTATTTTCAGATGAGGACGAGTATAATATTATTGATAATAATTTGTTAATTTTTTTATTAAACAACATTGTTGTATTTTTATGTAAACCATCCTCGTTGCGACCTTCGTCAAATTTAATAGGTGGTCTATATTTATAATAGTTATATATGTAGTTATATCCTTCCATTACTTGGTCTGTGGCTACATTTTGGATTAATCCTTGGTAGCATAATCCTAAATGTTTTGATTCTTTTAATTTTAACATTGACATTTCATTGATAGTATCTTCTGAAACGGTGTCCTCGAATCTATCAATATCAACCAGTACATTTAAATATGAAATCATATGTGTATTATTTATATTTTTAATTATATTAAACATACAATTTTCAATAAAAGATAATGAATAATCATCATGTGCCCCGAAACGATTATCTAATGGGTTAGGTAACTTATTTATTTTAAAATATGGTATACACTTATTATTATTATTATTAAAACACGAATTACTCATATAAGTTAATAAAGATACTACGTCTTGATTCAGTGGTTTATTTTTCATTGTTTTAATTTTTTTTGTAATTAAAGAATGTATATCAAACAATATATTATTTTTTTTTTTTTCGTCATTACTCGCATATAATTTATAAAGCTTTTTTTTAATACCCGTTTTTTCGAAATCGTTAGTGTTCTTAACATTGATATTATTATTCAATAAAATTCGAATTGATGATAAGAGATTGGTTTTAGTGTCATTAGTATTATTCAAATATTCTTCAATAAAATATTTTTTCATACAAGTTTTTATAGAATTATCTAAAGCATCAACCTCTTTTGATAGTTCTGAATGATTTAATGCACTAACTAACATGGGTACTGTGCTTGACAGTGTTCCTGTTAATTTATCCTTAGAACTAAGACAAGCTGCTTGACACATAATTACATAAATTGCTGATGCTTTATTTTTATAATTTAACAATTTCGTCCAAATATTAAAAAAATCCAAGTTCCTCCTATTTTTTTCTGTATCGTCTAACATATCGTCTAACATATCGTCTAATTTATCGTCTAATTTATTATCAAAAATTTTATTATATACCATTATTATTGCTATTTTGCGTAAATCACCGATATTAATTTTATTTTTAATATAATTTTTAATATTATTTTTAATTATACCTATTAAATCATCATTACTAACGATATTAGATTCAGATATTATTTTCCAATCTATATTAGAATTATTTGTAAAACTAATATCTAATATATATAATACTTTTAGACGAATATCTTTCAATTTTATAATCTGTTTCATATTATTAATATGATGATTAAAATTCATTTCTCTTGAACCGCCCATAAAAGTTAAATTATCCCAATCAATTATATTATCAGCATTATCAACAGCATCTTTATGTAAACATTTACTTTTACATTTATTTAAAATTTTATTGTGGGTGTCCCGGTTCCACGCGTCTACATCAATGGTTTGTAAATCATTCTGTTCTAGTTCTACACTATCGTAAATTTTTTTACACAAATCTTTAATACTCTCTTTACACTTATTAATTTTGTCTATAATATTCTCTTTAATATCTGTATTTTTTAGTACACTTAATTTATTATCATTACCAAAATCATAGGAAGATGCTTCTTTTTTATGCATAATAATATCATGAGAATCGCCGAATTTTTTCCATTTTTTTCCTACAAATTCTTTAATACTGTTTTTAAATGGTTCTATTTCTTCTTTTATACTTTTAATATAATTTATTGGTTCATCGTCTATTGTTTTTTTAGAAATTTTATCATATAATTTTAGTGATTCAAGTTCAATATGGTTATCTCCGTATATACTACTATCAATAGTATTTTTTATTGATTTAATAAAATCTTCCTCTTTAATTAATTCCCACAATTTTTTTTTTATATTTAATAATTTTTCTTTTCTGTTTGTATCAACTTTTTTTACCGGAGGAATAAAATTTCGAAGTGTTCTGTCTGGTTCCATTAATTTAAGTTTTCCTTGTAAAGCATAATGAAAAGGTGTTGCGCCATAATTATCTTGGTAGTTTACATTAACATCTAATGAAAGTAAATATTTAACAATATCTGCATATTGATATTTACAAGCCATATGTAATGGTGTTTGATTTTCTTTATTTGGTTTATCTGGATTTACGTCATTTTGAACTAAAAATTTAATTATATTTAAACGATGAAATTCTTTTTTTAATATATTTTCAATATTAATTGCTTTGTGTATTAAATTTTCTCCTTGTGAATCATCAACATTTAAAGGAATATTATTAGTCATTGAAAATTGTTTTATATCTTGTGTATCCATCAAGTTCATTTTTGAAAATAATGATTCAATTTTCTCTTGTGGTATAGTTAATTTAGGTCTATGTGGTTGATTGAAAACGTCTACTCTTTTTGCCATTATAATATATCATATATAAAAGTTTATTATTTAATTAATTTTCATTAAATTATTTATTTAGAAAGTTAATTGTATAATATTGTAATGTTAAAATATGGTGATATATCCACTATAAATAACGGGAATTCTAAATCGTTAGTGCCTCGAAATTTAACATATAGACAAAAAGAATTATTTAAAACTACTGTTTCTAACTCTCAAATTTTAGCTACAATTCAATCAAGTACATTTGATATTCCTAATGTAGGAAATATATCATCAGAAAATGCTGTTTTTAATACAACAAATGTATCAATATTAAATGTAGATTTAATTAAAAAAAAAACACAATCAGAAAATCAAATCACGGTTAATGATAAAGTATTAATAACAGATTTAAATGAAACAAAACCAATACCATCATTTTCGTATTTATTTACAAATAATGGAATTTTAAAAGCAGATTCTTTAGACATTCAAATACAAAAAACGGAGATACAAGATAATGTTATTTATTTAAATTCAACCTTTCTTACACAAAAAATGCTCGTAAATATTGAAAGAAGAAATTATGATTCCATGATTTCAGGGTTTATATTTCCACAAATAAATGATGAAGTAGACCAATCTATTGCAAGTAGTTTTAAAAATTTTGCGAGTCTGATTATAATGCCAGCTAATTATTATATAAATAAAGATAATGTAGAAAAACAAATAAGTTTTAAAAAATATGTAGATAGTAACGGAATTAATATTTTTCCTAATGATAATAATAAACCAAGTTTACGCTTAATTCGTACTAATTATCCGTTTAATAATCAATCAACATTTACAAATAAATTAGATTTTATAAAAGATGAAAATATAGAAGATTTAAATTTAACAAATAATTTATTAAATTTAGAAGTAAATAATATTGCAATGAGAGATGGGAATTTTGTATTATTAACTAGAAATACTTTTAAACCAGGTGGAAATAATTCAGAGGTTAATAATGATGCATCTTTTATATTTAATGCGTCAGATTTGTCAGGAACTAAACAATTATTTAAGATTAGTACTAGTGGTGTGAATGTATTTGGACCATTAGTAATTGATGAAAATATTATTATTAATAGAAACGGGTTTCAATTTGGTCAGTTTGAAAATGAAATATCTATTAATAATTATGATGATAATAAGAAATATATAGTTTTTAATAAATTAAATTATAAAACAAGTATTATTACTACATTAGATTTATCAAATAATGGATTAATTTTTTTTGATGATTCAAAAAAAATTATTTTTAATAACGGGTCTGCTAATGTTTTATCTATTAATAGTTTGAGTATTGATTCATCAGCTAATTTAAATTTATTAAATAGTAATCCGTCAATTACATTTAATACAGGAAGCAATTTACTTTTTAATAACGGGTCAGTTAAAGTTATGAGTATTAATAGTTCAACTCTAGATTTATCAGCTAATTTAAATTTATTAAACGATAGTCCGTCAATTACATTAAAAACAGGAAAAGAATTAATTATAAAAGATACTAATAATATTATTGGATTTATTAATAACAATATTAATGTTTATCAACCATTAAATTTAACTACAACTGGTATTATTAAATTTGGTGCAAATAATTTACATATTAATAATGGATTATCTGATGTTGTTATTTTTAATAGTTTAAC
>Ga0114971_10002479_pt1 | contig 12685 bp, 8 predicted proteins | sample M_140625_MF_Meta_FD_87320 | JGI IMG/M metagenome (GOLD analysis project Ga0114971, IMG submission 87320) | Freshwater microbial communities from Lake Montjoie, Canada to study carbon cycling - M_140625_MF_MetaG | ecosystem: Environmental > Aquatic > Freshwater > Lake | place: Lake Montjoie... | reverse complement strand
TTCTCCGCGTACACCAAGGCATAACTGATGTGGGTGGAGCCGTGGTCACTGCTCGATTCGAAAGAGAAACGGTAGCCCTTCTTGAAGGCGAGGTTCACGAAACCCAGTGGCTCCCATCCGCCGATGGAATCGTCAGCCGTCGGGCAACGCGGGGCACCGGGGCGCTCGTAATTCTGCCGCGCACCTTGGTAGATTTCCACCATCGGCTCGACCTTCGGATCCCAGTCGCGCCAATCGGTCCCCATGCTCGTCGCGCTGGTATGCGAAGCACAGACGCCATCAAAAGCCTTAAGATACTTATAAAGCATCTGAGTGTCGGGCGCGTGACCGGTGAAATCGCGGGCCGACTTAGGCAGACGAGGAAGCGTCCGGACGCCGCGTTGTTCGAAAACGACGTTACGATGGCCTTCGGGATAAGTCACGCTGCGCTCATAGGTGAAAGGTGGCTCGAATTTTCCGGCGATCCGGAAAGCGTCGGTCGTCTTCTGCGTCAACCACCAGGGATACTCGCGTCCGGCGCCGTTATCATGGTCGCCGCAGCCGAGCCAATCCATCGCGGCGACGTCGATCGCATAACGCCACATATCTTCCAAAGGCCCGTCACTGCCGCCGTCGCCAGAGATTTCAGTGTGACGGTGGAACTCACCGCGGATGATTTGGAGATTTGTACCATTGATTTCGGAGCGGTAGGTCCGGGCGCGGGCGATTTCTTCGCGCTCTTTCACAGTTTCAGAGCTTGGCTGAGGATCCACCTTCAAGGAAGCGGGCGCACCCTTGAGCTTAGGTGACACGGTCGAACCGGTCATTTCCAATCGGCTCAGGAACACGTCGTTGTCATAAGGATCTTTATCAGACGTAAGGCCGGCGTTCGAAGAACCCGTTCCCTGCTTCTGCACGTGCGCGCTCTGCCGATGATCGCTTGAGTGGGCCACGATGATACCACCAGCGGGGTGGGCTGCCACGGCGGGCGTGTTATAAAGTAGGTTGTCGGAATGCGGCAACAGGATCGGACCCACCCACTTCTGGCCATCGAAATAGGTCGCATGGCTCATCCATACGGTACCCAAGGGCGTATGGAAATTATTCTGACGGCTACGCGACAGAATCCAAACACGTCCGTCACGGTCGGCGACGATGCGACCGAGATTATTGTAAGAATTGGCCGACGCATCGACCTCGGCTTCTTCCCCCTTGACCCGATCCACTGGCTCAGGCGTCCGCGGCGGCAAGGCTTTGCCTTTATTACGTGGCTTTGAATCGATGAAGGCGGTCGTTGGGGAAGTCACCGGCGACATCCACTTGCCATCGGCTAAAACCCTGACGCCAATCTGACGCCCTTTGTAAAGTCCGATACCATCCTGATTGTCGTAAGCACCCCAATCCTTCCCCCAGGTGGGCCCACTCTGCTCCCAACATACCCAAAGGTGATTTTCGCCATCAAAGGCCAAAGACGGGCGAGCTTCGTACAACCAAGAATTGGTCACCGGTTGCGCGGGCTTGGCTTCGCCATCGGTGCTGAAGGTACGGAGCCAGATATCGTAATCTCCTTTGTCGTAAGTATCCCACGCAATGGCCACTTGACCGTCTTTCGCGGCGGCGATCGCCGGCGTCCAGCAGCTGCCTTGTTGCGTACTGACGCGGATCTCATCCGCCCAACCGGCGGCAGTTTGCCGGCGGGCGAGCACTCGGAAAACCCCGTCGCGCACTCCTTGCCAAGCCACCCAAACATTTCCCTTGGCATCCGTCGTCGCGACCGGACTGACATCGTTTGCCTCGTTTTGGGAAAGATTAACTGGCTCGGAAAATTTGCCATCAAAGTAGGAGCGTGCCCAGATTTCGAAGTTCGGAACAGACTTCATCTGCTTCCATGCCTTATTCTCACTCCAGAAAATCCAGACGCGTCCAGAGCCGTCCTGCGTCACGGCCGTCTTATAAATATCACAGCCCTCCTCGGTGACGGGAAGAGAAACGCTCTTGCCCTTGCCGCTGATGCTCAGCCAAAGGCGATCGCCGCCAGGCAGCTTAGCGAGGTAGCTTAAATCTTTAGGTTCTTCCGAAAAAGTCTCCTTGGAGCGTTCGTCCCGATCTAAGCCTGGGGTGAAACTGACATAGGAAGTGAAAATCGTGCCGTCGTTCGCTACGGCGATGGCTGGATAATCATCGTCGGCACGGGTGGCGGTTAATTTCGTGGTGGCAGCCGTACGCTCCAAATCTACCGCCCCGGCCAATTTCTCGACGACCTTACCGTAAGGCAGATCTCCGAGCTTAAAAACGACATCTCCCTTGGGGGTCTTAACCGTGACGACCGTATCGTCATTCACATCCACGAGACGTAGGACAACGCCGTTGTCCGCCATCGTCTCGCCGGCGGCTTTTTTCTTATTCTGCTGAGCACCCTTCTTTGCGTTATTACTCCGACGTTCAGTCAACGGCCGGGTCATCGCGGTCCAGGTCGTCCCTTCCACCGCGTCCTTCATTTGGAATCTCCATCCGCCCACATTCTCGACCTTGCCGGAGGAGACGCTCACCGAGCCATCCCACTTCGACGAAGTCGTATCGGTCAGGCCGAAGCGGACCAAGACGCCCACTTCGTCAGCGAAAGCGACCGGGGTCAAATTGACTAAAATAACCAAGGCCAGAATAAGCAAAACTCTGAGTTTCATACGGGGGTAATTACTTCTTTAACCCGCCAGAACCAGAATGGTTGCAGAAAATCAGCGATTTCACGTTCGTCATCAGTTTTTCTAAGCAATCTCAGCCCATGGCATCATCCCTATCTTGTTTGCCACCACCCCACCCATCCCCTACCCCTATGCCCAATCCCCTTCTTTAGAACTATGTCCTCATCGTCCGGCCAATCATTCCTCGGCTTTTCTCGCAGCCAATCGACCGGGCCTGTCCAACACTGCGTCAACCCGGCGACGTCCGTCGAGTTATCGGGTGACTTCTTCCAAGCCACCGAAGCCGATGTGCTGAAGGCCGCCACCCTCGCAGCGGCGGCGGCGCCCAGCCTTTCCGCTCTCAGTGGAAAATCCAAAGCCCAATTTCTGCGCGAAATTGCCACCCGGATTGAAGCCGCGACCTCCACGCTCGTCGCCCGTGCCACCCAAGAGACCGGCCTGCCTGAGGCTCGCTGCCAAGGCGAAATCGGACGTACCATCGGCCAACTCCGACTTTTCGCCGATCTTGTAGATAAAGGCGATTGGATCGATGCCCGCATCGAAACCGCCAATCCCGAACGCAAGCCTCTGCCCAAGCCTGACCATCGTTCGATGCTCCGGCCCCTCGGACCGGTCGCGGTCTTCTGCGCCAGTAACTTCCCCTTCGCATACTCGGTCGCAGGCGGAGACACCGCCTCCGCTTTCGCCGCCGGCTGTCCGGTCATCGTGATGGCGCATCATGCCCATTGCGGCACAGCAGAAATCATGGGTGGGCTGATCGTGGACGCGGTCCGCGCCTGCAACCTTCCGGAAGGCACCTTCTCCCTGCTGATCGGCCAAGGACGCGTCGTCGGTCAACAGCTTGCTAAGCACCCCGCACTCCGCGCCATCGGCTTCACCGGCTCTCGCCTCGGTGGACGGGCCTTGATGGATACGGCGGCAGCCCGCCCGTCGCCCATTCCCGTCTACGCCGAGATGAGTAGCGTCAATCCGGTGGTGCTACTACCAGGCGCCCTTGCCGCTCGCGGCGAAGGCCTTGCCACCGGTATGCTGGGTTCGTGCACCTTAGGCGTCGGTCAATTCTGCACTCAGCCCGGCTTATTAATCTTAGAACGCTCCGCCGAAGCCGAAACTTTTGTCGCACGGCTTTCCACTTTGTTCGCCGAAGCTGCCGAAGGCGTGATGCTCACTTCGGGCATCCACCATGCGTACGTCAACGGGCTCGTGGCACGCGCCGCGCAGAAAAACGTCCGCGTCCTCGCCCAAGCCAAAACCAGCGGCGACGCCAATCGTGCGACGCCGACACTCTTCGCCACCGAGGCTGCCGTCTTCCTAGCCAACGATTCCCTGCAGGAAGAGATCTTCGGCCCAAGCTCCCTGGTCGTCTGGTGCGCCCACCGCGAAGAACGTGACCACGTCGTGAAGGCCTTGCACGGCAGTCTCACCGCGACCATCCATGGCACGGACGACGATCTTAACAAAAATAAGGAACTCGTCGCCCAGCTCGAAGCTATTGCCGGCCGCTTGGTGATCAATGGCTTCCCGACAGGTGTGGAAGTTTCGCACGCCATCGTACACGGCGGCCCCTATCCTTCGCTTTCCGACGGACGTTCGACCTCGGTGGGTTCCAATGCCATCTATCGCTTCACGCGTCTGGTCTGTTACCAAAATTTTCCCGACGTGCAGTTACCCGCGGAACTAAAGAACGCCAACCCGCTCGGCCTCTCCCGCCTTGTCAATGGCAGCCGCTCCGACGCCGCCCTCTGAACCCTTCCCTCCCCTCTCATGTCTCCCAACGAATTAAAAGCCGTCCTTTCATCAGGCTTGCTTTCCTTTCCCATCACCGACTTCAAGACGAACGGCGACTTCGATGCGACCGGTTACGCTAAGCGCCTCCAGTGGCTCGCGCCCTACGGCGCCACGGCGCTCTTCGCCGCCGGCGGCACGGGCGAATTTTTCTCCCTCGAACCTCAGGAATATTCTTCGGTGATCAAAACCGCGGTCGACACGTGCGATGGCCTCGTGCCGATCCTCGCCGGTGCGGGCGGCCCAACGCGTGTGGCCATTCAATACGCCCAAGAAGCCGAACGTCTTGGTGCCAAGGGCATCTTGCTGTTACCGCATTACCTCACGGAAACGAATCAGGACGGCGTGGCGGCGCACGTGGATCAAGTCTGCAAGTCGATCAAAACCGGCGTCATCATTTACAATCGCAACGTCTGCCGACTCCAGCCGCATCATCTCGAAAAACTTGCGGCTAATAATCCTAATCTCATCGGCTACAAAGATGGTTTCGGTGATATCGAACTCATGGTCTCGATTCGCCGCCGCATGGGCGACCGCTTCAGCTACCTCGGCGGCCTGCCCACGGCGGAAGTCTACGCCGCCGCTTACAAAGCGATGGGCGTGCCGGTCTACTCGTCCGCCGTGTTCAACTTCATCCCCCAGGCCGCGATGGATTTCTACCACGCTGTCGCAAAGGATGACGTCGCCACGCAGAACCGCCTGCTCGACACCTTCTTCCTGCCTTATCTCGAAATCCGTAACAAGAGCGCCGGCTATGCCGTCAGTATCATCAAAGCCGGAGCGACGATTGTCGGACATAGCGCCGGTCCCGTGCGTGCGCCTTTGACCGACCTCAAGCCGGCCGAAGTCGAACAACTCGCTGCCCTCATCGCCCAAGCCGGAGTTAAGTAATTACCCGTGCCGCTCGAAACCCTCCAGTCTGCGGTCTCGAAGGTCAAGTGGCGCGTGCTGCCGTTGTTCGTCGTGATGTTCATCGTGAACTACATCGACCGCGTAAACATCAGCTTCATCAAGGAGCAGTTGCACACGGACCTCGGCCTCAACGATGAAGCCTTCGGCTTCGGCGCCGGCCTGTTCTTCATCGGCTACGCGGTCTTCGAAGTCCCTTCCAACCTCATCCTCCAGCGCATCGGTGCGCGTCGCTGGCTGGCCATCATCGCCCTCCTGTGGGGCGCGGTGGCGGCCTGCATGGCGTTTGTGACGACCGCCCACGAGTTCTACGGGTTGCGTTTCCTGCTCGGCGCGGCCGAAGCCGGCTTCTTCCCAGGCGTCATCTATTACCTCACTCGCTGGCTACCCTCGGCGGATCGCGGCAAAGCCATCGCAATCTTCCTGAGCGGCTCCGCCATCGCTTCCGTCATTTCCGGGCCGCTCTCCGGCTATCTCCTGCAGTTCCAGCCATATGGACTCAAAGGCTGGCAGTTCATGATCTTCGCCGAAGGCGCCTTCTCGGTCGTCCTCGCGATTTTCACCTGGCGTTGGCTAGACTCCCTTCCAGAAGAGGCCCGGTGGTTGCAGGACGGCGAACGGCAAGCCCTGACCTCGGCCCTCGAAGCCGAGGCCGAGGCAGCAAACCGCTCCTACCGCCCCAGCGTCTGGAGCCTACTATGCGACCTACAGATTATCCTGTTCTGCGTCGTCTACTTCGCCATCCAGCTGACCATCTACGCGGCGACGTTCTGGCTGCCCACCATCATCCGTTCGATGGGCAAGATGACCGATATGCAAGTCGGCTGCCTCAATTCATTGCCATGGCTAATCTCCATTGCTGGGATGTATTTTGCCGCCGCCGGCGCCGCGCGTTATAAAAACCAACAAGCTTGGGTCGCGGTCGCTTTGCTCATCGCCGGCTTAGGCATGTTCCTCGCCACGACCGGCGGACCGATCATCGCTTTCGTTGCCATCTGTTTCGCCGCCCTCGGCTTCAAGTCAGCTTCCTCCCTATTCTGGCCCATTCCTCAAGGTTACCTTGATCCGCGCATCGCCGCTGCCGTCATCGCCTTGATCAATTCCATCGGCAACCTGGGTGGCTTCGTCGCCCCCTACGCTTTCGGATGGCTCAAGGCACATACGGGTTCGATTCAAGGTGGGCTCTACGGACTCGCCCTCACCTCCCTGGTCGCCGCCGCCTTGGTCTTCCGCGCCCGAACCCGCGCCTGATTTTAACGTGACTACCCCTCTCATCACTTCCATCCGCGTTGTGCCGGTCGCCGGCCATGATAGCATGCTGCTCAACCTGAGCGGTGCACACGGCCCTTACTTCACCCGTAATATCGTTCTTATCACCGACAGCTCCGGACAGACGGGGTTGGGCGAAGTCCCTGGAGGCGAAAAGATCAAGCAAACGATCGAAGACGCGGCACCTTTACTCATCGGCAAGGAAATCGCAGACTACGAAAAGCTGCTCACGGCCGTCAGCGCCGCCTTCGCCGACCGCGACGCCGGTGGCCGTGGCCTGCAGACCTTCGACCTACGTATCACCATCCACGCCGTCACGGCGATTGAATCCGCCCTGCTCGACCTGCTCGGTCAGTTCCAGTCGAAGCCCGTCGCAGCGCTGCTCGGCAAGGGTCAGCAGCGCACCGAAGTCGAGATGTTGGGGTATCTATTCTATATCGGCGACCGGCATAAGACTTCCCTCGGCTATCGCGATGAGTCCGCTTCCGCCCACGCTTGGCAGCGCCTCCGCAACGAGGAAGCGATCACCGCTGCGGCCATCGTGCGCCAAGCCGAGGCTGCGCAAGAGCGCTTTGGTTTCCAAGATTTCAAACTCAAAGGCGGAGTCCTTCATGGCGCCCAAGAAATCGAAGCCGTCCGCGCCCTCGCCGCACGCTTTCCCAAAGCCCGCATCACGCTCGATCCTAATGGCGCCTGGTTGGTCAAAGATGCGATCGCGCTCTGTCAGAACCTTCAGGGCATCCTCGCCTATGCCGAAGATCCCTGCGGCGCCGAAGCCGGCTTCTCGGGGCGCGAAATTATGGCCGAATTCAAAAAAGCTACCGGACTCCGCACGGCGACCAACATGGTAGCGACGGATTGGCGTCAGCTGGCGCATGCGTTAAAATTGCAAGCCGTCGATATTCCCTTGGCCGACCCACACTTCTGGACCATGCAAGGTTCGGTGAAAGTCGCTCAGGTGTGCAAAGAAAATGGCCTGACCTGGGGCTCTCATTCCAATAACCATTTTGACATCTCGCTGGCGATGTTCACCCACGTCGGTGCCGCCGCCCCCGGCGATGTAACGGCCATGGACACGCACTGGATCTGGCAGGAAGGCCAACGCCTCACCCAAGAGCCCTTGCAGATTAAGGGCGGTAAGATTTCCGTTCCTAAAAAACCCGGCCTCGGCATCGAAATCGACCCAGCTCAGCTCGAAGCCGCCCACCAGCTCTACCTTAAATTACCTTCCGGGTCGCGCGACGACGCTGCGGCGATGCAGTCCCTTATTCCTGGCTGGAAGTTCGACCCCAAACAGCCCTGCTTGGTCAGATAGTCATCTGGGCATGGATGGAGAGCTGGCTTGGGGGCGCACCCAAGCGAGGCGATGAGCGGTTGCAGAGCGTGAGAGGGCTGATATTCATTTTCTCACTACCCCATGCCGCGCTTCCCTCTGCTTTTGTCTTTATCGCTCGGCTTACTCTGTGCTACCCCCAATCGCATCCCAGCCGCCGAGAAACCCAAAGCACTGATTAATATCGGCAGCAAAGCTCAACTCTTTGTCGATCAGATGCTCGTGAAGTCGTCGGAAGAGATCACGTTTCAGCTGCACCCCGGTCAAAAACATCCGGCCAATCCTTTGCTCAAGGCCGACCAACCCTGGGAAGGTTGGCGGATATCCATCTACGGCAATGTGATCTTTGATGAGACCTTAGGGAAATTCCGCCTCTGGTATACGACGGACGTCACCAAGGATTTTCCGAACTTTTCCGTCTGTTACGCCGAAAGCCAAGATGGGATTCGCTGGAATAAGCCGTTGATCGGAACGATTGATTCTGCCCGCGGCGGCCGGCAGCATAACGCTGTACTCAATGAAGCATTGCTTCCTAGCGTCATCAAAGACGGCCACGATCCAGACCCCCAACGCCGCTACAAGATGGTCGCTTATGTCCATAAAGATAAACCCGAAGGCGGACCGCATACTTTTACCTCTCCCGATGGGCTTCAATGGACCCGCCTGAGCCATGAACCAATCTGTCGTTCCAACGATGTCATCACGGTCTATTACGATGAAGAACGCCAGCTCTACGTCGCTTTCCCGAAACATAGCACCGACGTCCGCGGCCAAGTCAGGCGATGCTTCGCGCTCTCTACCAGTAAGGATTTCATCACCTGGACAACGCCTCGCTATGTCTTCAAACCTGACCAGATCGATGACGCCGGCTCCTTGGCCCGCATCGAACAAGTCCGTGCCCAACTCGACGTACCCGACGATCCCAAGCTGATGCGGACGGAGTTTTATGGCATCGGCGCCTACCCGACTGAAAGCTGCACCTTGGCTTTTCCCTGGGTTTTCACGATCAACAACAGCGGACGATACGGTAACCATGAAGGCCCTAGCGAAATCCAACTAGCGTCCACGCGCGACCTTCAGACATGGGAGCGGCCCTTCCGCACCCCGATCATCCCTCATGGCTTACCCGGAGAATGGGACTGCGGCTTTCTTGCCACGCAATCCCGCGCCTTACGCGTGAAGGACGAAATCTGGCTTTATTATGCCGGCGCGAATTACACCCACGGTTCGCCGTGTCTTTACAAGGACATCGGTCGCGGGACGAAGTTCACCGGGAGCATCGGCCTGGCCACCTGGAAGCTTGATCGCTTTGTTTCGGCGGATGCCCCGGCTCAGGGCGGCACGATCACGACGGTACCGTTTATCTTCAGCGGCAAACGTCTGGAACTTAACGCGGTGGCGACGCAACCCGGGGCCGGCATCACCGTCGAATTCATCGATGCCGAAGGCCACTCGAACCTGACATGGGGGACAAGCGAACGGATGACGGGCGACGCTTTACGTCATACGGTGGTTTGGAAAAATCAGCCGGACCTTAAATCTTTAGCCGGCAAACCAGTGTCTCTTCGTTTTAAATTAAACGATGCTTCGCTTTTTTCCTTCGCTTTTCGGGAATAGTAGAAGGCCAAGCAGATTTTGGTCTTCGCCCGCCAGAAGTCTTGAGCATTGTCACTGATCGCAGCGACCTGCCTTCATTTTTATATTTCCTCATGCGCCTCACCTTGCCCCTTCTTCTCCTCACCAGCCTCCTCTTCGGCGCGGATTCGATTTCCGCTACGGTAACCATTCACAGCGACCAGCCAGGCTTGGTGATTCCAAGCGATTTCGTCGGCCTGAGTACGGAGAAAAAACTCATGACGCGGGATTGTTTCAACGGCCAAAATGCCACGCTGATCAATCTCTGCCGCACGCTCGGGCCGGGCGTTTTACGTATCGGTGCCAATAACGTCGATTCGACTTTCTTTAAGCGCGAAGCCCATCCGCCGCTCGAATCCATGAAGGACAACAAGTATGTCGTCGACCCACGCACCATCGGGCCGGCTTCGGTTGATGCGTTCTTCGACTTCGCCCGCAATACGGGCTGGAAAATTATCTACGGCGTCAATCTCGGGGCCAACGACCCGGCGATGGCGGCCGATGAGGCCGATTACGCCTGGAAGGTCGGTGCGAAAGAAATCCTCGCGATCGAGATCGGTAATGAGCCAAACCTTTATCCGAAAGGCCCGAATCGCGAAGGAATCCGCCCAAGCAAATGGGGTTATCCTGAATATAAAGCTGAGTTCATGGCCGTCGCCGACGCGATCAAAGCCAAGAATCCCCAGATTCTCATCACCGGCCCCGCCGTCACCAAGGGCACGAAATGGATGCCGCTCTTCATGGCTGACTTCAAGGATCGCATCGCGCTTGCCACTTCGCACGTCTACCCGCTTTCCGCCAAGGAGGCCGACCCCAAGGGACAACGCTTCACCTCGATCGAAAAAATCTTGGGCGAGAAATATCCCGATGACTGGCTTATTAAACTAAATGACGCCAAAGCCGCCGGCGTGCCGTATCGCGTCGGCGAGTGCAATACCGCGTCCGGCGGGGGCAAGCATGGCGTCAGTGACGCTTTCGCCGCGGCGCTGTGGTCGATTGATTTCATGTTCGACGTCGCCCGCCACGGCGGCGCCGGGGTCAATTTTCACGGCAGCTTCACCGCCAATAATTATTCCGCCATCGTCTTTGACAAAAAGACCGAGACGTATGTCCCCGCGCCCCTTTACTACGGACTGCTTTTCTTCAGCCAAGCTGCGCAAGGACGTCTCGTCGCTTCCGAAATCAGCGGTAAGACGAATCTGATCAGTCACTCCGTACTCGGCACCGATGGCAAACTACGCGTCACCTTGCTCAATAAAGAACTCAACCCATCGATGCAAATTCAGGTTAATGCGGGCGGTAAATTCTCCAAGTTTACCAGCCACAGTCTCAGCGCCCCCTCCGCCGCCTCGACCAACGGCGTCCGGTTTGCCGGAGCGGCCGTCGGAGCTAATGGGAAGTGGTCTCCGCAAACCGCTGAGAAAATCGACCTCTCGGGCGGACAAATCACGGTTACGCTGCCTGCATCGAGCGCGATTTTACTTATTTTAGAATAAGAATGTGCGATTTAGGCCTAAGTTAGCTCTTGGTCGCATCGGCTTGCATCCTCCACCGATTTAATGCCAATTTAATAGGCACCCCCACTACCCCATCATGCCCCTCTACGGAACTGCCCTGCTTGCCGGATGCCACCTCACCGGCATCCTCCTCGGTGAATTACTTGGCCGCGCCCTTGGCGTCCAAGCCAACGTCGGAGGCGTGGGTATCGCGATGCTCCTACTCATTGCCGTTCGTTTCCATGGACATAAGCACGGATGGCTCCAGGTGAAATCCGAAGAAGGCGTCAATTACTGGGCGGCCCTCTACATCCCGGTCGTGATCGCGATGGCCATGCAGCAGAACGTCGTCAAGGCCCTAAGCGGTGGCCCCATGGTCTTACTCACGGCGATTGCCACCGTCACGGCTTGCGCCGGTTGCGTCTCATTCATCAATCGTCGCGAAGTCGTTACGGCGGATGAAGCCCCTAAGAACTAAGAGCCATGAATACGCTTCTCCAAAAGCTTGCCGTCGATAACGGCCTGATTCTTTCCTTCGCCATCGTCGGATTGGTCGTTTTCTGTTCTGGTTTCCTCTCCCGGAAATTGACCTTTGGTCGCGTCCAAGGCTCCGCCATCGCAATTCTCATCGGACTTACCCTCGCCTATGTCGGTGGCCGTATGACCGGAGGCAGCAAAGGACTCGCCGACCTGACTTACTTCAGCGGACTTGCGCTCATGGGCGGAAATATGCTGCGCGATTTCGCCATCGTCGCCACGGCCTTCGAAGTCCAACCCGCTGAAGCTAAGCGTGCCGGCTGGATCGGCGCGGTCGCCCTTCTCATCGGTACTTTCCTGCCGTTCATCATCGGAGTCAGCATCGCGTATGCCTTCGGCTATCGCGACGCCATCAGCTTGACCACGATCGGTGCCGGCACGGTCACCTATATCGTCGGCCCGGTCACCGGTGCGGCCATCGGCGCCAGCTCCGAAGTCATCACGCTGAGCATCGCCGTCGGGGTCTTCAAAGCCATCTTGGTGATGGTCACCACCCCGATGCTTGCGAAGTTCATGCACCTGAAGACTCCTCGCTCCGCCATGGTCTTCGGCGGCCTTGCGGGCACGGTCAGCGGCGTTTCGGCCGGGCTCGCCGCGACCGACCGCAGTCTCGTTCCGTACGGCGCCCTCGTCGCGACCTTCCACACTGGGCTCGGCTGCCTGCTCGCTCCTTCCCTGCTTTATTTCATCGTTCGCGCGCTCGTCTAATCGACCATGCCCGACCTTCCGCTTATCGCCCGTGCCAAGCACTATGGCAGCGCTGTCGCCTTTCGTACCCCTGTCGGGACGACTACCTATCAAGATCTGCTGACGCGCTCAGCGTCCTTGGCGTCTACCCTGCTCGCCGGGCAGCCTGACCTCAAGGAAGCCCGCGTGGCTCTACTTGCTCCTGCAGGAGCCTCCTACGTCGCCGCCCAATGGGGTCTATGGCGCGCCGGAGCCGTCAAGGTACCGATTTGCCTGACGGCCACCGAGCCTGAATGGGAATATTCCCTGACGGATTCCGGGGCCAGTGCAGTCATGGCGGATTCTGCCAGTGC
>Ga0114971_10002478_pt1 | contig 12686 bp, 7 predicted proteins | sample M_140625_MF_Meta_FD_87320 | JGI IMG/M metagenome (GOLD analysis project Ga0114971, IMG submission 87320) | Freshwater microbial communities from Lake Montjoie, Canada to study carbon cycling - M_140625_MF_MetaG | ecosystem: Environmental > Aquatic > Freshwater > Lake | place: Lake Montjoie... | reverse complement strand
TTGCAACCCTTTCCTCCACAAATTAAACAACTGATATCCATTTCTGCACTGGGCTCGGTGAAAGGGAAATAGCTTGGTCGAAAACGAACTTTAAAATCCTTTCCAAACATTTCTTGTACAAAGAAATAAAGCGTCTGTTTTAAATCAGCAAAAGACACATTTTCTGCGATGTACAAACCTTCTACCTGATGAAAAAAACAATGTGCCCGAGCGCTAATGGTTTCATTTCTATACACCCTACCAGGACAGATAATTCGAATAGGCAATTTGCCTTTCTCCATCTCACGGACCTGCACACTCGAAGTATGGGTTCGCAATATCCAATCTGGATTTTGGCTTATATAAAAAGTATCCTGCATATCCCGAGCAGTATGATTTTCGGGCATATTTAAGGCAGTAAAATTATGCCAGTCATCTTCTATCTCTGGCCCTTCAGCAACGGCAAAACCTAGACGCTGAAAAATAGAAACTACCTGATTACGAACCAAACTGATAGGATGCCTTGAACCTACTCGCAAAGGATCTCCAGGTAGTGACCAGTCGAAAGTTGAATTTTCTCCGTTGGATTGAGCTGCATCAGTTGCAGTTTGCAATTCCTCATATTTTGCTTCTGCAAATAATTTAAAATCATTGAGTAACTGCCCAAATTCTTTTTTCCTTTCTACCGGAACATTCTTCATCTCGCCCATCACTTCTTTCACCAATCCTTTGGTGCCTAAATATTTTATACGAAAAGCTTCCGTATCATCCGCTTTAGCTGCAACGAAACTGCTCATCTCCGTTTTTAATGCTTCAATTCTTTGTAACAACGCTTCCATATTGCAAAAATAAGGAATTGTTGAAGATCTGTTTAAGACTTTAATTATCCGAGTAATTAAAAGAAATAGATAGGGAATATTGCATGGAAAGCCATTACAACTGTTCCTAAGGCCAACCAAATTAAAAAGACTGAAATTCAGCGGCCAGTCAACGTAAAACTTTCAACTATCTTGCCTAAGTTTGCTACAAATTTACCTCCGATGTACGACCTCCATGATTTTTTAATCCCCATCGATATTCATGCTTTAAATGAAGACAATGGTTACAATGATGGGCAGCTAGCCAAACATATTATTGGATACAATACTGAAATTCCAGAGGTGGCTTCAATAGATATAGTATTGGTTGGAATTGGGGAGACAAGAGGCGCAGGAATTTTTTCTGACCATTTTAAGGCGGCCGATTCAATTCGTAGACAATTATACCAGCTTCATTATTGGCATTACGACATCCGTATTGCAGATTTTGGTAATATCAAAACTGGAGCCACATTAAAAGATAGCTATGCCGCCATTAAAACTGTTTTGGTAGAATTGATTAAAATGAAAAAAACAGTAGTCTTACTCGGAGGGACTCATGACATTACACTTGCACAATTTTTAGCTTACAAGGAATTAGGAATGGTGGTAGAAGCCACTTGCATTGATTCTTGTATAGATCTTAGAAATGAAAGTGCACTAAGAAGTGAGAATTTTTTATTAGAAATGCTTACGAGTGACCCATCCATTGTTAGTCACTATAGCCATATAGGATTTCAAAGTTATTATATCCATCCACGTATGATTGAAACGATGGATAAGCTTCGCTTTGACTGTTACAGAGTGGGTGTAGCGAAAGAAAATATGGAAGAGATGGAGCCTGTGTTAAGAAATACTTCCTTGTTAAGCTTCGATATTAGTGCCATTAAATACAGTGACGCACCTGCCAACAAAAAAAGCCCCAATGGCTTCTCTGGTGAAGAAGCGTGTACGCTTGCCCGATATGCTGGTATGAGTAGTCGCTTAAGTAGTTTTGGTATTTATGGCTATGAGCCACAAAATGATGTAAACGAATTGACCGCTATGCAGATTGCTCAAATGCTCTGGTACTTTATTGATGGAAAAAGTCGCAACAAGCAAGAGGCATCCTTTGAAGATAGAAATCATTTTAATGAGTTTAATACAGTTGTTGCAGAAGTAGCAACCGTTTTTTTACAAAGTAGACGCACCAATCGATGGTGGATGCAATTGCCCAACAACAAATGGATACCTTGTAGTTATAGAGATTATCAATTGACAAGTCAAAATGAAATACCCGAACGCTGGCTTCGTGAACAAGAGCGGACTTAGTAATTTTTTCTAAATGAATGGCAGCTGTATAAAAATGATTTATTGCTTTAGACTATCTGCCACTTTAAAATATTTGTAATGAACGCAACTCATTCTCATCCCTTTTATATCAAAAGCAAAGAAAGCATTGCTAGTTCACTCATTAAAAAATTATCTAAATTGCAGAATCAAAATTTCTTTTTTTTAAAAGTTCTTGGTCCGCTCTTACTAATTACCTCCTGCTCGGTTTCACAACAAATTTCCAATCAAGCAAAACAAGATTTGCTTAATAATAGCTCCATCAGTGCTGGTCATATCGGCATCAGTATTTATGAACCTGCAACAGATAAGTATTGGTTCAATTTAGATGCTGAAAAATATTTTGTACCTGCTTCTAATACCAAATTATTTTCACTTTATGCAGGAATGAAATATTTGGGTGATAGTTTGGTGGGTTTGAAATACGAAAAAATCAATGATCATCTCACTGCTTTTGCAGGCACAGGAGATCCTACCTTTTTACACCCTGATTTTAAAAACCAACCTGTACTCCGTTTTTTAAATAAAGAAGTAGACTATTCTTATGTGCAAAATTCAAGTCTAACCAATTTAACACCCTTAGGAAATGGCTGGGCTTGGGATGACTACCAAAGTGATTATTCAGCAGAAAGAAGCGAAATGCCGATCTACGGTAATTTGGTAAAATTTTATCTACAAAACGATACCGTGGCTGTTAGACCCTCATTTTTTTATAACCCTTCAATACAATCGCTTAATAAATCCTTAGCCAATCAAAAAGCCTTGAAATTCAATATTCAAAGGCCTTTTGAGAATAATTTATTTCAAATTAAATATCTGACCGATGCTAAGTTTTCTGAACAATTGATTCCATTCAAAACAAGTTCAAGCGATGCTGCTTCTAATTCTTTATTTTTCAAATTACTAGAAGATACGCTTCATAAAAAAATAAACGCATTCGATTCGCCAAATTCTACAACCAATCTAAAAAATGTCATTCACTCACAGCCTACAGATTCTTTATTTAGGCCAATGATGCATCGAAGTGATAATTTTTTTGCTGAGCAAACCTTATTAATGGTTAGCAATGAACTACTGGGTGTGATGAATGATGAAAAAATAATTGATACCCTTCTACAAACTGATTTAGTAGATATACCTCAACGACCTAAATGGGTAGATGGCAGTGGGCTTAGTCGATATAATTTATTTACACCAAAGGATTTCGTGTATATTTTAAATAAATTGAAAAATGAATTTGGCCTCGACCGATTAAAAAATATTTTACCCACTGGCGGCCAGGGAACGCTTGCTAATTATTACCTAAAAGATGCGGGATTTATTTTTGCCAAAACAGGTGGTATGAGTAATCACTGTTCGATAAGCGGGATCTTGCTCACCAAAAAAAATAAGCTGCTGCTTTTTTCAGTTTTAGCAAATCAATATTCCACAGGTTCTACTCCGGTAAGAAGGGCTGTAGAAAAATTTTTGAGTGAAATCAGGGATAAATACTAATCGATTATCTTCCGAACATTCTATCTAATTCTAATTTTTTAAAAGTAGTGTAGGTAGGTTTTCCAGTAGCCGTACTATTCGGAGTGCCGCAAATAAACAATTCATGAACAATCGATTTCATTTCCTTTTGGGTCAGTGATTTACCTGCTTTAATGGATTGTTGCCATGCCAATGAACGGATTAATTTTTCACGTTTTGAATATTTCAGTTCGCTGCTAAAATGTTTGTATTGCTCTAGCATTTTTTCAATAGCTGCTTTCTCATTTCCCTGTTCCACATCTGCAGGCGTTCCCTGCATCACAAAAGTATTGTTGCCAAAGGGTTCCAAATGATAACCTAAAAAATGAAGATCAGGAAGCAACTCAGTAATTACCGCCACATCAGTAGAAGCCAATTCTATTGTTTGTGGAAACAAGCTTTGTTGAATTGAAATAGGCTTCCCTTCTACCGCCTTAATAAATCGCTCATACAAAATTCTTTCATGTGCATTTTGCTGATGAATTACTAGAAAACCAATTTCATTTTGAACTAAGATATAAGTAGAATGAATTTGCTGCAAATGACTTTCATCAGGTACTTCAGTATTTTTTTCAGAAAATAATGCGTTGGTTAAATCCTCTGTTGTATTCGAAGTTGAAAATTGGGATGATTGCTTTTGAGCAGGTTCATAAAATTCTCGCCAATGTTTTAGCTCACTTCTATTTTCAATAAAATGCGCCTGATTTTTTTGAGAAAATGTATTGTAAAGAGAGGAGGAGGCGACAGAAGATTTTTTTTCATCTGTGAATGGCTTACTAACTGCATCCAATTGTTGAATGCTAGGGTCCAATTCAAAATCAAGCGTAGGCGAAATGCTAAATTGAGCCAGCGCATGTTTGACGGCACTTTGTACGAATGCATAAACAATTTTTTCATCTTCAAATTTAATCTCCTGCTTTGTAGGATGCACATTAATATCCAACTGAGCGGGATCTAAATCTATAAAGAGTGTATACATTGGAAAGCTGTCTTTTGCAATCATGGAATCAAACGCTCCCATTACAGCATGGTTCAGATAGGCGCTTTTAATAAATCGATTGTTGACGAAGAAATACTGATCTCCTCTTGTTTTTTTTGCTGTCTCAGGCTTTCCTACAAAGCCATAGATATTCATATAATCTGTTTGCTCTTCTACAGTTACCAACTTTGATTGATAACTGTTACCCAATATCTGTACAATTCTTTGTTTCAAAGTAGATCTCTCCAAATGAAATACTTCTTGGCCATTGCTAGTAAGTGAAAAAAAGATATCCGGAAATGACATCGACACACGGATAAATTCATCCATAATATGCCTTAGTTCGGAGGGGTTACTTTTTAAAAAATTTCTTCGAGCAGGGACATTAAAGAAAAGATTTTTCATGGCAATACTCGTCCCCCGCTCCATCGCCACCGGCTCTTGCTTTTTAACCAGACTGTTATCAATTTCAATATAGGTGCCGATTGATTCCTCTTCTTTTTTAGATTTTAACTCCACTTGGGCTACTGCTGCAATACTGGCAAGCGCCTCCCCTCTAAAACCCATTGTCTTAATATGAAAGAGATCTTCAATATTTTTTATTTTGGAAGTAGCATGCCTTTCAAAACTCATTCTAGCATCTGTTTCACTCATCCCCTTTCCATTGTCAATCACTTGTATCAATGCTTTTCCTGCATCATTGACAATTAATTTAATTTCATTTGCACCTGCATCCACTGCATTTTCCAGTAATTCCTTTACGGCACTGGCTGGACGTTGTATAACTTCTCCAGCAGCAATTTGATTCGCTATATTGTCTGGTAATAATTGAATGATGTCGGGCAAAATAAATTCTTTGTTTGATGTAAAATTACGTAGAAAATAGGGTAATGTGCAATCCATAATTTCCTCCGTTTTAGCAATATTTTTAAGAAAAATCACGCTTGTAAAAATTAAAAAAATATTACTAGAAAATAACTCTTGAAATCTTCCTAATTTGTGAAACTATATACCTGACATATTACGATGAAAAATTATTTACTCCGTTTATTGGTTTTTTTTGCATTCCCCATCAGCCTATCTGCACAAAATAGTTCCAGCTATTCACAGAAAAAGAAATCTCATTGGGTAGACAGTGTTTTCAAAACATTGAGTCAACAAGAGCAAATAGCGCAATTAATGGTGGTGAGATTATCTGCCTACGATGCAAAAAACAAAAATGCCATTTTCTACGAAGAGTTGGTGGATAGTCTAGTTAGGAAATACAATATCGGCGGCATCTGCCTTTTTCAAGGAAGTCCAGTGAAACAGGCGAATATCATCAATCGATTACAAAGCATTTCTAAAACACCGATATTAATTTGTATAGATGCAGAATGGGGTGTGGGTATGCGCATGATTGATAGTGTGTTGCCATTGCCCCACCAAATGATGTTAGGCGCTATATCAGATGCTGGAATTATTTACCAATATGGAAAAACAGTTGCGGAACAATGTAAGCGTTTAGGCATTCAGGTTAATTATGCGCCCGTAATGGATATTAATAACAATCCTGAAAACCCGGTAATCAACGATCGCAGTTTTGGTGAGGACAAATATAAAGTAACCCTCTTTGGAACAAAGTACATGCAAGGACTTCAAGACATGGGAGTAATGGCTTGCGCCAAACATTTTCCAGGACATGGTGACGTGGCCGTGGACTCTCACTTTGATCTTCCAGTGATTAAAAAGTCGATGGCTGAACTTGAATCAACAGAGCTTTATCCATTCAAAGAAATTTTTAAAGCCGGTGTTGGCAGCGTGATGATTGGCCATTTATTTGTACCTGCGATTGATAGTGGTTTAAATATGGCGACCTCTATTTCAAAAAATAGTGTGACTGGACTATTGCGAAATAAAATGGATTACCAGGGGCTGACTTTTACCGATGCCTTAGAAATGCAAGGGGTGAAAAAGTTCTTTCCAAATGAAGAAGCTTCCGTTCAGTCTCTTATTGCAGGCAATGACATGCTTTGTTTACCAGGTGATGTACCTATTGCAATTGAAAAAATACAGGCCGCCATTAAGGAAGGAAAATTAAGTTGGGCTGAGATTGAAGCGCATTGTAAAAAAGTTTTATCCGCAAAATACCAATATGGTCTTTCGATATTGCAGCCAATCAATACCAATAACTTAACGGCTGATTTAAATAGTAAAGTAAATGGCATGAGAAAGTTAGTTGCTGAAAATGCCCTTACGGTTCTTAACAAAAGCAACAATGATTTTTTCCCGCTAAAAAAAGATAAAAATAATTCAAAAGAGTCTGTGGCATTTGTTGGTATCGGAATTGAAGAAGCCAATGATTTTGCAAAACGATTACAAGCTGATTACAATGCCGATGCTTTTTTCTTTAGCAATTTACAAGATGCCAATAGGATATTGTCTACCATATATTTAATTAAAGACCGATATCAAAAAGTCATCATTGGAATACATAATTACAAGCGTGTGCCTGCAAATAATTTTGGCATTAGTCCATTTGCCATAGATCTTGTGAAACAATTACAAGAACAAACCAATTCAAGCACTTTTGTTTTTGGGAATCCTTATGCGATTAAAAATTTCTGTGGTGCAAAAAATCTAGTAGCCTGTTATGAAGATGATGCGATTACTCAAAATGCTGCTGCAGATTTATTGCAAGGTAAAATTTACGCAAAGGGAAAACTACCTGTGACTGTATGCGAGGCCTATCCCTATGGAACGGGTATCATGACTGCCATTCCATCCTTGCCATCTGTTAGTCCTAGATCGGTTGGACTAGATTCAATGGAGCTGAATAAAATTGATTCTGTTGCCAATCTTGCCATCAGAAATGGAGCTACACCAGGCTGTGTTGTAATGGTAGTAAAGGATGGAAAGATTGCTTACAACAAAGCATTTGGCCATTACAGTTATGACAGTTCGGAAGCAACCAATACTTCATCAGTATATGATATGGCATCCGTAACAAAAATTTGTGCCACTACTATTTCTTTTATGAAATTGTTTGAACAGGGGAAAATAAATTTGAAGAAAAATTTAGGTTATTATTTACCACTCGTAAAAGGGACCAGCAAAGGAAAATTAATAATCGAAAATATTTTACTGCATCAAGCTGGACTGAAAGCATTTATTCCTTTTTACAAAGAAACGATTGACTCAGAAGGAAAACCGCTTGCTGATTTTTATTCTACTCATCTATCTGACTCCTTCAACATTCGTGTAGCGGATAATTTATTTATGCGCAAAGATTGGCAAGACAGTTTATACAAAAGAATTTTGACAAGCCCTGTTGCTGTAGAAAAAAAATATGTTTACAGCGACAATGATTTTATTTACTTGGGTAAAGTAGTAGAAGCCATTAGTGGTATGCCGCTCAATGAATTTGTGAAAAAAGAATTTTATTCGCCGCTCGGTTTAAGCACCGCAGGTTTTAAACCGAGAGAATACCTACCCCTGAATCAGATAGCGCCTACAGAAAATGAAAATGGTTTTAGAAAGCAGTTGATACAAGGTGATGTGCATGACCCGGGAGCCGCTATGTTTGGAGGAGTAGCTGGCCATGCTGGTTTGTTTAGCAATGCCTATGACATTGCAGTGATTATGCAAATGTTACTAAATGGCGGAAAGATGAATGGTAAACAGTATCTAAAAAAAACAACGGTTGATCTTTTCACCGCATACCATAGCACAAAAAGTAGAAGAGGATATGGTTTTGATAAACCTGAGAAAGATAATAAAACTCGTCCTGATCCTTATCCTTGCATAGCAGCCTCGCCCCTTACTTTTGGGCATACAGGCTTTACAGGCACTTGCACTTGGGCTGATCCGGCAAAAAAATTAGTGTATGTATTTTTAAGCAATCGGGTAAACCCCAGTAGCGACAATACCTTACTATTAAAAATGAATATTAGGAGTACCATTCAGGATATCATCTATCAATCGATATTGCCTGATGCTAAATAGTGTGTCTAAAAAATCAGCTATTGCTTTTACTAATGGCATATTCAACCCCGCGCAATTCAGCTAAGCCTTTAAGTCTGCCAATAGCAGAGTAACCAGGATAGGTGACTTTTTTGAGATCATCTAGCATCTGGTGACCATGATCGGGGCGCATTGGAATGGAAATATTTCTTCTCTTTTGAATATTGAATATTTCTTTCACCACTTCGTACATATCTGTGTCACCAGCTAAATGATCTGCTTCATAAAAATTTCCTTCCTCATCGCGTTTGGTATTGCGCAAATGTAAAAAGTGAACTTGGTCACCAAAGCGTTTCAACATTGCAGGTATATCATTGTCTTTTCTTGCACCATAAGAACCAGTGCAAAAGCACAATCCATTGGCAACAGACGGCACCGCATTAATAATTTCGGCTGCATCTTGTTCGGTACTTACCACTCTGGGTAGGCCTAAAATTGGATAAGGAGGGTCATCTGGATGAATCGCCATCTTTAATCCACAGGCTTCTGCAATAGGAACAACTTCTTGTAAAAAATTAAATAAATGTTGTTTCAATTTTTGCGCATCAATGCCTTCGTAAGATTTCAATGCGGCTAAAATTTGCTCTGGCGTAAATGAAACAACACTGCCTGGTAATCCCATCAAGGTATTACTAAAAATTCTTTCTTTTTCTTCTGCCGACATGGAATCAAATTTGTCTTGGGCATTTTTAATTTCAACAGCAGTATAATCTTTTTCAGCACCTGGCCTTTTCAACATGTACAGATCAAAAGCAATAAATGCAAGTCTTTCGAAATACAAAGCCTTGCTACCGTCTTTCATTGTATAAGAAACATCAGTTCTCATCCAATCTAGAATTGGCATAAAATTATAGGTAACCACTTTTATTCCGCAGGTCGCTAAATTGCGAAGACTTTGTTTGTAATTTTCAATGTGCAGTAAATAGTCGCCGCTATTCTTTTTAATATCCTCACTCACTGGCAAGCTTTCTACCACCGTCCAAGTTAATCCGCCTGATTCAACCAATAGCTTGCGCTCCATAATTGCTTCCACAGGCCAAATATCTCCCACCGGTATTTGATGCAGAGCAGTTACAACCCCCTCGCAGCCTGCCTGTAGAATATCAGATAAACTAACAGGGTCTTTCGGACCATACCACCTCATTGTTTGATGCATTAACATAATAAGAATTTTTTTTATAAAAAGAAGATATATTTGAAAATATAAAAAAAAGTGGATGGATTTAAATTATTTACAAATCATCGGAAGTTTCAGGGAGCTGATCGTATTCCCCTTTCAGACAATAGTATCCAAAAATCATCAAACCAATTGCTATTGGAGTAAATACTGTAATGATAATTATCCAAGGGATTGGTTTATTAATATCTTTTGTTCCGGCACTATCAATATTTTGTATAGCAGCTCTCACCAACAAATAAATTATGACAGGAGCAAGTGTGATCCAGAAAAAACCCATTATTTTCTTTACAGTATTCATGTTTACTATTTTTAATCGTTGATATTTTTATCAATCTTATTGGTAAGATATAAAGTTCCAATTACAATACTTAGTGATGCTATTAGAATAGGATACCAAAGTCCAATCAATGGATCCGTTGGATTTCCAGCAGCTAAAAGAGTAGCAATGAAAGGGACTAGTCCACCAAAAATACCATTGCCGATATGATAAGGTAAACTCATGGAAGAGTATCTAATTTTAGTGGGGAACAACTCTACCAAAAATGCAGCAATAGGTGCATAAGCCATTGTAACAAAGAAAATCATTGTAAAAACCAACAAAATAAATTTCCATTTCATAGGAGTAGACAGTTTTTTATCAGTAAAAACTGGCTTGGTATCTTCTTTAATTAGACTTGAAGATACCCCAACATTTAAAATAGTATCTGCTCTACGCTCGGTGTAGCCTGCACCTTGCTGTAATTTCCATTTTATTTTTGAATGCGTTACCAACGCTAATTCTTTTCCAATAAAAAGGCTATCTACTTTTAATATTTCATTATTTATTATTACAGGAGTAGCATTACCCTCCATTTTTTTCCATTCTTTTATATTGGTGTCTTTTAAAAAGGTATTGAAGATGGGCCGGTAAAAAATTACACTCAATAGCATCCCCGAAAGCATAATCCATTTTCTACCCAATCGATCACTTAATGCTCCAAACACTATAAAAAAAGGAGTAGCCAATCCAATACCCCACAACATAATTTCCCTATTTTGTATAAATTCAATCTTCACTGTATTTTCTAAAAAAGATTGGGCATAGAATTGACCAGTATATCCCAATACCCCTTGTCCAATTACTGCACCAAACAAGGCTAGCAAGACCATTTTGAAATTCGCTTTATTACCAAAACTTTCCTTCAAAGGATTTAAGGATGTTTTACCTTCTTCTTTTAATTTGGAATACAAAGGCGATTCACTCATCCTAAGGCGTATATAGATAGAAACGATCACCAATATTATAGAAATCCAAAAAGGATAGCGCCACCCTCCCCACTCTGATGTAAAAGAGGCGTCTGACATGTTAGATTTTACCAGCATGATTACGCCTAGCGCCACAAACAGTCCCAAAGTGGAGGTAGTTTGTATCCAGCTAGTATAAAAACCTCTTCTATTAATCGGCGAATGCTCTGCTACATAAGTTGCTGCGCCTCCATATTCTCCACCTAATGCAAGTCCTTGAATGAGCCTTAATAAAAGTACTAGTAAAGGAGCAGCTATTCCAATGGTCCGATATCCCGGAATCAATCCAATAAAAAAAGTGGAGGTGCCCATTATTAAGAGCGTAATTAAAAAAGTAGATTTCCTGCCAATCATATCACCAAGCCTTCCAAATACCAAGGCACCAAAAGGACGAACTAAAAACCCAGCTGCAAAAATCGCCAGCGTACTTAATAAGGCTGCTGTATCATTACCTTCTGGGAAAAACTGAATGGAAATAGTTTTGGCTAACATTCCAAAAATATAAAAGTCGTACCACTCAATTAAAGTACCAAGAGAGGAAGAAAATATAATTTTACCAATTCCTTTTGTTTCGCTTTTTTTTGATAAAACCATATATGCATATTTAATTTAATATATTCGTATTCTATATAATTTTATAAATTTATTGATTGAATGATAAGCCAACAAATAAATAAAATTCTACTATGTCATTTCATAATAAAGTCGTCTTTAAAGTGGTCCTTTAAAATTAAGATGATTAGGGCGGAAGTTCAATCCCATTTTCTTAAATTATTGGCATTGGCCCAATACCATTCCATTTACAATACGTAGAAATCCTAATTTATACGCTTTCTCATCTGCTTTTGCATTAAAAATTTTTAGCAAAATTTATACAAATCTTTAAAGGCCGCCGTTTAACTAACTTGACATTAACATTGTATTAAATTAATTTTTTAATGTCGTGAATGTTTTGGAAAAATTAAAAAAAGGATTCAGGATGAATAAAAATTATCTACATCTCATCCGAATTTTTTATTTACAATGCTGCTACTTTTTCAGAAAAGCATATCCAAAAAACATTGAACCAATTTTTATTGGAATGAATGGGGTAAGAACTATTATCCAAGTAAATAGTTTATTAATATCATTTTACCCTCCCAAGTGTGATCCAGAGAAAACCCATTATCTTTTTTAAACTATTCATGTTTACAATTTTTAATCATTGATTTTTTTATCAATCTTATTGGTAAGATAAAAAGTGCCAATTACTACACAGAGTGCTGCAATTAAAATAGGATACCAAAGTCCAACCAGCGGATCCTTTGGACTTCCTGCAGAAAGTAAGGTAGCGATGAAAGGTACTAATCCACCAAATACTCCATTGCCAATATGATAAGGCAGACTCATGGAAGTATATCGAATTCTAGTAGGAAATAATTCTACTAAAAAAGCAGCAATAGGGGCATAAGCCATTGTTACAAACAATATCATTACAAAAACCAAGGAAATAAATTTCCATTTCATTGGAGAAGAAAGTTTTTTATCCGTAAAAACTGGTTTGCTATCTTCTTTCAATACGCTA
>Ga0114971_10002477_pt1 | contig 12689 bp, 10 predicted proteins | sample M_140625_MF_Meta_FD_87320 | JGI IMG/M metagenome (GOLD analysis project Ga0114971, IMG submission 87320) | Freshwater microbial communities from Lake Montjoie, Canada to study carbon cycling - M_140625_MF_MetaG | ecosystem: Environmental > Aquatic > Freshwater > Lake | place: Lake Montjoie... | reverse complement strand
TGAAAAATTCAGTGAAATCCGGGCCGCCTGCCGCGCTCGCGGCGTGCCGCTAGTTTGCGATGTGGATGACCTCACTTTCGAACCCGGCGTGATGAAGGCCGGATACTTTGCTTATCTTGAAGAACTGGGCAGTGATGCCAGAGATATATTTTTGCGCGAAGCGGCGGAATTTCGTTCTGCGCTGTCTTCCTGCGATGCAGTCATTGCAACCACGGAAACGCTTGCAAATGCCGCCTCCCAACACGCGCCCAAGGCATTCGTGCTTCCGAATTGCTTCAGTCCCGAAATGCTTGCGACGGCGGAGCGATGGCACTTGGAGCCCAAGCCATCTTCGGTAGATGGCCGCATGCGTATTGGATTTGCCAGCGGCACACCCACCCACACCCGGGACTTTGCCACCATTGCCGAAGTCATCGCCGATTTTCTGACCGATAATCCAAGTGCGCGGTTTGTCCTGGTTGGGCACCTGGATCTTTCACGCTTTCCCTGCCTGCTCCTCCATAAGGATCGCACCGAATGCCGCCCCGCTGTTCCTCTGGCGAACCTCTACGCTGAGCTAGCTCGGTTCGACATCAATCTGGCCCCGCTGGAAGTTGGAAATCCATTTTGTGAAGCCAAAAGCGAAATACGCTACACGGCGGCCGCAGCGCTTGGCATCCCGACCATTGCGGCGCGAACCGAACCGATGCGACAGGCCATCATTGACCGGGAGACCGGCCTGCTGGCGGCGGAAGCTGGCGAGTGGCGCGGACTTCTCCAACAATTGTCGGATGACCCTGCACTCAGGGCGAAATTGGGCGAGGCGGCGCGCATCGATACAAGAATGCGCTTCGGCCCGGAAAAGACAGAGCGCATGTCAAAGAGTTTCCTCTCAGCGGTTTTTGGTGGCAGTGAGTCGGCAAGACGAGTCTTGGAACCGCAACTCAGCAAACAGACTCCTGGGAGCAAATAATAAGCGCTATGTTAATTTCTCATAAACACAAATTTATTTTTATTCATATCCCGAAAACCGCTGGAACAAGTATTAGTTCGGCGCTTAATCCGTTCTGCGAAGAGTCGTACCCTTCTATAAAACACTGGAGCGCTGTCAAAATAAAAGAAAAATTTGGATCTGATATATGGAATGAATATTTTAAATTTACTTTCATAAGAAACCCTTATGAACGATTGCTTTCCTGGTATAATATGATTGACAAAAATAGGTGGAGGCCAAACGCAAATTCCTTCCAATCACATGTCAAAAAAAACATTCATTCATTCAGAGAATTTATTATGGAGGATAAACAATCCATTGATATCAATAGATTTCCGCAACAACGAATTGCGCAGTTGAAAAAAATTTCGGAAAATGGAAGAGTTATCGTCGATTTTGTAGGAAAATACGAAAATCTTAACGAAGATTTTTATTATATTTGTAAAAAGCTCAACATACCTCAAACCATTTTACCTCATATCAATAAATTTGATCACGATCACTACATGAATTATTACACTGAAGAAATGATCAAAGAGGTAAACTCTTTTGCGGAAGAAGACTTTATTCATTTTTATAACAAGAAAGATATAACCCAAAAATGTTAGCATCCCACGCATTAAAAAAACATCCTTACTAAAATGATAACTAGTTTTCGTGTTGTTGTTTTGGAGATTAACCATAAATCGAGTCGTGCCTGTCATCAAATAGGCGACATGTTTTTGAACTTGGCATGCCCAGGGCAATGCCATTTCGGCCAATATTCGTGATGGCTCTTTGAAAGAAGCGAATTCCGACACACAAATGGCCAAGAATCAAATCCTATACATAGTAAGCAACCTGTTCAGTGGTTCGACCTGGCTTTCCTATGTTCTCGGTAGCCACCCGCAGGCAGCCACGCTCGGCGAACACCATCGGCGATTCGAGGGCGGACGGGAGACCGATTGCAGATACTGCCGCTTGCGCGGCCTGCCTCAGTGCGAGGTGTTGCACGGCATCGACCAAGCCCCCATCGCCGAGGCCTACCGCTTTCCATTGAAGCGTTTTTCCAGCCAAGGCGTCACAACCCTAGTCGACAACAGCAAAAAAATTTCCTGGCTCAGGCAGATGCTCGACAGCGGCGCCTGCGAGGGACTGTCTCTCCGTACGATTCACCTGGTGCGCGATCCGAGGGGCTGGATTGCTTCGTGCCTAAGTCGCGACCCGTCCTTATCCGTTGAAGGATTGCTTGCGGGTTGGAGGGACAGAGTAGATTTACACCAGAAAGAATTAGCCGAGTTGGGGCTACCTGTTTTGAACCTTTGCTACGATCTGATTTGCCTGGATCCGCAGCCTTGGCTTGAGTCCATTTGCCGATTCACGAATTTGAGCTATAGCATTGAGCATTTTGCCTATTGGAACCGCATTCATCACAGCATGGGTGGGAACGGGGCAGCTATGAATATTCTGCCAGCCCGTTACGGTAAAACTCCGGATCGGGACTATTACCTTGCAAGGTTCAGGAGGCCTTTTCATGATGACCGATGGAGGTATTTACCAGATACCGATGTCTTTTCCCAAATCTCGCTCGACGCCGAAGCGAATCGCCTCCTTGAGGCGTTCGGAGGTGGATTTTCAGAAATCGACCGACTGCTCTCTATCTATGCTGCTCATTCGTCTGGAAGCCATCCAGGCGAGCAAGAAGGGCTTTCGCCTCGGCCAGCTCTGCACGAGTGATCGCCAGCTCATTTTCTAATCCCAGGCAATGTCCCGTGACTGCGGCCAACTCGTCTTCGATTCGCTGACACAATTCGCTGCGGCGTTTTGCGCATTCCTCCGGGCTGATCTCAATGGCGTCGCTCAAACGCAGACGGACAGCGAATTCCTGACAGTCTTGCGCAGAGATAATTTCCTCCAAAATAAAATTTGTGAGGCCTGTGACACGAAGGTCGAGCATGGCCAACTCGAAAGCGGCAGGGGAAAACTGCCAGCGGTGGCCGATGAACTCGGGAACCGGATCCGCCGCCAGCCGTTTTTTTAGCATTTCGTATTTGGCCCGAATGTCCTGTGTTTCCAAATACTTCGGCTGGTTGATGTCCTGCGGCCAAGAACGGCGCTCGGCCCCATCGGGAAGAACGAGTGTGGTTTTGAGTGCCTGCTGGGCGAACATGGCGAACGCCGCCGCTGTGGTCGATTCGCTGTCGTGATGCGCACGCACAAGGTCGGCGATATTTGTGGTGCAACGGAAACGATCGAAGCAGTAGCGCTTGTCGGGAATAATCATGCCTACGAAACCGCCGGGCTTGAGAAGATTCTCGCAATCGCGAAGGAAGCGTACGGGGTCGGGAAGATGCTCGAAATTATGGCTGCTCACAATCCAGTCGAATCTATCCATCACCCCCTTGCCGCGTACCAGGTCCTGGAGAAGGGAGGCATCTCCAACGATATCGACCTCCTCGATGCCCGCGACTTGGGTCTCGGGGACGTTCATCCCTCTTGCCTTTTCCCGCAGTTCTTCCGTGCCCAGAATATCGATGACGAGGGTTTGGAAGCCATCTCTTTTTGGAGCCACCGGATTGCGCCAGGGACCGATTTCGATGCCCCGGGAGCCTGGGAGCATCAGTTTGCGCAATGGATCTCGGCGATTCATAATATAATATGGTAAATTAATCTTATTAGCGATTCGAGCATTCTCTACGGAGAATGGAGTCATACTCAGCGTTTCGTTAGAAAGCAAAACACAGTCGCCTACATCTCCGCAAGGAGGACCTTAAGATCATCTTTCGAATGAGGAAATCTGAAAAAATCAGCACAAGATTGCCGTATTGTTCCAACTCCAAATGACACCGACAGATGAGCCAATAAATCACTTCTGCTTTTAATTGGTCGCTTCTTCTTTCTCTCTTGTCTTACGCCCGCCCCAGCGCGTTCGGCCCTCCGTGTCGCGTCACTCGCTGCGCGGGTTCCTATCCAAAACGGCATCTAGCCTTCGCCGATCGTGTTCTTCTGTTTTTCAATCTTTTGTCTTTTCTTGAATCTGCGGCATCAGCTTGTGAAAAGCGTTTGAGCCACGAGTCAGATTCAACTCGGATTCCATTTACTTTTCGGGCCGAATCAGCCACTTATCTCGCCGATGCATTCAGGAATCTCAGTATCGACTCCGCCGCCCGATGGACCGCCGCAGGTGCTGACGGCCCGCGAGGTCGCCAAGGCCTACGCTGGGCGCCCCGTCCTCCGCGGGGTGTCCCTGGAACTGCGCGCGGGCGAGCGGCTGGCATTGACCGGCGCCTCCGGCAGCGGCAAATCAACCCTGCTCAACTGCCTCGGCGGCGTGGACCGACCGGATTCCGGCAGCATCCGGTTTAAATCCCTGGCCTTGGAGGAACTCGATGCCGACGGCCTCACCGAAGTGCGCCGACGCGACATCGGCACCATCTTCCAGTTCTTTCATCTGCTGCCGACTCTGACAGCGGCCGAAAATGTGGAGCTGCCCCTGCAATTAAACGGCATGGCGCCCGATGCCCGCGCCGAGCGGGTCCACGCCCTCCTCAAACGCGTGGGTGTGGACGGGCGGTCCCACGCCTTCCCCGGCCAGCTGTCCGGGGGCGAAATGCAGCGGGTGGCCATCGCGCGCGCGCTGGCGCACCGGCCCTCGGTGCTGCTGGCCGATGAGCCAACCGGCAATCTCGATTCGCGCAACGGCGCCATCATCCTCGAACTGCTCCGCGAACTGTCGGATGAAACCGGCACGGCGCTCCTCCTCGTCACTCACAGCGGCGCGGCGGCCCAGATCTGCCACCGGGAAATCCATCTGCGGGACGGACAGATCGGCGGGGCGCGGGAGAAGGACTGAACATGGCGCCCGCCCCCGTCGGCATTTCAAGGATCCTCTGGACCCGGTTCACCTGGCGGCACTGGTGCCGGGCGCCCGTGTCCTCCTTCCTGCTGCTGCTCATCCTCGCGCTCGGGGTCGCCACCTTTTTTTCCATCCGCCTGGCCAACCGCGCCGCCGTCCTCAGCTTCCAGAACTTCGCCGGCCTGATCACCTCCCAGAGCGACGGCATTATAACAGCGCCAGCCGGCGCCCTGCAGGAATCGGTTCTGCCCGAACTGAGACAGGGTCTGGGCGGATTTCCCGTCACTCTCGTGCCCGTGCTGGAGGCCAGCGCGGTGGCCCCCACGCTCGACGCCCACCAAACATTCGGGCCGCGTCCCACCTTTCAGCTGCTCGGCCTGGATCTGATTTCATTGGCAAACCTTTCCCGGCCGTCTGACGGACTCCAGCGCTGGTTTGCCGACTCGGATCCCACGCAGGATTCTGGAAAGGATTTCCTGTCCGTGCTGGATCGCTCGGATTCGGTTTTCATCAGCCCAGCCCTCGCGCGCCGAGACCTGCTCAAAACCGGCTCCCGGCTGTCGCTGGTCATCAACGCCCGCCCGGTGGAATTGCGCGTCGCCGGCCTGATTCCAGACGACCCGCGCCAGCCGGCGGCCCCGGTGAACCTGATGATCCTGGACCTACCCGCCTTGCAACACCTGACGGCGCGAGAGGGACAGCTGGACCGCGTGGAATTGGTTTTGCCCGAAGGCCCGCTGCGCGCCGCACAGTGGGCGCATCTTCAGCAACGGCTCCAGCCCCAGGGCGACGCCGGCCCGGCCCGCTGGCGCCTGAGTTCCCCGGCGGAACGGCGGTCGGCGGCGTCCACCATGACCCAGGCGTTCCGACTCAATTTAACTATCCTCTCCCTGCTCGCCCTGCTGGTCGGTCTTTATCTGGTGTTTCAAGGTCTGGAGGGAGCCGTCGTCCGGCGCCGCAACGAAATCGCCGTCCTACGTTCAATCGGGGTTACCTCCCGCCAGATTCAACGGATGTGGCTGATGGAAGCGGCGACGATTGGATTGGTCGGCGGCCTGCTCGGACTCGGCCTTGGCTGGCTGGGGGCACAGGGCGCCGTCCGAATGGTCGGGCTTACGGTCAATGCCCTCTACTACGCCACCAGCGTGGAGACCGCGCCGTTTGATCTTCCCGAAGCCATCCTGGCCCTCTTTCTAGCGGTCCTCGCCAGCATTCTCGCCGGCGTCCGCCCCGCGCGCACGGCCGCAAATACGCCGCCCGCGCAGATCGCCTCCCGGGCGGGCGCGGCCAGCGATCCGCCCGGACGGTTTCTGGGCCGACCCGGAATCGGCGGTATCCTTTTAATCCTTGGAATCGGGCTGACCTGGTTTCCGCCCCTGCATTTTGCGGGCGGCACGCGGGTGCCGGTGGCCGCCTATGCCGCCGCCCTCTGCTGGATTTTCAGTGCGGGAATTTTTTCAGGCAGCCTGCTCGGCGGCATGGGGCGGCTCTGTCAGCGCCTGAAACCCGGGTCGGTCACCCTGCGGCTCGCCTCCAGCCAGCTGCGGTCGCCGAGCGGACGCCATCGGCTGGCGGTGGCGAGTCTGGTTTGCGCGGTGGGCATGACCGCGGGCATGGCTATTCTCGTTGGCAGCTTTGACACGACCATGCGGGGCTGGATTGCCCGGACCTTTCAGGCCGACCTCTACATCTCGAGCGACGGCGCGCAGACCGCCTCCTCGGACAGCCGCATACCTCCCGAAACCTGGAAAGCCGTCGCAGCCCACCCGGCAGTGGAGCGGGTCAACCTCATTCAAGTGATGCCGCTCGAAATCAACGGCGTCAGCACCCTGGTCGTGGGCAACCACATGGATTTCTTTCGCGATTATGCCCATCCGGCCTGGGTGAGCGCGCCGGTGAACGACGACGTTTTTCATCCGGACCGGAAAGCCGCCCAGGTGCTGGTCAGCGAAAGTTTTGCCGCGCGGTTCAATGTCCGGCGCGGCGATACCGTGACAGTGCCCACGCCCGGCGGCCCCCGGACGGTGACGGTGGCGGGAATCTTCTCGGATTACGGCAACGAACGCGGATCGCTGCTGATCGAGCAGGAACAGTTTTCGAAATGGTTTGAAACCGACCTTGCCGTGAGCCTCATCCTCGCCGTCCGGCCCGGGCAGGACCCGGAAACTCTGCGGGCGGAATTGCGCGCGGCCCACCCGGGTCTGGGCATTTTCACCAGTAGCTATCTGCGCGGCGAGGCGTTGCGGATTTTCCGCCAGACCTTTGCGGTGACCTATGCGCTAGAGCTGATCGGCCTCGTGGTCGCCGTGGCCGGACTGGCCTTCACTCTGGCCAGCCTGCTGTGGGAACGGCGGACGGATTTGAACACGCTGCGCGCCCTGGGCCTGCGCCGCGGCGAGCTGGCAGGTGCCGCTGCATGGGAGGGCGCGCTGATGGCGGCGGCCGGAACGATTGCCGGACTAGCCGTCAGCCTAGCGCTGGGCTGGCTGCTGATTTATCGGATCAACCTGCAGACCTTTGGCTGGACGCTGCAGACCGACCGGCCCTGGGGCCAACTCGCCGCGCTCTCGCTGCTGGTGCTGGCGAGCGCCACCCTCACCGGGGGAATCGTGGGACGATGGGCAGCCCGATTACCGGCCGAACGCGAAGAATGAAACATCCTCTCCCACTCTTTACGGCGCAAAGAACCTGGCCCGTCCTAGCCGGGCTCCTGCTGGCCTCATTGTTTTTTCAGCCCATCGCCGGGGCGGGAGAATTCCCCGCAGTGACTGCCGACGGCTTTGCGATTCCGCAGCCGGGGCGGGAGTTTATTTTTCCCCGCGACCACGGCAGCCATCCGGAGTTTGCGGTGGAATGGTGGTATATCACCGGGCACCTGACCGGAGCCGGGGACGAGCGGTTCGGCTTTCAGGCCACCTTCTTTCGGCGCGCCTTAAAAACAGCAGACGGCACCAACCCTCCCCCCGTGACAGCTTTCGGTCATGAACAGATTTATCTCGCCCACATGGCGCTGGTGAACAAAAGCACCGGCGATTTCCGGTATCAGGAACGGCTCAACCGCAATGGCTGGGACGCTGCGTCCGCCACCGACACGCTCGACGTCCGCAACGGCAACTGGTCCCTGCGCCGGATGGCTACGGATGCGCCCGACGCCGAGGCATTTGAGCTCCACGCCACCATTGGCGCGGACATCGACTTCCAGCTCAGGCTGGCTCCGGGGAAACCGCCGGTGATTTTCGGCAGCAACGGCGTTTCCCGCAAGGCCGCCGAACCGAGTGCGGCGAGCCATTACCTGACCTTCCCGCGGATGGCGGTGTCCGGGACATTGACGCTGGGAGAAGTTCCCCGGACCGTGACCGGCGAGGCGTGGATGGACCACGAGATCAGCAGCAGCCAGCTGGGCAAGGATCAGGTGGGCTGGGACTGGCTAAGCCTGCAGCTGCTGGACGGACGCAATCTGATGGCCTACCGGATGCGGCGGACCGACGGCACCACCGATCCGTATTCCACGGTGGCCTGGGTGGACCTGCAAAACCGGGTGCGCCACACCGGGCCCGACCAGTTTCAATGGACGATTCTCAAGCGGTGGCACAGTCCCAAGACAGGGGCAGATTACCCTGCCCTGGTGCGATTGGAGGCGGTCAACCCGGCCACCGGCCAGACGGAACAGTTTCTCGTGGAGCCCGAGGTTGCCGATCAAGAATTGGCGGGGGCCACTGGAGGAGTGGCTTACTGGGAAGGCGCCTGCACCGTGCGCGACGGCCAGCAGAAGCTCATCGGCCGGGCGTACATGGAACTGACTGGATACGCGGCCAGCCTGCGTGGAAAATTCTAACCCTCCGCTTTTTTCAACCCGACCGCCGCAATAGGAGTTTGCGCCAGTATTCGTGTTCATTCGTGAAATTCGTGTCTCGTCTGGGCCCCCTGCTTCCAAACCCCATCGCCACCGCGATTAACTCCTTCCTCATCTCGCATAATGAACACGGGAGTTGCAAAGCGCGGGATTCTGGGTTTAATGCCAGCGTGAATTTACCGTACACGCCACCGCTCACAGGGTCGCTCGGCATGCGACCCGAAGCGTTGGCACCGGTCGTCCAGGGCGGATATACGGGTTTGGAATGCAACGCTGGCGAAATAGCACTTTGAAAACGCTGCACACATATCTGCTTCGCCAGGTCTTCGCCTCGCTGTGCCTAACGGTGGCGGTGTTCACCTTCGTGCTGCTGCTCGGCAATGTGCTGCGGGAAATCCTCACCCTGCTAGTCAGCGGCCACGCCAGCGCCGGCACCCTGACCCAGGCCATCGGGCTGCTTATCCCGTTCGTCTGGGTATTTGCCCTGCCGATGGGCCTGCTCACGGCCATGCTGCTGGTCTTCGGCCGGCTCAGCGCGGATCACGAATTGACGGCGGCCCGCGCCAGCGGCATCAGCCTGCTGTCCCTGATCACGCCGGTGCTGCTGCTCAGCCTGCTATGCTGCGCGCTCAGCGCCTGGATCAACATGCAACTCGGTCCGCAATGCCGCGTGGCGTACGTCAACCTACTCTTCAAGGTCAAAGGCGAACTGCTCAACGCCCAGCTGCCTGAAGGCCGCTACATCCGCGATTTTCCGGGGTATATTTTCTATACGGAAAAAAACCGCGGCGGACGGCTGGAGAACGTCACCATTCTTACCCTGCCAAAAAACGCCACCAACAGCAGCACCACCACCATCCTGGCGCCGCGCGGCCAGCTCGAGGTGGATGCGCCGGGCAAACAATACATCCTGCACCTCACCGATGCCCGGAGCGTGACCACGGGCTCGCGGGTGGCCATCAGCGCCTCGCCGGAATTGACTCTCAATTTCGACATGGCCAGCGTCACCAACAAGAATTACAAGCCCCGGATCAGCGACCTGACCTTCTGGCAATTGCGCGAGGAATTAGCCGATCTGGAGCAAAGGACCAGCCCCGCGCCCGCCCGGGGCACCTCTTCTGACGAACTTCGCGCGCAACTCCGCCTCGCCGCCCGGCAGCAGAAGGATTTGACCGAGCCGATCCGCGTGGAGCTGAACCGGCAGGTCGCCTTCTCCTTCGCCTGCTTCGGCTTCACGCTGGTGGGCATCCCGCTCGGCATCCGCGTCCATCGCCGCGAGACCAACATCGGCGTGGCCATCGCTCTGGGACTGGTGCTGATCTATTACTGCTTCGTCCTGACCGGACAGGCGTTATCGGGGCGGCCGGAATTCGCGCCGCACCTGATTGTCTGGCTGCCAAACTTCCTCTTCCAAGCCGCCGGGGCCGTGCTGCTCTGGCGGGCGAACCGGGGCATTTGACCCAACCCCAAACTAGGTAGCGGCATCGCGCTGCGATGCCACCGCTCGGGAGAGCGGAACGAACGGAAATATGACACTCACCTTGCCTCATTGCTTTCCGTCGCCTGACGCTGCGCTCGGCGACGGGGACGCCGCAGCGCGGCGATCCCTACCGGTGAAAAACCGGCGCGTAAGTGTCTTCCAAGCCGCCGGGGCCGTGCTGCTCTGGCGGGCGAACCGGGGCATTTGACCCAACCCCAAACTAGGTAGCGGCATCGCGCTGCGATGCCACCGCCCTGGAGGGCGGAACGAACTGGAATAAGACACTTACCTTGCCTCATTGCTTTCCGTCGCCTGACGCTGCGCTCGGCGACGGGGACGCCGCAGCGCGGCGATCCCTACCTTTGGGGGCGCGAACTCCTCTTTCGGAATTCAGTTTTAAGGGGGGTGCCCTATGCCAGCTCGATTCCCACCGGGCAATGGTCGCTGCCGGCGATCTCCGGCCGAATAAAGGCCCGAGTCAGACGCGGGCGGAGCGCCTTGGAAACCAGAAAATAATCGAGGCGCCATCCGATATTGCGGGCGCGGGCGCCCGAAAGCGGGCTCCACCAGGAGTAGTGGCCCCCGCCCTTTTCAAATTCGCGGAAGGTATCCACAAAGCCCGCCTCCACCATCGCGGTGAACCCGCTGCGCTCCTCCTCGGTGAACCCGTGATTGCGGACGTTGGCCCGGGGATTGGCCAGGTCCAGCTCCGTGTGCGCCACGTTCAGATCCCCGCAGAAAATAACGGGTTTTTTTCGCTCCAGTTTTTTCAGGTAGCCCAAAAAATCCACATCCCACCGCTGCCGGTAAGGCAGCCGCTCCAGCCCGCGCTTGGAATTGGGCGTGTACACATTCACCAGGAAAAAATCCCCGTACTCGGCGGTGAGCACGCGACCCTCGCGGTCATGCTCGCCGATGTCAATGTGGGGCTCGACGCGGATCGGGCGCTCCTTGGTGAAAATCGCCGTGCCCGAGTAGCCCTTTTTCTCCGCGCAATTCCAGTGGGTCGCGTAGTGCGCCGGCCAGAGCGGCTCCACCTGCTCGGGCGTGCATTTGGTCTCCTGCAGGCACAGCACATCGGGATTCTCGGAGGCGAGATAGTCGAGGAAGTTTTTCTTCAGCACGGCGCGCAGACCGTTGACATTCCATGAGATCAGTTTCATACCGCGGACAGTACCGGGGACGGCGCCGGAGCGCGACATTTTGCTGAAAAAAAGCGGCGGCACATCCCGTTGACGGTGTCCGCGCGAACGGCTACGATGAAAGGAGTTGAAATGATTGCCCCCCTTACCATCAAACCCGTCGCCGCACCGAATTTCCGCACCGGCGACGAGCGGCTCGTCAAGCTAACGCCCAGCGCCGCGCAGAAAGTTTCCACGCTGCTGACCCGCCAGGGACGGCCGGCCGGCGTGCTGCGCGTGGCAGTGGTCGGCGGCGGCTGCTCCGGCCTGCAGTACAAGATGGATTTGCAGGACGGGCCCGCCAGCCGCGACATCCTCGTGGAAAGCGGCGGCGTCCGGGTGGTGGTGGACCCCAAGAGTGCGCTGTATGTGACCGGCAGTGAGCTGGACTATCTGGATGCTTTGCAGGACGGCGGGTTCAAGGTGAAAAACCCCAACGCCGCCACCAGCTGTTCCTGCGGCGAAAGCTTCAGCGCATGAGCCTCCGGCAAACCCCGAACCCGACTGGGACGCCTCACCAAATAAAAGCTTTTCCAAGCACATGCTTCCCGAAGCAAGTCGGAGGCTGAATGATGGATTACTTTGACCTGCTGACCGAACCGCGTCGGCCGTGGCTTGACACGGACCAGCTCCGGCAAAAATTCCTCGCGCTGGCATCCGAAGCGCATCCCGACCGCGTTCACCAATCGGGCTCAGCGGAGAAAGAAGAAGCCACGCGGCGCTACGCGCAGCTGAATGGGGCATTTCTCTGCCTGACCGAGCCCAAGGCCCGCCTGCTGCACCTGCTGGAACTGGAACTCGGATCCAAGCCCAAGGACATTCAGCAGATTCCCCCTGCCCTAGCCGACTGCTTTGCGGACATTGCGACCCAGTGCCGAAACACGGACGGATTTCTCGCCAAAAAAAAACAGATCACCTCGCCCCTGCTGCAAGTGGATCTGTTTGTGCGCGGCCAGGACTGGGTGGAAAAACTGAACGGGTTGCAGCGAAACCTCCGCGAACGGCGCGAGGCCTCCATCCAGGCAGCGCAGTCTATCGACACCCAATGGATGGCGGCGGACGCGGCGGCGCGCCGGGAGCTGCTGCCGGGTTTGGAAGAATTATACCGGCTGTTTGGGTATTACAACCGCTGGGACCGCCAGATTCAGGAGCGCATCGTCCAGCTTTCCCTCTGATTTCTGCCCACTGCCAACCCGAACGGTATGGCAATTTAACCTGATCACATCGGCGGGGACGGCGAGCGGTCCCCTGTCCGCCGCGATTACCAACCCACGTCACCTTAGCCCCGGACGGCGCGCACGGAGTGACGCGCCCTACCTAACAGCGATCCAGCGAGGGCGGTAGCCGGTCCTTGGGTCGATCAATCC